>Ga0310696_10000911_pt1 | contig 43599 bp, 41 predicted proteins | sample AusTroGonzalo_MG_4_FD_203885 | JGI IMG/M metagenome (GOLD analysis project Ga0310696, IMG submission 203885) | Bovine rumen microbial communities from tropical cattle in Woodstock, Queensland, Australia - Gonzalo_02 (v2) (version 2) | ecosystem: Host-associated > Mammals > Digestive system >... | reverse complement strand
CCGCTGGCTACAAAAACGACGAACTCCATTCCCCGCAGGGGAATCTCAACAAGTTGATTATGTAAACTAAATTTGCTCATCTACTTAAGCAATTATCTTTCCTCCGCCTCCCGAGCCTTTTTGTCCTTCAAAGACCCTTCAAAAATATCGAAGCAGACAAAGCGGCACTCCAATGGCCCATTCCAAACAGGGATTTTGGCGATGGGTTTCAGGCCGACGTGTTTCAAGGCCACGGCATCGTCGGTGATGAGCCAGCACTGGAAGCCTTGGAAGTTGTGTTTCAGCGTGTGCCCGATTTCCTCATACAATGAATCGATGTCATCTTCCTCCAAGCGGTCGCCATAGGGCGGGTTGATGATGAGGATGCCGCCGCCTTCGGGTGGGGTGAGGTCGTGCATGTCCTTCTTCATCAGGTGGATATCGTGCTGCAAGTGGGCGTAATTAATGTTGCCCTCGGCGATGGATACAGCCTTAGGCGAGCGGTCGGAGGCCCAAATCTCGTGGTCAAAGTCGCAGATTTGAGCATCGGCCTCTTGGCGGATGCGCTTCCAAAGCTCGGCATCGTAGTCGTCCCATTTCATGAAGCCCCATTGTTTGCGATAGTAGCCCGGCGGAATCTTCATCGCATACATGGCCGCCTCGATGGGCAATGTGCCAGAGCCACACATGCAGTCCAAGAAGTTACAGTCAGCCTTCCAGCCTGTGAGTTGGATGAGGCCTGCCGCCAAGACCTCGTTCATCGGGGCCTTGTCGACTTGCTTGCGATAACCACGGTGGTGCAACGACTCGCCCGAGCTGTCGAAGAGGATAGTCACTTTGTCCTCGCGGATGTGCAAATTGATGCGCAGGTCGGGATTCAAGGTGTTGATATTTGGGCGGATGCCGTACACATCGCGAAACTGGTCGACGATGGCATCTTTCATGGTCAGGCCCGCATATTGCGAATGGGTGAAGAAACGCCCGCTCGTCACGGCATCGATGCAGAAAGTCTGGTCGGTGCGGAGCAGCTCGCACCAGTTGATTTCCTTCACCTTATTATATAGGTCATCGGGATTCTTGGCAAAGAAAGATTTGAAAGGTTTCAGCACCTTGAGGGCCGTGCGCACCTCATAATTAATGCGGTACATCAGTTCCTTGTTGCCTTCGCAGATGACGGCACGGTGCATGGGGCGCACATTCTTGGCTCCAAGAGCCTTGATTTCTGCGGCTAACACGTCTTCGAGTCCGGCGGCGGTTTTGGTTATTAATTGATATTGGTCTTCCATAAGGGTCAGTGTTTACTATGTTCAAATTCAAACCTTTATATTGCAAGTTATTTTCAAGCTAAGTGTGACAAAAATAGGAAAATTTTGGGTTATTTCTGCCTATTGGGAAAAATTATGTAATTTTGCCGAAAAATAAGGGAAAAAATATGGCAACCAAATCGAATGAAAACGAAAAGAAGCTCATAAAGGAACAAACTGAAGCCTTGCTGAAACTATTGTTGCAAAAAACAGGGACGAAACGCAGCGACCTGATTAAACTTGCAGAGCAAGACTTCATTTATGAGAATCTTGACATCTTGACCATAGCCGAAAAGCAACAATTCAACAGGTTGGCTTTATGAAATCAAAGTCAATCAAAATATATGTTGACACCAATGTCTTGGTCAATTATTGCACTGGTCAACAGGCAGATGTTGATGCTTTGACGTATATTTTTTCAAAGCGTAGGCGCGAAACACTTTTCACGTCATCTTTGGCTATTGTTCAAACTATCACGCAGTTACAAAAAAGCAATAAAAGCCGAAAAGCTTTTGATAGGGCTTCTGTTGTGGAATTGATGAACAAACTTATGGCAAAATTCTCGGTAATAGATTTGTCCAAGAACGATTTGAGTAGAGGTTTTGCCTATGAAAACAAAGATGTTGAAGATAGCATCCACTATGTGCTTTGTGAGAAACTGAAATGTGATACCATCCTTACAAACAACTTGTCTGATTTTGACTATTTCAAGAAAATCAAGAAAATCAGTCCAGCTATGGGATTGACCCTTATCAAAATGAAAATCAAGTAAAATCATAATTGTTTAAAATTCAATAAAATTAACTTAAATCAATGAAAAAAGTATTAGGAATCATCGCGATGGCCATCATGGTTTCGGTGGGTCGCGTGTATGCCGATGAAGGCATGTGGCTCCCGATGTTTGTCGAGCGCCTGAACTATGTTGACATGCAGAAGATGGGGCTGCAACTGACCCCTGAAGAGCTTTACAGCATCAACCACAGCAGTCTGAAGGACGCTATCGTGGGCTTGGGCAGCGACCCCATGCCGCGCGGCTTCTTCTGCACCGGTGAAATCGTCAGCGAGCACGGCTTGCTGTTCACCAACCACCACTGCGGCTACGGTGCCATCCAAAAGCTCAGCTCCGACCAGCACGACTATCTCCGCGACGGCTTCTGGGCCAAGAACTATGGCGAAGAACTGCCCGCTCCCGAAATGACCGCCAGCTTCCTCGTCCGCATGGAAGATGTGACGAAAGTCATTCTTGGTGAGGTGACCGACGACATGGACTATCAGGATCGTCAGGCTGCTATCCGTAAGAAAATCAAGGAACTCGAAACTGCTGCTTCGGAAGACGGCAAGTACAACCCTGTCATCAAGGGTTTCTTTGAGGGCAACGAGTACTACATGTTTGTCTATCAAGTATTTCCCGACGTGCGTCTCGTGGGCGTGGCCAACTCTTCAATTGGCAAGTTCGGCGGCGACACCGACAACTGGATGTGGCCCCGTCACACCGGCGACTTCTCGATTTTCCGCGTTTATTGCGACAAAGACGGCAACCCCGCTGCTTACAGCAAGGACAATGTGCCGATGACTCCCAAGCATCACTTACCCATCAGCCTCGATGGCGTGCAGAAGGACGACTTCACCATGATCTGGGGCTTCCCGGGCAGCACCGAGCGTTACATGTCGAGCTACGGCATCGACTACAATGTGGACACCTTCTATCCCGCTATCATCGACATCTTTGGCACCCAACTCGCCGCCATGGAAGAATACATGAAGGTGGACGAGCACATCAACCTGATGTATGCCGACAACCACGCTGGCTTGGCCAACACTTGGAAGAACTTCATCGGCCAGTGCAAGATGCTCCGCAAGAACAAGGTGAGCGAAAGCAAGGTCGCTTTGGAAAAGGACTTCACCAACTGGGTGAACAAGAACAACAAGACCGAATACAAGGATGCCCTCCCGAACTTGAAAAAAGCTTTCGAGGACATGGGCAAGGTGGCCAAGTACATCTATTATCCCAACTTCGTGGCCAATATCGGTGCCGCTGGTATCGCTGGCCAGTTTGGCTCTTACTATGAAGCATACCTTAACAAAGATAAGGACGCTCAAGAAATGGCCCTGATGATGCTCCAAGCCATGGATGTGGATGACCTCTTCGCCGAGACTGACCCCCAAGTGGAGAAGAAGACCTTTGCCGAGATGCTGAAGACCTACAAGAACGCCTTCAAGGGTGAGGAACTGCCTGAGATCTACACGATTATCGACAAGAAATTCAAGGGCGACATTGATGCTTTCGCTGAGGATGTCTACACCAACTCCATCTTCGGTAACGCCGAAAACATCAAGGCTTTCATCGCCAAACCCAACCCCAAGAAGATCGGTAAGGACTATGCCTACATCATGAACACCTCGATGATGGAAGTTCTCATGGCAAATGTTCCTGCATACCAAAAGGCCATGCAAGCCATCAGCGAAAATGACCACATTTTTGTGAAAGGTCTGCGTGAGTATTATGCCGCCACCCAACCCGGCAAGAGCCTCTATCCCGATGCCAACTCAACCATGCGTATGAGCTATGGCTCGGTGCAGGATTACATGCCCGCTGATGCTGTGCATTACGACTACATCTGCACCGCCAACGGTATCATCGAGAAGTATGTTCCTGGCGACTACGAGTTTGACGCTCCCAAGCGCCTCATCGACCTCATCGAGAAGAAGGACTTTGGTGCCTACGCTGACGACAACGGCGAACTCGTCGTGTGCTTCCTTTCGACCAACGACATCACGGGTGGTAACTCTGGCAGCCCTATCATGAACGGCAAGGGCGAGCTCATTGGCCTTGCTTTCGATGGCAACTGGGAAGCCATGAGCGGCGACGTCAACTTTGAGCCCAAACTCCAGCGCACCATCAACGTGGACATCCGCTACGTGCTCTTCATCATCGACAAGTACGCCGGTGCCACCAACCTCATCGATGAACTCGACATCCGCAGAAGCGAACCCAAACCGATTCGCGTGGAAGAGGAAGAAATCTGATTCGGAAATCCTTTTGGAATCATTTGTAGAGACGTAGCGCGCTACGTCTCTACATTTTTTTGTAATTTTGCGCCGCAATCTTTCAACAGTATGAAGATTATTCGGCCATTAATAATATTGTGTGTTCTTCTGACCAGCGTGATGGGTTATGCCCAAAATGACACAGTGGTCTTTTCGGCTTCGGGAGGTTTTTATGAGGATGTTTTTGAGCTGGAGTTGTATAATGTCAATCCGCAGAACCACATCCGCTACACCACCAATGGCAATAAGCCTACGGCAAAGTCGCCATTGTACGAGGAACCGTTGCTTTTGGATACTACTAAATACTCGAAATCAAACATTTATACCATCATTGATTGTCCGGAAGCAGAGTTTTATCTCCCCGATTCGGTGCAACATTGCATCGTGATTCGTGCGGCGGTGTTCGATGAAAACGATAGTTGCGTCAGTGGCGTGAGGACCAACAGCTATTTCATTCGCTCATTGGGTTGTGATACGCATGGGCTGCCAGTGGTTTCGCTTTGTTCCGATTCGTTGGGTTTGTTTGACTATGAGACAGGCATTTTTGTGCCAGGTATCCATCAATGGGATCCGGTAAATTCCGGTAATTATTATCAGAGAGGACGAGAGTGGGAAAGATGTTGCAATGTTGAGTTCTATGAGAATGACAATACGGGTATCAATCAGCGGGCAGGGCTGAGAACCCATGGAGGTGCTACTCGTAGGTTGCAGCAAAAGAATCTTAAAATTTATGCAAGGGAAGAATATGGTATAAAGCGTTTCAAGCATACTTTCTTTCAAGAAATCCCCAACGATAGCTTTAAACATCTGGTCTTAAAACCTTTTTGCTGTAATATCGGGAATACAACGGGAATACAAGATGTTCTTAGTCAGAGTGTTGTCAGGGGACTTGATGTTGAAGGGTTGGCTTTTCGCTTGTCAGTGCTTTATCTCAATGGGGAATATTGGGGCATCTATGCGTTGGAGGAGACACCTGATGAGCGTTATATAGGAGATCATTTCGGTTTTGATCCAGACGAAATTAATATCGTCAAGGATTGGAACAAATTAGACCATGGAGATAGTACAAACTGGTTGGAGTTGTATCAATGGGTTGAAGCCTCCGACTTGTCGGTAGAAGACAACTATGAGATAATGGAGGAGCGCATCGACATGAATAATTTCATCGACTACTGGATTTATGAGATTTATTCTTGTAATTTTGACTGGCCGATACATAATATTCGTTGTTGGCAACACGGCAATGGAAAATGGCGTTGGATTTTCTATGACGGTGATTCCTGTTTTTCTTGGGATTGTGGAACCTTTGACAACGCCATAGATTCGATAGGTGTTCATAGTTGGGCGAATGCAGAATCGACCTTGTTTTTCAGAAGGCTGATAAAGAATCCTCGTTTTTTGGAGCGTTTCTATTCACGTTTTAATGAATTGATGTCAGAAGGGCTGCAATACTCCAATACGAAGCACTTTTTCAATATACTACGGGAGACGATTGAGCTTGAAATACCCAATCAGTGTAACCGGTTCGGCTTCCCTCCTGATGTGGAGACATGGGAATACGACCTGGCCCGAATCAAAAGTTTTCTTTCTTATATGGATATACTGATAAGGAATGAGCTGGACGACTTTTATGGACAACATGATGGAATTGAGGAAAAGTTGGGCTCATTTCTGTGTTTCCCCAATCCTTTCTCGGGTGAAATCCACCTTAGTTTTGATCCCAAAGCGTTGAATGTCGATGAAATCGGCATCTATGACATGCTGGGAAGAAAGGTTTTTGTCGTGCCTTTCTTGTTTACTGAAGGCAAGAATGAAGTTACCATCAATCCTGAACTTTCTTCGGGCATTTATCTGCTGAAAGTAGGCGGCTATTCCCAACGAATTGTGAGGTTTTGACCCTTGTTTGTGATAGGGTTAGGGTTTCAGGTTCAAGTCCCAAGCGTCTTCCAAATCAATGTCCCAGCCAGCCTTGAGGTCTAAAGCGTCTTTATATTCAAGGATGGTTTCAGGCAAAAGGCGGTGGTGATAGTTACCCGTGCTCCATTTGCCGTTGCCGTCGGCATCCAAAAGGGCGCGGAGTTTGTATTTGGCGGGCATCAGGTATTCGAACATCACCTCTTGTTTCGTCGTGATGATTTCCTGCTTCAACAATTTGCCGCTTTCGTCGGTAAGCTGCACCACGACTTGTTTCATGCCCTCGGGCGGAATGACGGTGATGTAGATGTTGCCGTATTCATCATCGTTTAGGACATGGAAGTCGGCCTTGATGGGACCGTTGGTGCGGCCTCGGATGCTGAAAAATGCCGAGTCGGGAATTTCAAAACTATAGCTTGAGTCGGCAGAAAAAGGCGTAGTCAGGCGGTATTTCAATCCGTTTTCATCGGCGGGTTCGAAGGCGAGTTGGCCGTAATAAACCGTTGTGTCGCGTTTGAAGACGGCAGAGTCAGGCATTTGATAACTGACGATGGGTTCCGAGAATTTCAAGAGGAGGTTTTCGCCAGGAATCAGCCCGCCACTATGCAGATTATTGCTGACCTTAAGCTTTTCAGGTTTTTGGTTACGTTTTTTCTTACTGCCTGATTCCTTGAATTTCAGGCTGTAGCGTGATGAATCATTAATTAAGGTGTCGTATTTCACCTGCACCCAAAGGCTGTCCTTGACGTTGGGCGTGAAGTACCACCAAACCGTGTCGAATTCCGTGGATTGCAAGGTCACGAGGTTGAAGGTGTCGGGCAGCATTTCGGGGGTCATGATGACGGCCTCTTTGGCGGGATGGCGGAACACGAAACGTAACAGCCCTTCTTCGACAAGCTTTTTTTCAAGCAAAACCTGCGTGGAATCGACCTCCATGAACATGTAAAGGGTAAGATTGAGACTGTTTTGGTTGAAAACGCGTTGTGGGATGGTGTCTTTCGGGGCAACGAGTGAATCCACTTGTGCCGTCAGGGTGGAGTCTATAGATAAGGAGTCCACTTGTACCATCAAGGTTGTATCCATTAATAAGGAATCCGGTTGAACCGTAAAAGTTGAATCGTTGATTAATGCGGTGTCTGCAAGTTGCGGTTTCTGTGGCTTCCAAGGATAGGAGGCCTCGACGAGTGTGTCCAAAAAAGCCACTTCCTCGTTGGGCTGGTCGAAATAAAGGTTAGAGTTGACATCCTTGAGGGCGAAGACCAAGTATTTCTTGTCAGCGAGGCCGTCGAGACGGAAGTTGCCCTCCTTGTCGGTTTTGGTGATGTAGTCGGGTTTGGCACTCAAAGGCAACGAATCTAAATTGTCGTGGTCGGCGGAATAAAGCGATACGTATGCATTTTCAATAGGTTTTTTGTCCTCGGCATTGAGCACCTTGCCCGCGATGCTGAGCGTGTCGATATAATCGCCGGTCGAGAAACTATAGACATAATCCTTAAACTCATTACCCTCGTGCAAGTCCTTGATGGCCGTGCCGAAATTAATAGTGTAGGTGGTGTTTTCTGCCAGTGTTTCCTTGAACTTGATGACTACGGTTTTGTTCTTCAGTTTGATGTCGGGCTTTTCGTTCAATGGCGGCGAAATCAGCACGTTTTGGTTAGCATTTTCGAGGGTGATGTATTCGTCGAAAGTGATTTCGATTTTCTTGCCCGTAAAACTGACGCTGTGGTTTTCTGGCACGGCTTCAACGACTTTAGGCGGTATTTCATCCTTAGGTCCGCCCGTGGGAGCCACAGCATTGGCGCAACGCTGGGCGAGGAAGGCCACGAGCAACAAACTTGCCGCAATGAGAATATGTTTCAACTTTGGAATCACGGCTGCAAAAATAATAAAAACTGACCTACTTGCGTATCAGTCTAAAATGAATTAGTATCTTTGCAAGTTTTAATCTTTAAATCTTGAATCTTTAAATCTAAAATCCGAAAAATATGTACAGAACGCATACTTGTGGCGAACTTCGTCTTGCCGACGCTGGCAAGGAAGTGACATTGGCCGGTTGGGTGCAGCGCACCCGCGACAAAGGCTCCCTCGTTTGGATGGACCTCCGCGACCGTTACGGCATCACCCAACTTTTCTTGGATGGCAGTAGCGACCCGAAACTCTTGGAACAAGCCCGCTCTTTTGGGCGTGAGTTTGTGATTCAGGCCAAAGGCACTGTCATCGAGCGCGAGTCGAAGAACCCGAACATGCCGACGGGCGACATCGAATTGAAAGTGAGTGCTTTCCAACTACTCAATAGCAGTAAGGTCCCGCCCTTCACGATTGAAGATGTCAGCGATGGCGGCGATGACCTTCGCATGAAATACCGTTATTTGGACATCCGTCGTAACCCCGTGCGCCAGAATCTCGAACTGCGTCACCGTATGGCCATGCTGGTGCGCAACTATCTGAGCAACCTCAACTTCCTCGAAATTGAGACTCCGATGCTCATCAAGAGCACGCCCGAAGGTGCCCGCGACTTCGTGGTGCCTTCGCGTATGAACCCTGGTGAGTTTTACGCCTTACCGCAAAGCCCGCAACAATACAAACAATTGCTGATGGTGGCTGGCATGGACCGTTATTTCCAAATAGTCCGTTGCTTCCGCGATGAAGACCTCCGAGCCGATCGTCAGCCAGAGTTCACCCAAATCGACTGTGAAATGTCGTTTGTGGAGCAGGAAGACGTTTTGAATACCTTCGAGGGTTTGGCCAAGCACCTCTTCAAGGAGATGAAAGGCCTTGAATTCGATAAGTTCCCGCGCATGACGTGGCACGATGCCATGAAATATTACGGTTCCGACAAACCCGACATCCGCTTCGGGATGAAGTTCGTGGAACTCAACGATGTGGTAAAAGGTAAAGGCTTCGGCCTCTTCGACAATGCTGATTTGGTTGTCGGTATCAACGCCGAGGGCTGCTCGGAATACACCCGCAAGCAACTTGACCAACTCACCGACTTCGTGAAGCGTCCGCAGGTGGGCACCGGCGGCATGGTCTATATCAAGTACAACACCGATGGTACGTTCAAGTCGTCCGTGGACAAATTCTACACGCCCGACGACCTGAAGGTTATTGCCGACAAGTTCGGTGCCAAGCCAGGCGACCTGATGCTCATCCTTTGCGGCGAGGCCATGAAGACCCGCGTGCAACTCAACGCCTTGCGTCTCGAGATGGGCAACCAACTCGGCCTGCGCAAGCCCGATGTGTATGCACCGCTGTGGGTTATTGACTTCCCGCTGTTGGAATGGGACGAAGAGACGCAACGCTATTACGCCATGCACCATCCCTTCACGGCACCCAAGCCCGAGGACGAGGCCTTACTAGATGACCCGAGCAAGTGGGGCGACATTCGCGCCAATGCTTACGACATCGTGATGAACGGCGTCGAGGTCGGTGGTGGCTCCATCCGTATCCATGACCGCACCTTGCAGAACAAGATGTTCCACACCCTCGGCTTCACCGACGAGAAGGCACAGGAACAGTTCGGCTTCCTGATGGGTGCCTTCGAGTACGGCGCTCCGCCTCACGCAGGTTTAGCCTTCGGTTTTGACCGTCTCTGCTCGCTCTTCGGCGGTGCCGACAGCATCCGCGACTTCATCGCCTTCCCGAAGAATAACTCTGGTCGCGATGTGATGAGCGGCTCACCCGCCCCGATTGCTCAGGAGCAGTTGGATGAATTGCAGATTGCTTTGAATTTGAAATAAACTAATAAACAATTATTACAATGAAAAACCTTAAAACTTACTTAATTATCCTGTTGAGCGTCTTTGCATTAAGCTCTTGCTCGACAGACAAAACCATGATTGCCAAAGGCGTGGACCTCAATAAGTACGAGTACGCCTCCATTGTAAAAGGCCAGACCATCCATGGCACAGAAACCGACATCGAAATCGAGCCAGGCATCTATGAGGCCATTGAATCCACGCGTCTAAAGATGGTGGGCGACCGTCGTGTCAGCGAACTGCCTGATGACCAAAAAGAAAAACTTGTCCTTGTGAAATATGCTGCCACTTCTTCAACCGAACGCTCAGTTCTCTCTGTCAGCTTCGAGGATTACATGACAGGCAAGACCGTGGCCTCTTGTCGCTCTTCAAATCGTACGGCATGGACGCGCCAAAGGGATGTGGACAAGGCCATCAGAAAATTGGCTGGCCGTATTGCCAGAGTATGGAGATAATAGCATAATTCACTAAATATGAAAAGATTACTTGTTTTAACCGGTGGTGGCGACTGCCCAGGCCTGAACGCCGTCATTCGCGCCATCGTCAAGAGAGCCTCCCAAGAGAAGGAATGGGAAGTGCTCGGCAGCATACAAGCCTACAACGGCATCTTGTGGGAGCCTACCGAGGTCGTCAGGCTGACACCTGAGTCGGTGCGTGGCATCCATTTTCGTGGCGGCACCATCATCGAGACCACCAACAAGGGCGGCCCGTTCAGCTGGCCCATCAAGAACGCCGACGGCACCTGGACCACCGTTGACCGTAGCGATGAGATGCTCCGCAAACTGCAATACATGGGTATTGATGCGGTCATCAGCATCGGTGGCGACGGCTCGCAGCGTATCTCGCAGAAACTTTATGAGAAGGGTTTGAACATCGTTGGCGTGCCCAAGACTATCGACAACGACCTCTCCTCGACGGAATGCACCTTCGGTTTCCAAACCGCAGTGCAGATTGCCACCGAGGCTGTCGACAAACTCGTCACTACGGCGGCTTCGCACAACCGCGTCTTTGTCCTTGAAGTCATGGGTCGCGATGCGGGTTGGATTGCCTTGCATTCCGCCATCGCGGGTGGGGCAGAGGTGTGCCTGTTGCCTGAATTCCCTTACGACATCAACATCGTGAAAGAGCGTTTGGAACGCCGTTTCAATCACGATCGGGGCTTCGCCGTGGTGGTGGCCTCGGAAGGTGCGCGTCCCAAGGACGGCCAGCAGGTGTACGAAATCAGCACCGAAGTCGGTTACGAGAACAAGAAGTTGGGTGGCATTGGCCGTCGTTTCATCGAAGAGATGAAGGCGGCGGGCTTCACCCACGACATGCGCGAGACCACTCTCGGTCACCTACAGCGCGGTGGCGTGCCGATTGCTTACGACCGTGTTTTGTCAGCTGAATTTGGCGTGAAGGCCTTCGAGATGGTACTTAACGGACAGTTTGGTCAGATGGTGGCTTACCATCACCCAGACGTGGTGGCTGTCTCGCTCAAAGAAGCTGTCTCCAAACCCAATCTTGTCACCTTCGACAGCGATTTGGTACGCACGGCCCAAGGCTTGAACATCTCGTTGGGAATTTGAGGACATTGCGACTGCGTCCATGGCGAAAAACAAGTTTTATGTAGTGTGGAACGGCCGTACCCCAGGCGTTTACGACCGATGGGAGGCATGTCAAAAGGAGATTGAGGGCTTCAAAGGAGCCAAATACAAAGGCTTTCCAGACCGCCTGAGCGCCGAGACTGCTTTCAAGGAAGGTCCCGACAACTATTGGGGCAAGGATGTCGCTCCCATGATTGACATTTCAAAGGCAACGGAGCGGCCAGTCAGTCCGTGCATTGCCGTAGACGCAGCCTGTTCGGGCAACCCTGGGAAGATGGAATACCAAGGCGTTTTCGTGGATTTCAGCACCCAACCAGCGACAAGGAAAGATTTGTTCAAAAGTCAGGTTTTCCCCAATGCCACCAATAACATAGGGGAGTTTTTAGCCCTTGTTCATGCCCTTGCCTTGCAGAAGAACAATAGCTGGCATTATCCCATTTACAGCGATTCAGTCAACGCACAACTGTGGATTAAACAGAAGAAATGCAAGACCAAACTGCAGCCCAATGACAAAAACGCTTATCTTTTCGAACTCGTCGCTCGTGCCGAAAAATGGCTGAACGAAAACACCATAGAGGTTCCCATCCTGAAGTGGAAGACAGAAATTTGGGGTGAAATCCCTGCCGATTTTGGTAGGAAATAAAATAAGTGTTACTTTTACCGCCCAAAACAAGATAGCAGATGTTCAAATACGACTCGTTTTATTTCCAATGTCCCCATTGCCAAGCTTGGCTCGAAGGTCGCAACCTGAAGGCTGAGATGGTCAATCAGTCTATCTTGTATTCCGATGGTAAGGTGTTGAACGACAACTATATCACGACACCACAGAAGATGATTATGTGTCCTTCGTGTGGCCATGTCTTCTGGATTGAAAAGCCTGTTGAGCCGTTGATTACTTTCGAAAAGCCAGAGGCTGATGTGTATTCATGGAACACTTGGCGTTTCTTCGGCATCAGTTTTTCCGACAACAAGGGAAAGTTGGCTTTGATTAATCATTACAAGACTTTCCTGAAGAAGAGCCATTATGAACCCAAAAAAGAGATTTACCTGCGCCGTTTCCTTTGGTGGGCCTACAACGACCTGCACCGCAACCTTCATTATGTGCGGTTGAAGTATTTCCTCAATGGCTTCATGAGTTTTGGGGTGTGGCATTGCAACCGCAGGCTTCTTTTGGAAGGAGAGAAGTTGTTCATAAGAAACATCAAGGATTTCAACGACAATCTGAAACGTCTTCTTGCCTTGCTCGAAAAGCATCCCGAGGAACAAATCGATTTGGAGGTGCCGGAAATCTACCGCGAATTACGCCAGTTCGACAAAGCAAAAGAATTGCTTGAACAAGTAGGCAGCCGTACACACTTCACCAACGAGATGTTGCGCCACACCAAGTGGAAAGACTCGCGGGTGTTTATGGTGTCGGGATAAACAAAAACGAGGGCAGGGTTGCTGTCCTCGTTCATTTATTATAATAATTTCTCTGGTTGATGTTGGGTTATTCACCAAGGCAAGTACCACCAAGATGCCAATGGTTGTCCCATCCTTGCTGCCATAAAACTACAATATGTCTGTGATAACGTCCTTTACGAGGGCAAATATAGTTTGGCTGCCCAGGAGGAGTGCAATCATCCCACGCATTAAAACAATATTCATGATAATGTCCTTCAGGATTCGATATTGAATCATAAGCACCCAGTTGACAAATTGTCTGGATATCACTTCCATCTATATAATCCCACCACCGAACACCATGATCACACAAATAAACAGGTCCACCACAATAAGGACATACAGCAACAGTAGGATCTTTTGAAGTGCTGTCAATTGTAACAAGATTGAAAGTCGTGGGAATCCATTCTTCATTATTTGCATTTGAATTTGTGTCCTTCTTATTGCAAGAACTCAGGTTCAAGGCTGATATAATCACCAAGCCCGCCACCAAAAACGTCATTAATAATCTCTTCATAATTGTAATACTTTTAATTGATGCCGCAAAGATAGGGATATTTTCAATATCAATACGCTTTTCACGAAAAAAAATTTACACCTATATTAATACTTGTACTTTTCCCCAAGTAAATTAAACTGTAGACAAAGTCCTACATTGACATGTTTAAAGTCTTTCACGCTGGCTTGAAGTCTCAAATGTTGCCAAAGTAACATGTCTATACCCATCAGGAACTCATTGCCCGTATATTCAGCAATGAGCCTTGCCTGAGGGAAAAATGCCGGCCTAAAAGTGATGCCGCCGACTATTCCATTCCATTTGGAGTTGTATTCACGGAGATAATGTCGGTAAGACAAAGTTATACCCAACTCGTTGCCCGAGAAGTTGAAATGTTTTGTTGCAGCAACGTACCAATTCATAAAAAAAAGCTGATCTTCTATAGAGTAAGCATCTTTTACGGTGGTTCCAAAGTCGTTGCAACCGATAGCCACAGCTGGATAATATTTGCCTTCCTTCAAGGGTTGGACCTTCACCGATGCAGAACGGTCTTTGCTCCATTTGATGATATTACCTTGTGCATCTTTTTCCCTTATTCGCTCGGTGCAGACATAGCTCAATTCCAACCAACTGAACGGTGCCAAGGCAACGTAATAGTCGAAAGTGTGGTATTTTTCTCCGAGATAGAGAAATCCTTCGTCAGGCACCATGAATTTGTTGAGAAAATGGACTCCGATAAAGGCATCACCCTCATGGTGCATTTCGCCTGACGGGACATGTATCAGCCCCGAAGTGCCGGTATATTGTTGGGCATTGCTCCAAAGAGGACACACCCATAGCGCAATAAATGCAATAAGAATACTAAGCTGTTTCATAGATGTTTTTATTCCTTCTTTTTTCTCAAATCTTTGATAATGAAATCGGGTTTCATGGTATGGCTTCCCCATTGCAGGAAATCTCGGCTGAACCAACCATCACGCTCGTTTTGTTCAGGGTCAGTGCGGTACATCCTATTGTTATATTGATGATTCAATATTTCATAGGATAGACGGAAGTTGGAAGCAGGACGAATGTTCACAACTTTGTGTTTGCGGTGATAGGGGGGAAGCATGATGACGCATCTGAAGCCGCCGTCGAAACCGTTCGCATTATTCCATCTGCCATAAATTGAAACTGTCGTATGATTGAAATGTCGCATAGCTTCTAATTCACAACCTGTATCACCATACAAATATTTTCCAATAATACCACGAAATTGGGTGTTCCATTGTGATAGATAAAAGTCACCTCCAATAGTTCCCACAAAACGGTTCGGCGCAACGATTTCCCAATAAGGCGACATAAAAACAGATCCGATATATCCTGCTTGGCCTTCAAAAGCGAACCAATCGCACAAGGGCAGAAACGCTTTCAAATCCAGACCATAGCGATTGTGGCTGAATACACCTGCTGTAGTCTTGAAATACAAATTCTTGATTTTAAACTCCTTGCTAACATTAAGTGCGTTCACTTGGAAAAAACTATATTCGATGCCGTATTGGTTCACAATTGGAATTAAGACCTGACCCGAAAGTTGCCAATGATTGCCCATATCCCATTTGAAACCAGGACTGAGGCGAATCAGAAATTCGTATTGGGTATTGTAATTGATGTCCCTGAAGTTGAAGTCCACGCCCGAAAAGAAATCGATGCCAGGCGAAAGGTTCTGACTAACGGCTTGGGGACGACCTGTCCATAGGAATAGACCCAGAAGAGCGACCACTAACAGACGGTGTTGTGATGACAAGAATCGTTGTAACATCGGAATAATGCTATTTTACATGAATTTGAAGCGGCAAAAATACATGAAAATCCTGAATTGCCAATTTTTTATCTGAATTATGGATGATTTTCACATAGAAAGAATCCGCAGTATTTTAAGTAACTTCTTCAAATACTGCGGATTCACGGAAAGAAAATCATTTTATCACTTCACGCGGTCGATCAGGAACAAGTCATTAATCCAGACCTCGATGTTGGAATGGCGTTGGCCTTTGTCGTCGGTCCATTCGTTGTTGCGCAGACTTCCGTCAACGGCGATTTGTAGACCTTTTCTCACGTTGTTTTCAACACGGTCGGCAATTTTTCCCCAAGCCACAATCGTGAACCATTGCGTGTCGTTCACCCATTCGCGGTTGGCGTTCATGCGGCGTTCGTCGACGGCGAGACGGAAACGCGCCACTTTGTTGTTGTTGCTAAAGTTCTTCACTTCAGGTTCTGCACCCGGGCGGCCAATCAGCATGACCGAATTTCTCATTGTACTCATTTTTGTGTGTGTTTAATAATTAATGAATAAGTTTAATTTGTCGTGTCGCACCTTGGTTGGTTTGACGATGCAAAGTAACAACACTTGTCAAGACTAAGCCGTTGATTAAACGTTTGTTGTCGACAGTAGTCGTTTGTTGTCGTTTGCTGTCGGGTATATTGTTTGTTATCAGCATTTTAATTTTTTGACAAAATAATGAGACAATTTATTATTTTTGCGACAAAATTGAAAATCATCGGCAAATGGCAAAGGATTTGAAACCTCATATTGGTATTTTTGGTCGCAGAAACAGCGGCAAAAGCAGCCTTATTAATCTCATCACGGGACAAAATATCGCCATCGTGAGCGACACGGCGGGCACTACCACCGACCCAGTCAAGAAAAGCATCGAAATCTTTGGCGTCGGGCCTTGTGTGCTCATCGACACAGCGGGCATCGACGACGTGGGCGAATTAGGACAGCAACGCATTGAGAAGACGATGAAGGTGTTGGAGGAAATCGACTGCGCCATTTTGGTCACCACGGAAAACAACTTTGGCGAGTCTGAAAAGCAAATCATCAAGCGGATGAAGGAACTGGCGGTGCCGTATTTCATTGTTCACAATAAGGCCGATCAAGAACCGCTTCTTGCTGTCACGAAGGCGATAGTTGAAAAGAATTATGATGCTAAGATTTTGGATTTCAGCGTTGTAAAGAATGATAACATCACTCCATTGGTTGAAATGCTGAAAAAGATTATTCCAGAAAGTGCCTATCAGAAAGTGTCGCTGTTAGGGGGCATTATTAATCCGAATGAAGTAGTGGTTTTGGTCTGCCCTGTTGACTCCGAGGCTCCCGAAGGCCGATTAATACTACCTCAAGTGATGGCCATTCGCGATGTGTTGGACAACGAGTGCATCTGCGTGGTGCTGAAAGAAATCCACTTGCAGCAATACCTCGACACCATGCCCAAGCCAGCCTTGATTGTCACCGACAGTCAAGTCTTTGGCTTCGTGAGTAAAATCGTTCCCCAAGAGATTCCGCTCACCAGTTTCAGCATCGTCATGGCACGTTTGCGCGGCGACTTCGACAATTATGTAAAAGGCACGCCGCACCTTTCGCAATTGAAGGACGGCGATACGGTTTTGCTGCTCGAATCTTGCACTCATCACAGCACTTGCGAGGACATCGGCAGAGTGAAATTGCCCCGAATGATACTGAAATTCACAGGCAAGGCCATCAATTTCGAGTATGTTGCAGGACTGGCACCCATCGACCATCCCGAAAAATATGCCATGGCCATCCAATGCGGTGGCTGCATGAGCACGCGCAAGCAACTGCTCAACCGCACCAATCTCTTTGTCAACCAAGGCATCCCGATTAGCAATTACGGCATGGCTTTGGCCTATATGAATGGGATTTTTGAGCGAGTGATGGCACCATTTGTCCCCACCCTGTAGAGACGCGATTTATCGCGTCTCAAGGTAATCCAACAATCCTTTACACCCTTCTGAGACATCTATCCAAGTAGCCTCAAAATCGCCCGTATACCAAGGGTCGGCGACATCGCCAGGGCGATGAGTATAGTCCATCAATAGGCTGATTTTGAGGTCAGTGTCCTCGCCGAACATCCGTTTCAGATTGCGGAGGTTGTTGCGGTCCATGGCGATGATATAATTATAATAGGTGTAGTCCTGTCGTGTCATTTGGCGAGCGGTCTTGCCTTCGCAGCCGATGCCATGCTCAGCTAACTTGCGCCGCGCAGGCGGATAAACAGGATTGCCGATTTCTTCCGTTGAAGTCGCTGCCGAGGCGATTTCAAATTGTTCGCTCAAGCCTGCTTCTTCGACAAGTTTTTTCATCACGAACTCCGCCATAGGACTGCGGCAGATGTTGCCGTGGCAGACAAAGAGAATTTTTATCATATTCATTTTCCAAGTAAATCATTAATCACCACCGAAGCACAAAAAATGCCAAAGGCGGCAGGAAGATAGGAAATTGTGCCCACATTGGAAACCTTGTTCTGCTCATCGACGCCCTCGGTGATGATGGCAGAGGCATCGACAGGCTCAGGCGAATAAACGGCCTTGATGCCATCAAAAACACCTAGGCGGTGCAGACGTTTGCGAATGTAAAACGCCAAACGGCAGTGGTTGGATTTTGAGATGTCGCAAATCTCAATCTTTTCAGGATGGAACTTGCCACCGGCACCCATGCTGCTCACAATGCGTTGATTGTTCATCTTGGCGTAATAAAGCAAAAACACCTTGGGTGCCACCGTGTCGATGGCATCCACCACATAATCGAAGGGCTGCGACATGAGATCGATGATGGCTTGGTCTTTCAGGTACTGGTGAAGGACGGTCAGCTCGATGTCGGGGTTGATGTCGCGGAGACGCTCGGCCATCACTTCGGCTTTCGGTCTGCCGACGGTACTCTCCAAGGCCAAAAGTTGTCGGTTGCGGTTGGTGACGTTCACCACATCGCCGTCCACGATGGTCATGCGGCCGATGCCCGCACGGGCCAGCTGCTCGGCGGCGTATGCGCCCACGCCACCCAGTCCGACCACAAGCACGTGCTTGGATTTCAAGGTGTTGATGCCGTCATCGCCAATTAATAGGCGGGTTCTGTCTTGCCAGTGTTCCATAGATTTGCTTTTTCTTTATTTAGTTTTCGGGCTTTTGCCGACAGGGGGTCATGACCCCCTGACCCTACCGGGGTTCGGCAAAGCCTAGAAAAATCCAAGCAAAATTACTAAAGATTTTCGTTTTTAGTTCGGAAAGTTCGATTTCCAAAAGACATGCCGCCATTTCGTACACTGTTTCTATGCTAACTTCCGCCATATCGGTCTCCAAAAAAAGCATCTCCAACGGTATGTTTTTCAGCGATTTGGCAATCTTTCTTTCAGGATGCAGCAAACTCTCTCCAACAGAAAGATACAACCCTTGCCCAGTCAACTGTTGGATGTCTTGCTCCGTCCCATTGAAGCCATGCAGAATCCAAGGCTGCTTGGCTTTGTGTTTTTTGCGCAAAGCAAGGATTTCGTTGTGGCTTTTCACATCGTGCAGAATCATCGGCTTTTGCAAGGTTTCCGAGAGTTCGATTTGTCGCTCAAAAACGGCAATTTGTTGCTCAAAACTGTCCTTGTGCATTTTGTCCAAGCCTGCTTCGCCCAAGGCAAGAGCATTCGGAGATTGCAGCCTTTCTTTTAATAAGGCAAATGTTTCTTCTAGTTGAAAATCAACATTATCCAATGCCCAAGGATGTATGCCATAGCTATAATAGCCTTGATCGGGACAAGATTGATTCAAGTCCAAGTTGACGATTTGGATTAGGTTATCACCAGATTGTTCTGTATGAGTGTGTATGTTTACGAAAGGTTTCAATAAATCATGTTTTTTGCATCTTCCTGCAATGAAGAGTAAAGGTAATCGCGGCTTTGGCGGTTGCACCAAATGCTTACAATATACACTTCATCGTTATAGATAGCATACACCACACTATTAAGGCGACATTGCAACTCGCGAAATTCAATTCCCGTTTCTTCATCGGTAAAACTTGCAACGCCAATCTTCGGAAAATGGGAGATGTTTTCAACAGCCTTGTCAATACTATTGCGCATTTTTTGTGCAGCGCGTTGACCAAATTCTGAAGCCACATACGCTGCGGTAGCAGCAAACTCTGTCGCTGCTCGGTTAGACCATCTCACATTCATACGACTTCAGCAATTGCCTTGTCAACCATCTTCATTACCTCATCGTGAGAGAACGTTTGTTCGTGTCCTGCGACAATGCCTCTCATCCGTTCCCGCGACACTTCCATCATCTCCTCACGAGTACGCAGCCCAGGCATATCCAATAGATAGTCTTCCTGACGAACTCGAGTTAAAAAGGACTTCCGAATCCCTTCACTCTGCTGGTGATAAATTGCCAACAACGCATCCACTATTGACACTTCTTGAGACACGACATTTGTTTCCATAGCAACAATTTTGATTTCATCGGCAAATTTAGGCACTTTTTTCGAATTGCAGAAGAGAAGATGAAAGATTTCCTATTTTTGCCCCATGGAACAGAAACTCCTGCAAACGAAAATCGCATACCTGAAGGGTGTCGGACCAAAGAAGGCAGAGATTCTTCAGAAGGAGTTGGGCGTGTCCACCTATCAAGACATGCTTAACCAGTTTCCGTTCCGTTACATCGACCGCAGCCAGATCCAGAAGGTGGCCTACATCAACGACGATACTGTTTATTATCAGTTGGTTGGCACCATTTCCAACATCAAACTCATTGGCGCGCCGAGGGCCACACGCGCCACGGGCCTGTTCAGCGACGAGACCGGCAGCATCGAGGTGGTGTGGTTCCGCGGGCTGAAATGGCTCAAGAACCGCTTTAAGCCAGGCGTGAAGTATGTGCTGTTCGGCAAGGCCAGCGAGTTCAACCACAACTTCAACTTCGTGCACCCCGAAATCGAGGAATACGACCCCAAGGACCCGCTCATCGGCGAGGGACTGCAAGGTGTCTACAACACCACTGAGAAAATGAAAGACCACGGCCTCGGCACGCGCACCATCGCTAAGTTGCAGAAACTCATCCTGCAACAAGTCTACGAATACATCCCAGAGACATTGCCCAAGGCGCTCATCGAGGAAAACCAACTGATACCACGTCGCTATGCCTATTACGAGATTCACTTGCCCTCCAACAACATCGAAATTCAGCAGGCCACACGCCGACTGAAATACGAGGAGCATTTCTTCTTCCAACTTAAAATGCTGCGCAACAAGATGCACCGCGAGCAGGCCGTCAAAGGCCATGTCTTCAATGTGGTGGGTGACTATTTCAACGGCTTCTACAGAGACCATCTCCCCTTCCCGCTGACCAACGCCCAAAAGCGCGTCATCAAGGAAATCCGCAAGGACTTGGGCTCGGGACACCAAATGAACCGCCTGCTGCAAGGCGACGTGGGCAGCGGGAAAACCATCGTCGCACTGATGGTGATGCTCTTGGCCTTGGACAACGGTTTCCAAGCCTGCCTGATGGCTCCTACAGAAATCCTTGCTACACAGCATTTTGCCACGCTTCAGGAGCAACTGAAGGACATGAACGTCAACTTCGCCCTACTGACTGGCTCCACCAAAATCGCGGAGCGAAGAAAGATTTATGCTGGTTTAGCTGATGGCACTATGCAAATCGTTGTCGGCACCCACGCGCTGATTGAGAGCAAGGTCGTGTTCAAGAACTTGGGCTTGGCTATCATCGACGAACAACACCGTTTTGGTGTGGAACAAAGGGCGAAGTTCTACGAAAAGACGGAGATTCCGCCCCACACTTTGGTAATGACAGCCACGCCGATTCCGCGCACCCTCGCCATGACGCAATACGGCGACCTTGACGTTTCCAAAATAGACGAACTGCCGCCCGGGAGAAAGCCAGTGCAGACCTATCACGTTTACAGCGACGACCGCTACCGTATCATGATGTTCATGAAGCAACAAATCGCGCTCGGGCGACAGATTTATGTGGTCTATCCTTGCATCAAGGAGTCGGAAAACACGGATATGATTGCCTTGCAGGAGGGCTACGAGGCCTTGCTGCACGACTTCCCCGAGCCGCAGTACAAACTTTGCGTTTGCCATGGACGGTTGACCGCCGAGGACAAGGACTTCGAGATGCAGCGTTTTATTAATAGGAATGCACAGATTATGGTGGCCACGACGGTTATCGAGGTGGGCGTGAACATCCCCAACGCCACCGTGATGATCATTGAGAATGCCAATAGATTCGGACTTTCACAATTGCACCAATTGCGCGGTCGTGTAGGCCGCGGCGCTGACCAGTCTTATTGCATCCTCGTCACCGACCACAAGCTGACCGCCGACGGCAAGACCCGAATGAAAACCATGTGCAGCACCAACGACGGCTTTGAAATCGCTGAAGTTGATTTGGAACTTCGCGGCCCAGGCGAGACGGGCGGCACACGCCAATCGGGACAAATTGAAATGCTCATTGGCGACCTGCAAAAAGATGGTGCATTAATCCCCCAAGTCCGCGAAGCCGCCATCAAACTCTTGGCCGACGACCCAAAACTCATCAAGCCAGAAAACAGAATGCTACGGGAGCATTACAAGGAATTGTTTGCTCAGACGTTTGATTGGAGTCAGATTGGATAAAATATTCCCGTTACGAATGACAGGAAAAATCATCCCACATTACATCCTGGTGCGACCAAATCGCTCGGCGTAAGCAGCACAAGTCGTCCGTCTTTGTCCTCAGCAGAAAGAATCATGCCTTCGCTGACCACACCCTTCAGCTTGCGCGGCTCGAAGTTGGCGATGAAGCAGACCTGCTTGCCGACCAGCTTCTCAGGCTCGGTGTAGTATTTGGCAATGCCACTCACGATGGTGCGTTTGTTCATGCCATCGTCGATGAGGAACTGGAGCAGCTTGTCGGCCTTCGGCACTTTCTGGCACTCGAGGATGGTACCCACGCGGATGTCCACTTTCATGAAGTCGTCAAAGCTGACGTTTTGCTTCACCTCGGCGGGCTTCCAGGCATTCAACTGGTTGGCTTTCTTGGTCTCTTCCAACTTCTGGAGTTGGGCAGCAACCACACTGTCTTCCACTTTCTCAAACAACAGCTCAGGCTGACCGATGACATGGCCTTCGGTGAGCAGGACGGTGTTCTCGGCATCATCCCAAACGTTGAATTTCAAGCCAATCATCTTTTGCAGCTTCTTCGCGCTGAAGGGCAGGAACGGCTCGCTCAAGATGGCGAGGTGCGCCACAATCTGCAACGACACCGCCATCACGTCCTTCACGCGCTCAGGGTCGGTCTTGATTTGTTTCCAAGGCTCATTATCAGTGAGATACTTGTTGCCGAGGCGGGCCAAGTTCATCAGTTCGGCGAGGGCTTCACGGAACTTGTAGTTCTGTATGAGGGCACCAATCTTATCGGGATAGCCGTTCATTTCGGCGATGACAGCCAGGTCGTTCTCGGTGAGGTTGTCCATGGCCTGCACAACACCATTATAATATTTGTGCGTCAACACGAGGGTGCGGTTGACGAAATTACCGAAGATGGCCAACAGCTCGTTGTTGTTGCGGTCTTGGTAGTCTTTCCAAGTGAAGTTGTTGTCCTTGGTCTCGGGTGCGTTGGCGGTCAACACGTAACGCAGAACATCCTGTTTTCCAGGAAATTCCTCAAGGTATTCGTGCAGCCATACGGCCCAATTTCGTGAGGTTGAAATCTTGTCGTTTTCGAGGTTGAGGAACTCGTTGGCGGGCACGTTGTCGGGCATGATGTAGTCGCCGTAAGCCTTCATCATGCAGGGGAAGATGATGCAGTGGAAGACGATGTTGTCCTTGCCGATGAAGTGTACCAGCTTGGTTTCGGGGTCTTTCCACCACTTCTCCCAGTTTTCGCCACGTTTTTCGCAAATCTCTTTGGTGTTGCTGATGTAGCCAATCGGCGCGTCGAACCACACGTACAGCACCTTGCCTTCGGTACCTTCAATCGGGACAGGCACGCCCCAGTCGAGGTCGCGGGTGACGGCACGAGGTTGCAAGCCTCCGTCCAACCAGCTCTTCACTTGGCCGTAAACGTTGGGTTTCCACTCCTTGTGGCCTTCGAGAATCCACTCGCGGAGCCAGCCTTCGTATTGGTCTAAAGGCAAATACCAGTGCTTAGTCGGTTTTTTCACCAAGGCCGCGCCGCTGAGTTGCGAGTGGGGGTTGATGAGTTCGTTGGGGCTCAAAGAAGAGCCACATTTCTCGCATTGGTCGCCGTAGGCACCATCGGCACCACATTTCGGGCAGGTACCGACGATGTATCTGTCGCTCAAGAACTTCTGGCGTTCGGGGTCGAAATATTGCTCGGTCTCCTTCTCGATGAACTTGCCTTCGTCGTAGAGTTTCTTGAAGAACTCCTGTGCCGTGGCGCGGTGCATCTTCGAAGAGGTGCGCGAGTAGATGTCGTAGCTGATGCCCAACTCCTCAAACGACTTTTTGATGATTTCGTGGTAGCGGTCGACGATGTCCTGTGGCGTAACGCCTTCTTTCTCAGCTTTAATCGTAATCGGCACACCGTGCTCGTCGGAACCACCGACAAACAGCACTTCCTGGCCGCACATTCGTAGATAGCGGACGTAAGTATCGGCGGGGATATAGACGCCGGCTAAGTGACCAATATGGACAGGGCCGTTGGCATAGGGCAAGGCCGTGGTTACTGTGTAACGCTTGAAGTGTTTGTTCGTTGATTCCATAGTGTTGAGATTTTTAAAAACGGCTGCAAAAATACGGATATTTGTTGAAATGCAGTATTTTTGCCGCCAAAATAAACGAAATGAAACGAACGCCTTTTTTCACCTTGGTTTTGCTGGTGCTGATGGCATCGGCCACAAACGGCATTGCCCAAACGCCAATAACTACCGAAGAATTTCAGTCCTTAACTCCACAATTGTACAATCCTTGGCAGAGCAAAGTACCCATTTGGTTGGATTTTTCTGCGGGCGGCAACATGGTCGACTGCTACGACAAAGGCACCATTCCTTTCCTCTACAAAGGCTTCGGCGGGAATGCGAAAGGAGGCATCACCATCGAATGGGGTCGATGCCATGTACAAACCGAAGTCCAAGGTTGCTATACAGAACTTTCTTCACTTTCTGGAACAACTATTGATGTCAACCTTTCCGCAGAATTTTTGTACCATCTCTCGCGCATCAACAGGTTGAATTTCTGGGCAGGAGGCACACTCCAAGGCTTTGCGGACTTTAAAGATATTCCCACGCTGATGAACGCCGCCTCAAGTGTTTCCTTGTTTGGCAACCTTTGTGCAACAGGGATGTTACAATATGATTTTGCCTTAAATCGAGAAAAAACGCACACTTGGCTGACCGCTTTTGGCAAGCTGAACCTGCCCTTGATGGGTGTGGTGAGCCGTCCTGGCTATGCCTACATCGGCAACCCGACCATCAACGATGATGCTTGGTTGAGCGATAATGAAACTTTTGCCAAGTTCTTTCCAGGGGTAAGCACCGAGTTGGGTCTTTATCTGAACCTGCTCAACGACAACCGCATCGGCCTTTCCTATCTTTGGGACTACCTGACGACAGGCAAAAAAGGCATCTACCGCTATGACAACGCCTTGCATTCCATTAACCTTAATTTTATGTTCAGAATCAATTGATTGCAATCATGAAAAAACTACCTATCTTTATCCTTTGCCTGTTGGCTTTTGCTTCGTGCGAACGTGCTTTTATGGAGCAAGACGAGCCCAAGAATCCTGTCAACGTGTTCGAATATCTTTGGAATCAGGTGGACCAAAACTACACCTTCTTCGATGTGAAAGGCATTGACTGGGACTCGGTGCGCGAAGTATATCGCCCCAAGGTCGACGATGATATGGGCAGAGACAGTCTGTTTCGTGTTTGTGCCGCCATGCTCAACACCTTGCGTGACGGCCACACCAACTTGATTTCGGGTTTCGATGTATCGCACAACGACTCAGTATATTACAAAATGTGTGCGGAGAAAAACATTGACGAAGAGGTTGTTTTTCTGAACTATCTGACTGTCAATCACCATACTACAGGGAGTTTTACGCATAATGCCATCCTCGGCGGCAAGGTGGCCTATCTTCGTTATTCCTCGTTTTCCAATGACATCAACGAGTCGGTTTTGAAGTATTTGGTAAACTATTACAAGTCTTGTAATGGCCTCATCCTCGATTTGCGACAAAACGGTGGCGGCTCTCTTAACAATGTGACGGAACTCCTCGGCATTTTCGACAATCACAAGCAGTTGCTGTATCAAACCCAAGTGAAGTCGGGACCAAGTCACGATGATTTTTCCGAAGCCGTGACGGTGTATGCCGCCGATAGCAGTGTGTTGGACAATCCTTACACAAAGCCAGTGGCTGTCCTCATCGACCGTGGTTCCTTCAGTGCGACTTCCTTCTTTGCCATTTGTACGATGGCTTACGACAATGTCAAGCTTTTTGGCGACTATTCGGGCGGCGGTCTCGGTATCCCCAATGGCGGCATGTTGCCCAACGGCTGGGTCTATCGCTTTAGTGCGACGCGAACGCTCGCCAACGACGGAGGCAACTATGAGAACGGTGTCCCGCCCGACGTGCGCGTCATACTTGACTCCACTTGTACGGCACAAGGCATCGACAATGTGATTGAGGCGGCTGCGGACTGGATTATGCAATAAAACCCCTATCTTATCGTTAAAACCAAAGTTTTAAAACATCATTAATTGAAATGAAACATCATTACCTCCGCCGATGGCTTGTCGTCATCGGCTTGATGCTGGCCTGCGTGTCAGGCTTCGCGCAGCGGCGCACCATCAGCGGCTATGTGATGGATGCCGCCAGCAAGGAAACCCTCATCGGGGCAACCGTTTTTGACAAAAACTCAGGGAAAGGCTGTGCTACAAATAGTTATGGCTTCTACACACTAACCTTGAACCAAGGTCAGGTGGATTTGCAAGTTTCCTACGTGGGCTACAACCAGCAAAACCAAAGCTTCGACCTAAAGGAAAACCTCAACCTCAATTTCGCCCTTGAAACCAATATCGAATTGAGCGAAGTGGTCGTCGAAGCCACACGTGCCACGGTGAGTGCCCGCAGTCCGCAAATGAGCGTGGTGGAACTGCCTGTGCAGCAAATCAAGAGCATCCCGACCCTATTTGGTGAGGCCGACGTGTTGAAAGCCATTCAATTGCTGCCTGGCGTGCAGAACGGCTCGGAAGGCTCGGCGGGCATGTATGTGCGCGGCGGCGGCCCCGACGAGAATCTGCTTTTGCTCGATGGTGTGCCAGTCTACAACGTCAATCACATGCTCGGCTTTTTCTCGGTCTTCAATCCTGACGCACTGAAAAATGTCACCTTATATAAAGGTAGCTTTCCCGCGCATTTTGGAGGCCGTCTCTCATCGGTGGTCGACATACGCATGAAGGAAGGCGACATGCAGAAATACCACGGCAACGCCAGCATCGGCCTCATCTCGTCAAAGCTCAACGTGGAAGGCCCGATTGTGAAGGACAAGCTGTCGTTCAATCTCTCCTTCCGCCGCACCTATGGTGACCTGCTCATCAAACCCGGCTTTTGGATTGCCTCGATATGGGAGCCCGATGTTAGCAAGTTGAGCATGGGCTACTATTTCTATGACTTCAATGCCAAACTCAACTGGAAGATTTCGGACAAGGATAGGCTTTACCTTAGTTTCTACACGGGTGATGACGGTATTTATTTCGGCGTGAAAAACAAGGATTATTTCTCCTATGACACTGAAAACATCAGCAAAATCAAGTTGAACTGGAAATGGGGCAACAAGGTGGCTGCCCTGCGTTGGAACCACGTGATGTCGCAGCAACTCTTCATGGACGCTTCGGTCAACTATACACAATACCGCCACAACCTCGGCTTTAATTTGACGGATGAAACCATTTATGTGCCGACCAACCATTCGGAGAAAGAGGAGTACGACTTGGTGTACAAGTCGGGCATCAACGACCTGACCGCCAAAATCGACTTCGACTACACTCCTCTGCCCAACCATGAGATTCGTTTCGGTGGCAACTACACCTACCATATCTTCCGCCCCGAGGTGCAGTCGATGAAAGTGGAAGAGGATCAGGTGACTTTTGACACTGTCATGGGTTCGCCGAATGTGTATGCCCATGAGACCGCCCTTTACGCTGAAGACAACATGACTTTTGGCGACATCTTCCGCGTGAATGCGGGCGTGCACTACTCGACTTTCACCGTTGAAGGCAAGACTTACCAATCGGTGCAGCCACGTCTGAGCACCAGCATCATGTTGGCTTCCAACCTCTCGCTCAAGGCAGGTTATGCCTACATGACGCAATACGTTCACTTGCTTTCCAACAGCAGCCTCAGCCTGCCCACCGACCTCTGGGTGCCTGTCACGGCGAAAATCGTCCCGATGAATGCGCATCAATGGTCGGTTGGAGCGTTTTATGAGTTGCCGCGCTTGTTCGACATCTCGCTTGAAGGCTACTACAAGACCATGGACAACCTCTTGGAATACAAGGACGGTGCTTCGTTTTTCGGCTCTTCGGAGCGTTGGGACGAGAAGGTATGTATGGGCAAAGGCTGGGCCTACGGCGTGGAGTTCCTCGTGCAGCGCAGTTTCGGCAAGACCACCGGCTGGGTAGGTTACACCTGGGCACATTCCAAGCGTTTGTTCGACCGCGAAGGGCAGATGATTAATAACGGCAAAGTGTTTCCGGCCAAATACGACCGCCGCCACGACATCAGCATCACCGTGCAGCACAAGTTCAACGACAACATTGATGTCAGCGGCACATGGGTCTTCAGCAGCGGCAATTGCGGCACCCTTGGCACACAACTTTACGACGGCCTACTACCTAATATTTGGGGCAATACAAGCACTATCCAAGCCTTGGAACGCAACAACTTCCGTTTAGGCAACTACCATCGTTTGGACTTGGGCTTCAACTACCACCATCGTCCGTTCCAATACGGAGTAGGCACCCTCAATATCAGCGTGTATAACGCCTATTGCCACAATAATCCCTTCCTCGTCTATACCAGTTACGATTGGGACTACGAGACGGGCGAACAAGTGAAAAAGTTGATGCAAGTCAGCATCTTCCCGATTATTCCATCTATTAGTTACAGTTACAAATTCTAATCTGACTATGACTTATGGCCTATGACAATGACCGCTTTTACAATATGAAAAACGCTTACCTTTTTAATGAAGCGATCATAGTCATTAGCCATCGGCCATAGTAAAAAACACGACACAGCAATGAAAACCAACATTTTAACCCTTATAGCCATCATAACCGCAATAGTCCTTACCTCCTGCGAAAAGGAAATCGAATTCAAGGGCGAGCAAATCGACTCAAAGTTAGTCATCAACAGCCTCGTTGAGCCAGGGCAGCCTGTGAAAGCCAACATCAGCAAGAGCGTGTTCTTCTTGGACAACGTAAACAACACGCAAGCTCCTGACGACCTCGTGGCCACGCTCTACGTGAACGGCAACCGCATTGGCGAGATGACACCGCATAACGACACCGTTGCTGATAGCGAAGGCTTTTATTTCCCCGAATTGAATATTTATAAAATCATCAAGGTTTACACCCACGACTATTGCCCCGCAGAAGGCGATATCGTCAGCATCAAGGCCTCGGCTAACGGTTTTGACGATGTGGAAGGCTCGACAAGCGCGTTGCCCAATGCGGTGACCTGGTATCTCGGTGATTATCAGACCATTCTTTGGGAAGTGGAATTCGAAGACTATGAGGGAGATACGGTTTGGACGATTTCAGGCCAATTGGAGCTGACCGTAGAGGTCACCGACCCCAACCCGAGGCAGACCGACTATTTCAGGATTCTCTTGGAAAACCAAACTTATTCCGACTACGAGACCGGCAACGTTTACTACGTCAGCACGGCCTACGACGACCCCGTTTTCGGTGCCAATGTTTCCAATAGCGATTTTATTGACTTCGATTTCCAGACGATGCCCGAAGGCGTGTTCACGGATGTCCTTTTCGACGGCAAGTCGTACCAAATCAAGATGCCGATATATCTTTACCTCCATTTGTATGATGGCAATGTCCCTGATACCTTCTCGTTCTATTTCAGTATGGAACACCTCAGCAAGGAATACTACTACTACCTGAACACTTGCGAGCAGTCCGACGAAGTCATGCAGTTCTTCTCCGAGCCGATTCAGACCTATTCTAACGTGGAGGGCGGTTTTGGCATCGTGAGCGGAAGGTCGGTGGACACGCTTTGGATGGAGTTGCCGATACAGAAACGATGAAAAATCCGTTTTTGTTCTTGTTTTTCGGATTCTTTGCTACATTTGCAGTCAAATTAATCCTAAAACAACGCAACTATGGACTTAACGAACATCTTAGGCGCATTGACAGGCAACGATGCCGTCAGCACTATCGCGGAAAAATTCAACCTCGACTCGAAACAAGTGTCTTCGGTCATCAGCAATGCCTTGCCATCCATCATGGGTGCCATGCAAAAAAACGCCTCCACACCTGGTGGTGCCGAAGCTTTAGCCAAGGCCCTTGGTGACCATGCCGGCAACGCAGGCAACATCATCAACAACCTGAAGGGTGCCGACTTGACTGATGGTGCCAAGATTCTGAGTCATATCTTTGGCGGCAACCTGTCATCGGTCGTTAGCGGTATCTCGCAAAAGAGCGGTGTGGCTTCCAACGCAGTGAGCAACATCTTGGCCTCCATTGCCCCGAGCATCCTCGCTATTCTTGGCAAGCAGAACGGCAACTCAGGCGCGGGTGGTTTGGGTAGTTTGTTGGGTGCTGTCCTTGGTGGCTCGTCAAGTGGCAACAACGGCGGCCTTGGAAGTATCCTTGGCGGTTTAGGTAGTCTTTTAGGGAAGAAATAAACATTCTTCTCTTCTTTCTTTCATACTCTTTTCCGCTGCAAACCATCATGCGGGGCTTGACTAATTCCATACAACCATGAAAAGCATTTTTATATTTTGCAAAAAGGCAGCGTATGCGGTCTTACCCATTTTTGTTCTCGGAATTATGGGAACGACGCATCTGCGTGCACAAACCCTTTTCACCATAGGGAATTTGTATTATCAAATCAATGCCGACAGCATTTCTGCAACGCTGGTAGGCCCTGTCGATGCCACAGAAGTGGGTGGTGAATTGAGCATCCCGACAACCATCATCTATAATGGAAAGGACTATCCTGTGACCAGAATTGGGAAAAACGCTTTCATTTCGAGTGGAGGATTGACAGGTTCCTTAACCATACCCAACACCGTGGTATCCATTGGTGAAAACGCATTCTTGGCTTGCAGCGGATTGACGGAATTACATCTCGGCAACGCTTTGGATACCATTGGTCCCGCGGCATTTTATGGCTGCAAAGGATTTACAGGCTCGCTTACCATTCCCAATTCGGTGAGGGTCATTGAAACTGCGGCATTCTATGGTTGCACCGGGTTTGACGGCGCACTGACTATCGGCGACGGTTTGACACGCATCGAGAGTGCGGCGTTTTATAAATGTAGAGGGTTTTCCAGTTTGAATCTCAGCGATGCCGTGACGACCATCGGTACTTCCGCATTTTGGGGTTGCTCCGGATTATCAGGTTCTCTGACCATCCCCAATTCCGTGACGATAATTGAACCCAATGCGTTCCGTAATTGCAGCGGATTTACTGGCACATTAACGTTCGGCAGTGCATTGGTCAGTATTGGAGGAGAGACTTTCCGCAATTGTAGCGGGTTTACTGAAGTCATTTCCTTGGCCACAGTACCACCAACGTTTTCATTTGAGGATGTGTTTGAGGGATTCAACTGCACGACGCTCACTGTTCCTTGCGGTTGCATTGCTGCCTACGAAAACTCGGAGTGGCATGATTATTTCACCACCATCATCGACGATTGTAATTCGGTGCCAGAACTTGATGAGCAAAAGGCAACCGTTTATCCCAATCCGACCAATGGAACACTTAAGATAGAGGCTGAAAACATGGAAAGCATCAGTATCTACATTATGTTGGGAGAAAAGTTGTTTGAAGTCCCATCAAGCGGCGATGTTTTTGAATACGATTTCAGTCCGCATGAAGTTGGGATTTATCTCGTCAGAATCCAAACGGAAAAAGGGATAGTGACGAAACGGGTTGTGGTGAAAGGGAGATGAAATAAGGCGGTGATTGTCTATTCTTCATCCGGTTGATTCTCAAAGAAATGCTCCCGCTCTAATTCTGCGAGGACGGCTCTGATTTCACCATAATTGTAGGTGTCGCCGAGCACTTCTCGCGCAATGTTGATTTGCGGGTCGAAGGTGGATTCAAAGTATTCTAATATCTCGTTATATTTCTCTTTGTCAACGAATTGTGATGCTTCAAGAACACCTTGTTCCACAAAGCGGGTTAAATGGCCATAGATGGTGCCGACGGCATACCCCCTTTCCTTAGCAATGGCTTCAACCGACATGCCCTTGTCGAACATCTCCTTGGTGATGCGGTAGGTTTCGCCCTTTGGTTTCTTTTCTTTCTTTTCGGGTTCTTCGGGCATCTCGCCATAATCAGCGGTTTCGGGGTTTTCGCCCATGAAACGCAGCACAATGTCAAGGATTTCGGCACCGTAAGCCTTCACACGCTTGGGTCCCATGCCCTCGATTTCTTTCAGGGTTTGCAAGGTGACAGGCTTCTCATGGGCGATGAGTTTCAGCGGTTTGTTGGGAATGATAGTGTAGAGTTCGGTTTCGAGTTCAGCGGCTTTGCGCGAGCGCCATGCTCGCAGTTGGGCATACAGCGGACTCTTATCCATCACGTCATCCTTGATTTCAATCTTCTTCTTTTGGTTCTTTTCCACCTCAATGGCTTTTACCGACTTGGTCTTCTGGTATTCCTTGACAGTGAAGCCCTCCTTGCAAGCTTCTAAGCAACAGGTTTTCAACTGAATATCTTCCTGCAAAGGCTTCAAAGCATCGGCGAGTTGGTCGTTCACGGTTTTGTTGTCGGTCTTGAAAGGCAGGTCAAATAGTCCGTCAGCGATGGCTTTCAGATGCTCGTCAAAATAGGCCACACCTTTTATTAATCGCTCCTGCAAAGCTGGGTTCTGTTCACATGACGGCATATCAGCATGAAGGCGTTGTATTTGGCTTTCAAACTTGATGCCGACAGAACAAAGCTCCTCGTGAATACGGTTGCGCCGTTGCGAAAGGTCTTGAATCATAGAGCTTTCAAACAAGGTATCATTGTCGTAAATCACTTTCATCAGTTTTCCGAAGTCTTTGTAGATGTCGTCAAAATCGATGAGTTCAAGCATGGTTTCCAACTCATAATCGTGGCGCAACTGGTCGACTTTCTCTTGCGTGGGTTCCTTCTCGGGAAGATGCTCCACGAACTGGTCGACGGAAAGGTCGTTGACCAAGGCATTAGAGGTGATGCGGGTTTTCAGCACCAAGCCTTCCAAAGAAGTGCAACGGCTGAGGGCAACATAGACCTGTCCGTGGGCAAAAGCCTGTCCCGCATCGACGATGACTTTGTCAAAGGTCAAGCCCTGACTTTTGTGGATAGTGACCGCCCAAGCCAAACGCAACGGAATCTGGGTGAAACTGCCGATTTCTGTCTCTTCAATCTCTTGATTCTCAGGATTGATGGTATATTCCATGTTTTGCCATTTCAGCTTTGGCACGGTGATGCGCTCGCCCTCGCTTTCCACGGTGACGGTGCCTTCTTTCTCATCATAGCCGACCAGTCGCCCGATTTTGCCGTTGAAGAAAGCCTTCTCGGGGTTAGGGTCATTTTTGACGAACATCACCTGCGCCCCGACTTTCAGCACGAGTTCTTCTTTGGTGGGATAGGTGTTTTCAGGGAAGGTGCCGTGGATTTCCGCCTTGAAAGTCAGCGGTTTCTCCTTGATGGCCGCCAACTTCGACTCGTTGATTTGGTCGGCTTGGTAGTTGTGGGTGGTCAGGGTGATGTAACCCTCGCCGTCCTTGGGTACAAAATTGGGTTGGAAGCGGTTGTTGAGCAGGCGCACGCATTCTGCATCCATGCGGTTGTTGCGCACCTTATTTAATAAAGTGATAAAATCTTCATCATGTTGGCGGTAGATATGCTCCAGCTCCACGCAGACGTAAGGTGTCTTTTTCAGCACTTGGCTACCGAAGAAATAAAGTGTGTCGTAAAACGGCGACAACACCTCCCATTCCTCGGGCTTGGCCACAGGTGCGAGTTGGTGTACGTCACCAATCATCAAAAGTTGCACACCACCGAAAGGCTTTTGCGAGCGTCGCACACGGCGTAACACGGCATCAATAGCATCCAAAACATCGGCACGCACCATGCTAATCTCATCGATAATGAGCAGGTCGAGGCTGTGCATAATGTTGATTTTCTTCTTGTTGAGTTTTTGTAGTTGAGCAGCCAGCGACTTGGTTCTTCCGTCCATGTCATTCCGATGGGAATCTATGGGCTGAAGAGCATTCTCAGGTAGTTGCGGTCCAAAAGGCAACTGGAAAAACGAGTGTATCGTCTGTCCGCCCGCATTGATGGCGGCTACACCAGTTGGAGCCACCACGACCATGCGCTTGTAAGTTTTCAGCGGAAGATTTTTCAAGAAAGTGGTCTTTCCTGTACCCGCTTTTCCTGTGAGGAAGATATGCGAGTCGGTGAAAAGCACCAGCTCCTCGACAAATTCAAGTTTCTGGTTGACAAAAGTTTGTTGCGCCATGCTTTCGATTGCGTTCATAGTGCTAAAGTAGGAATAATTTTTCATTTTTGTAGTGGGTTTTGAGAATTTGTTGTATTTTTGCAGGCAGTTGGTCGCGGAAAACGGAACGAAAAACAAATGAATTATCAAGACGTGAGGGACGGGTCAACAGACACGACACCCCCCGCGATAACAAGCTAAGCCTTCCTTTTTTGGGAGGCTTTTCTTATGGGTCTTTTGTAAAGTGTCTGAAAGGCAAGGCTTTTGTTTCTTCCGATGCGGATTTCTTCAACGTAAACATAAAGGTTGCCCACTGTTTTTCGATAAACAATAGTTTTCAGCCCATGTAATTTGGTTTTTTTGTCGGAGATTTCCACTTTGTCGCGATATTTGATAATGTAAGGAATAAGGAGATAATCTTCAAGGGTCAAAGGAGTCCTGTCATTGCTCTTTTTTCCGTGTCGGGATTCGGAATGTCTTACTCCAGAGGTCTCAATTACATGTTTGTAGCCTGTTAAGTCAAAACCTTCTTTTTGGGCTAAAGCCATCAATTCTTCATCAACCTCGTAATCAATGATGGCAAACTTGTAGTCGCATTTCTGGTTAATCATCTCTATCAGTTCCTCAAAAGGAATTCTCGTTTGATGCTCTTTGTCGAATGGTTTCTTGTTCGTCATAGTCTAATGTGTTTTCTTTTTCCGACTGCAAAGATGCAAACCCTGTCAAGATAAAGCCGTTGAACAAACGTTTGTTGTCGACAGTAGTCGTTTGTTGTCGTTTGCTGTCGGGTATTATACTGTAATATAGTGTTTTATCAAATTGTTTTTGGATTTGCATATTATTTCCTATTTTTGTCGCGATTTTTCATGCAACAAACAACAAAATCATCAACAATATGAAAAAAGTATTCTCAGTAATCGTGGCCTTGGCCCTTGTTTTCTGCTTCGGAAAAGCCAATGCCTGCACTAACTTCCTGATTACCAAAGGTGCCTCTTCCGACGGCTCCTGCATGATTTCCTACGCTGCCGACAGCCACGTGCTGTATGGCGAGCTTTACCATTATCCCGCCAAAGATTGGCCCGCTGGTGCTATGCTCGATGTCTACGACTGGGACGGCGGTATGTATCGCGGTCAAATCCCACAAGTAGCCCATACTTATAATGTGGTCGGTAACATGAACGAATGGCAAGTGGCCATTGGCGAGACGACTTACGGCGGTATCGAAAGCCTCTGGGAAGGCCCTGGCATCATCGATTACGGCAGCCTGATTTACATTACCTTGCAACGCGCCAAGACCGCCCGCGAAGCCATCAAGTGCATGGGCGAACTGGTAGCTAATTATGGTTATGTCAGTGAGGGCGAGTCGTTCTCCATCTCTGACACTGAAGAATGCTGGATCCTTGAAATGATTGGCAAAGGCAAAGAAAACAAAGGCGCTGTGTGGGTGGCCCGCCGCATCCCCGATGGCTATGTGAGCGGTCACGCCAACCAAGCCCGCATCACCACTTTCCCCTTGGCTAAGAAGAACAAGACCAGCATCACTTTCAAGAACATCGACAAGCTCCTGAAAGACCCGAACATCGACTGCGTGTATGCCGACGATGTCATCAGTTTCGCCAAGCAAGCCAAGCTCTATGACGGTCCCGATGACAGGTTCTCTTTCTCCGATGTTTACAACCCTGTCACTTTCGATGGTGCCCGCTTCTGCGACCTCCGTGTGTGGGCCATGTTCAACAAGGTGACCGACAACATGAAGGATTATTGGGGTTATGCTACGGGTCGTGACATCAAGCGCGTCCAGCCTTATAAAGAAGGTATATGCCAAACTCCCGACAACTTCCCGACCAACCGTATGCCTTTGTGGGTGAAGCCCAACAAGAAGGTGAGTGTTTTGGATATGATGGACTTTATGCGTGACCACTTGGAAGGCACCGAGCTTGACATGTCGCAAGACGTAGGTGCTGGTCCGTTCCATTGCCCTTATCGTTGGCGTCCCATGGATTGGGAAGTTGACGGTGTGACTTACGTGCACGAGCGCACCACCGCCACCCAACAGACCGGCTTCAGTTTTGTGGCGCAAAGCCGTGGCTATCTTGAATGGCCCATCGGTGGCATCATTTGGTTTGGCGTTGACGACACCGACAACACTATTTATTGCCCGATGTACACCTGCATGATCGAGATTCCCGAATGCTTCCGCGAAGGCAACGGCTCAATGAGCGAATGGTCGGAGACTTCCGCTTTCTGGACTTTCAACCAGATGAGCAACTGGGCTTACACCAAATACGACTATATCCATCCTGAAATCCGCAAACGCCAGCGCGAGATGGAGACCAATTGGGTGGAGAAGGAAGTCCCTGCTTTGGACGCTCGCGTAAATACCATCAAAGGCAGAGAGGCTCAGGTGAAGGAACTGACTCAGTTCTCCTGCAACCAAGCCAACAAGATGACCCAATCTTGGAAAAAACTCTATCACGACTTGTTCATGAAGTACATGGACGGCAACCTGAACACCGCCCAGCCCAACAAACCTGGTAATAAATACACGCCCATCAAGAGCGAACATCCCAAGTACAGTGACGAATATTACCGCATCCTTATCGAAAAGACTGGCGACAAATACAAAGCCTACTGATCCTAAATCTTGAATTTATGAATTTTGAATCTTGAATTGATATGACAAACCCAGAAGAAGAAAAAGTAACGGAAAAGAAATCGCTCAATTTCATTGAAGCGAAAGTGGAAGAAGACCTCGCCAACGGCAAAAACGGCGGACGTGTGCAGACGCGCTTCCCTCCAGAGCCGAACGGTTATCTCCACATTGGCCACGCCAAGGCCATCTGCCTCGATTTCGGCATCGCCGCACAACACAACGGCGTGTGCAACCTGCGCTTCGACGACACCAACCCCACCAAGGAGAACATGGAGTATGTCGATGCCATCAAAGAGGACATACAATGGCTTGGCTACCAGTGGGGTAACGAATACTATGCCTCCGATTACTTCCAGCAACTCTGGGATTTTGCCATAGAACTGATTAAACGTGGTAAGGCCTACATCGATGAGCAAAGCTCCGAGGAGATTGCCGCGCAAAAGGGGACACCCACACAGCCCGGCATCGATAGCCCCTACCGCAACCGTCCTATTGAGGAATCGCTTGACTTGTTCAACAAGATGAACAACGGCGAGATTGGCGAGGGCAAGATGGTGCTCCGTGCTAAGATTGACATGGCCAACCCGAACATGCACTTCCGCGACCCGATTATCTATCGTGTTGTGGATACGCCACACCACCGCACAGGCACTAAGTGGCACGCCTACCCGATGTACGACTTCGCCCACGGACAAAGCGACTACTTCGAAGGCGTCACCCATTCGCTCTGCACATTGGAATTTGTGGTGCACCGTCCGTTGTATGATTTGTTCGTTGATTGGCTCAAGGAAATCCGTGGCGAAGGCGACAATATGGACGACAACCGCCCGCGTCAGACCGAGTTCAACAAGCTGAACCTCAACTATATCCTTTTGAGCAAGCGCAACCTGCTCGTTCTCGTCAACGAGGGCTTGGTGAGCGGCTGGGACGACCCGCGCATGCCCACGATTTGTGGCTTTCGTCGCCGTGGCTACACCCCAGGAGGCATCCACAAGTTCATCGACAAGATTGGTTACACCACCTATGATGCCCTGAACGACTTCGCTTTGATGGAGAGCGCCATCCGCGAGGACCTTAACGCCACTGCCACTCGTGTAGCTGCTGTAGTCAACCCGGTGAAGTTGGTCATCACAAATTATCCTGAAGGACAAATTGAGGAGATGGAAGCCATCAACAATCCCGAGGATGAGAGTGCAGGCAACCACAAGATTGCTTTCAGCCGCGAATTGTGGATTGAAAAAGAAGACTTTATGGAGGACGCTCCGAAGAAGTATTTCCGCATGACTCCTGGCAACGAAGTACGCCTGAAGAACGCCTATATCGTGAAATGCACAGGCTGCAAGAAAGACGAAAACGGTGAGGTCGTGGAGGTTTATGCAGAATATGACCCTGACACGAAGAGCGGTCTGCCGGGTGCCAATCGCAAAGTGAAGGGCACCATCCACTGGGTGAGCTGCGAGCGTTGCCTTGAAGCCGAGGTGCGTATGTATGACCGTCTCTGGAAGGTGGAGAACCCGCGTGACGAATTGGCTCGCCTGCAAAACGAAGGCAAGACCTCATTAGAGGCCATGAAGGAAATGATGAACCCCAACTCGTTGGAGATTCGTCCTGTGTGCTATGTGGAAGAATTCCTGGCCGATGCCAAGCCACTTGACCACTTCCAGTTCCAGCGCATCGGCTATTTCACTGTCGACAAAGACAGCACGGCGAATCATTTGGTTTTCAACCGCACAGTGGCGTTGAAGGACACATGGGCTAAGACAATGTAATTTGTAATCATCTTGAATTCATTGTTTTGTGGAGACGGAGTGCACACCGTCTCCACATTTTTATGTCTTTGATTTTCAACATAAATTGCCATTAATTATACACGAATTTTCAGAAATTATATTCATGAAAAATTTGTAGTTCATTTCTGATAATTCGTGTTTTTCTTCTTTTTTTCTCGCGCTATTCATTTTTTCCCTATTTTTGCCCCTGCCATTCCGGGAGAAATCGGAGTGGCCAGAGAAAGCGCATTCTTCGCTTTGTTCCTCAACAGTGAATCTGCACAATTCGCATAAAGAACAAGGAGTTATGGGATGTTCGCTCTTTCATTGTTATGTTTTGTATATTCTTATACCCAACATAAACAGTGGAGCATTCCCTATCCTTTATTTTGTTCTTTATGGGAGTGCAGACCCAACTGTTGGAAATAAGGATAAGTTTGGGAGGCTCCGCTCTGTTAGCCAATTTGTAATGTTGCCCGTTTGAGCCGATGGGCACAAAACTAATTGTAAAAACGTGAAGAAAAAAGTTAGAACAATGGCATTGACAATCCTGTCAATTGTGATGATTGCTACAATGGGATGCAACAAAACCGATGACCCGAATAATGGAAACGGAGGTGGTAACGGTGGAAACACCTACAATGGCCACGCCTATGTTGATCTTGGATTACCAAGCGGAACTTTATGGGCAACCTGCAACGTGGGTGCTGATACACCGGAAGACTATGGCGATTACTTCGCTTGGGGCGAGACACTACCTAATGGCATTTATGACAATAACACTTATCAGTACTACAACATAAACACTTGGCCATACGAAATAACTAAATATTGTACCAACTACGAATTTGGCTACAATGGCTTCATCGACAATCTGACCACCCTATTATCTGAGGACGATGCGGCCACTGCCAACTGGGGAAACGGCTGGCTTATGCCTACCAAGGAACAATGTATGGAGTTGTTAGAATATACAGCTAGCAATGAGACAATGCAGAATGGTGTGAATGGCATGCTTTTGACTGGCGCTAATGGGAATAGTATCTTTCTGCCCTTTGCCGGCTTTTATGAAGATGAATCGTATGGGGGAGGGTCACTCTATGGTGTCCGTAGGTATTATACTTTTTGGTCAAGTTCACTTAACCATGGTGGCCCGTATTCTGCATGGGGTTTCGGTTTTGATGTTAATGCAGGAAGCTATAGAGTAATGATCATTGGACGAGGAAGTGGTTGCTCTATTCGTCCTGTCCGTTCAGCTAATTAAACAAGCAATACAATCAACTTAACGTCAAACAAATAAAATCAAACAAAATGAGTAATTTTGAAATTTTCAAGTCGAACTTAAACGATACAGTCAAAATTTCCATTATTCGTGCCAATAACATTGGAAACGCAATCAACACAAATGATGTCATCTCTGCTTTAGATGCCAAAGTCGAGGAATATGTTGGAAACAGACCTCACCAAAAATTCATCTGCAATGAACTTCCTATGCGTGTCATTTTAGAAGGTATTAGTGGATTGACTTTTGAAGAATTCTGATAGTAAGCAGATAAACATATTTGGTTTACATATTGTTGTGAGACCCGTTCTTCCGAATTTGCAATTCGGAAGGCTTGAATATCAGCATTTGAAATGCGCGAATGAATCATGCGGCTGCCGTGGTACGACAGCCCTGGCGGAATGGTGTAGGGCTATCACAAGGTTGAAGCACCGTGGCAGCCGCTTTGTTTATGGTTGTCATTGCCGCTTTGTTCCGACAATAACACCCCAAAGTGCCCTCTCTCAACAAAAATTCGGGTTATAAACACTTTTGTTTAAGAGAGTAGCTTCTCATTGTGGATATGCCGTTCCTTGTCGCGCGAGGTCTTTTTCTCCATATTCTTGGCGAAGGCTTCTGTGAGGTCGACGCCGGTTTGGTTTGCTAGGCACAGTAGCACCCAAAAGATATCAGCCATCTCGTCGGCCATATTGCGGTTTTTGTCCGATTCCTTGAAGGATTGCTCGCCGTAGGTGCGGGCGATGATGCGGGCCAGTTCGCCGACTTCTTCGGTCAGCAGGGCCATGTTGGTCAGTTCGCTGAAATAACGCACGCCGTAGGTCTTGATCCATTCGTCAACGGCGGTTTGGGCTTCTTTAATCGTCATAATGCTACTTTCATTTTGTCACAAAACCAGCAAAACGCTCAAAACCTTTTGTCGGGCAGGGGAAGCACGCCAACCGGCTGCTTCCCGGCGGCGACACGGTTGTGAAGCCGCCCTTGTTTTCTTTGAGGTTTTGCATGTTTTGTAGGTTTTGTGATGCTATTCGTTGCGTCAAAAATAGATGTTTTTTCGATTCCGTCCTCCAATTCAGACAATAATCTTAATTTTGCGGCATTAATTTAAAGTAATTATTGTGATATGAATCTCAAAACTTTGACTTGTGACTATGACTATGACAGCTTTAACGATAGAGTAAAAGCGGTCATAGTCATGGTCAGTGGTCATAGTCAAAGATTGAAAAACTCAATATTATTTTTATTGTTTTTGTTGTTGTCGCAAATCGTTGTGGCTCAGGAGCAAGACACCGTGCAGCGCAAGAAGACCCGCATTCATATCGAGCATTACGATGTGGCCACTTTTTCCAAGAGCATGGGCGACATGCAACGCCTGATTGGTCATGTGAAGATGCGGCACGATTCGACCTATTTCTATTGCGATAGTGCCTATTTCTATGAGAAGACCAACAGTTTCAACGCCTTCCAGAATGTCCATATCATCGTCAACGACAGTGTTGAGGTCTTCAGCGATTTGCTTGATTATGATGGCAATACGCGCTTTGCCGAGTTCTTCGACAATGTGAAGTTGATAGATGATTCCACGACCTTACTCACCGAATACCTCACCTACGACCGCAACCTGCATCTCGCCAGCTATCCCGACAGTGCCACCACTTACCGCGGCGACAAGACCCTGAAAAGCCATTACGGCTATTACCGCGACCGCATCAAGGAATTTTGCTTCATCAAGAATGTGGAGGTCTATAGCCCGAAATACCAGATGTACACTGATACCTTATATTATAATACAGGCATTGAGAAAATGTGGTTCCAAGGGCCGACGACCATCATTAATGAGGAAAACGTTTTGAAAGGCAAGCACGGCTATTATCTTGTGAATGAAGACCATGTACATCTTGACCAGCGACCGTTCTTGCACAATGAAACCCAACAGATGTGGTCGGATTCCATGTTTTATGACCGTAATAGGGGCTTGGCCAAGGCTTATAGTCAGGTGGACATGATTGATACCTCATACATGGTCATCATGCGTGGCGATTATATGGAACTGTGGGAAAACCGAGGTTTTTCTTTTGCCACCGATAGTGCCTACGCCATCAGCTACGACGGCGGCGACTCGCTCTATATTCATGGTGATACTCTGTTCCTGTACTTCGACAAGCAGGAAGAAGAAGCCAAGAAACTCATCGCTCGCCGTCATGTGCGCTTTTTCAAGTCGGACTTGCAGGGCAAATGCGACACACTCACTTATCTGAAGGAAGATTCCATTATCTGTATGCGCGTGGCACCGATTCTTTGGACGGAAGACAGCCAAATGTCGGGCATCGACATCGATATCAAAATCAAGGAAAGCACGGTGGAGTGGGTGCTGCAAAAAGGCAATGCCTTCATCATCTCGCAAGACACGATTGAGGGTTTCAACCAAATCAGAGGCATGGACATCACCTCACATTTCAAGGAGGGTGACATACATCATGTCAACGTGGACGGCGACAATGCCGAGACCATCTATTGGATTCGCGACGATGACGGCGGACTTATCGGCATCGATGTGTCGAAGTCGGCGACCATGGTCATTGAGATGGAGAACCGAAACGTCTCTATCATCAAGTCGTACAAGAGCATCGATGAGACCATGTATCCCGAGGAAGACCTAAGTGAAAGCAACCGCTATCTGCAAGGCTTCAAATGGCACGACGAGGCACGCCCACGAGACAAGGACGACATCTTCCGCCGCATCGAGGCCGAAATGCCGCAGGCTGCACCTGAAGTCACGCCTGAAGAATCGCCGATAGAGCCATCAACAGAAGCTCTTGAAGAAGAGGAAGTTAAAGAAGAGCAACCGAAAAAGCATCGACCCAAAAAAGAATCTTGAAACACAAACAATTCAACAGTTAAACAATAAACAATTCAACAATGAAAAAACTTATCCTAATCCGTCACGGAGAAAGTGAATGGAACAAATTGAACCTCTTTACGGGGTGGACTAATGTGGACCTTTCTGAGAAAGGTGTCCAAGAAGCTATCGAGGCTGGTAAAGTGCTGAAAGAGAACGGCTACAAACCTGAAATCTGCTTCACTTCTTACCTCAAGCGCGCCATCAAGACCTTGAATCTCGCTCTCGAAGCCATGGACATGGACTGGCTGCCAGTTTATAAGTCATGGAGACTCAATGAAAAGTCGTATGGCCAACTGCAAGGCCTCGACAAGAAGATGACCGCCGAGAAATACGGTGACGAGCAAGTGCGCCTGTGGCGCCGTGCCTTCGACGTGCGCCCGCCCGCGTTGGACATGAACGACCCCAAGAGCCCCCGCATGGACCCGCGCTATGCCGAACTCACCGATGACCAAATCCCGCTCACCGAAGCCCTTTGCGACACCATCGAGCGTGTGATGCCTTATTATGAGAACAACATCATGAGGGCCTTCGAGACCCACGACCAAGTGTTGGTTGTGGCTCACGGCAATAGCCTGCGTGGTGTAGTGAAAGTGCTGAAGGGAATGAGCAACGATGAAATCATCGCTTTCAACATCCCGACAGGTATTCCGTATGTCTTCGAGTTTGACGACAACATGAAGCTCCAAAAGGACTTCTTCCTCGGTGACCCCGAGAAGGTGGCTACGTTGATGGCCGCCGTCGCCAACCAAGGTAAGGCGAAATAAATGATTAAGGGCGGCTGCGGCCGCCCTTAATCATTTAGAATATGTAATTGAATCCAATAAACGTCTTCAACTTCTCGCCGTCGCGTTTGTCGAGGGCCTTGCCCATGTCGACCGACACGATAAGGTTGCGGTTCATGATGAGTTTCAGGCCGCAGCCGGTAGCCATGTGGATGCTTTCATTGTCATCACTGAATAAATCTC
>Ga0310696_10000910_pt1 | contig 43617 bp, 27 predicted proteins | sample AusTroGonzalo_MG_4_FD_203885 | JGI IMG/M metagenome (GOLD analysis project Ga0310696, IMG submission 203885) | Bovine rumen microbial communities from tropical cattle in Woodstock, Queensland, Australia - Gonzalo_02 (v2) (version 2) | ecosystem: Host-associated > Mammals > Digestive system >... | reverse complement strand
CCGTGCTGGAGGCAGTGCGGGGGGCTGATGCCATAGTGGGATATAAGTATTATTTCCAGTTTATAGAGCCTTTCGTGAAGGAGGGGTGTGAGTGTATTGACACGGGCATGAAGAAGGAGCGCGAACGTGCCGAGCAGGCTTTCCTGTTGGCTGAACAGGGAAAAACCGTGGTGGTCATTTCTTCTGGCGATGCTGGTCTGTATGGTATGGCTCCGCTTATCTATGAGATGGCCGTAGTAGCCCACGCTTCCCAGCGTGGGAGCGTCGGTGATGCCGCCTCCGTAGTAGCCCACGCTTCCCAGCGTGGGAGCATGGTAGAAGTAGGTCACGCTTCCCAGCGTGACGACAGCATCGAAATAGAGACGCTCCCTGGCATCTCTGCATTCCAGAAGGCTGCTTCTCTGTTGGGAGCACCCATCGGCCACGACACCTGCCTGATCTCGCTTTCAGACCTGATGACACCTTGGGAGGTGATAGAACGACGCATCAAGGCGGCTGCTGTGGGCGACTTCGTGACGGCTGTCTATAACCCGAAGTCACACGGACGCTATTGGCAGCTCTACCGCTTGCAGGAAATCTTCCTTCAAGAGCGCAGTGCCGATACGCCTGTAGGTTATGTCCGTCAGGCTGGGCGGCCTGAACAGGAAGTGAGAGTAACGACGCTCGCCGACTTCGACCCAGAGGAGGTGGACATGTTTACGGTCATCCTCATTGGTAATTCTCAGTCGTATATCGCCGATGGAAAAATAATAACACCTCGCGGTTACTCCCACGCTGGGAAGCGTGGGCTACTACAGGGCAATTATCGTGATGAGGTGAACGAAGGCAATAAGATAGGACAGAACATCATGATTGAGTCGTTCCGAACGATTGCCAGCGAATTGAAGAAGGATTATCCTCTTGACCACAAATGGGCTTTGCTCCATGCCATCCACACCACCGCCGACTTCGACATGGAGAACATTCTCTATACAGACCCTGGGGCTGTAGAGACACTATATAATAAGGTAAAGGACGGAACGCTGAAAACTATCGTGACAGATGTAACGATGGTGACCAGCGGCATCCGCAAGGGTGCTCTGCAACGACTGGGCATCGAGGCAAAATGCTACCTCAGCGACCCTCGCGTGGCAGAGATGACGGCGCAGCCAACGCTCAATGTTCAATGTTCAATGTTCAATGAGACAATCACCCGCACCCAGGCAGGCATTCGTCTGGCGGTTGAGGAGCACCCCGATGCACTCTTCGCCTTTGGCAACGCACCGACGGCACTCATGGAACTATGCGATTTGATTCGTAAGGACAAGGCTCGTCCGGCAGGCATCATCGCTGCTCCTGTGGGTTTTGTGCATGTTCGAGAGTCGAAACACATGGTAAAGCCTTTCAAGGACATCCCCAAGATTATCGTCGAGGGCAGGAAGGGGGGAAGCAATCTTGCCGCAACACTGTGCAATGCCATTCTCACTTTCGACGATGCAGCACAACTGAAACCGGGCCGTGACCTCTAAATAACGACCACGAATTTCACGAATTATATGCGGTTCATCGTCATAGGAATAACGGATAATCCGCAGCCTTGGTTTCCGCCCGAAGTGTTGCAGATCATCAAGCAGGGCAAGGTGTTCTCTGGTGGAAAGCGTCACCATGAGATAGTGGCTCCGCTATTGCCTGAGAGTGCCGAATGGATAGATATTACCGTGCCCCTCGATGCTGTCTTTGAGGCATACAATGTTCAATGCTCAATATTCAATGTTCAATGTGTGACCGTCTTTGCCAGCGGCGATCCGTTGTTCTTCGGATTTGCCAATACCATTAAGCGTAGGTTGCCAGAGGCTGAAGTCGTTGTCTATCCAACGTTCAACTCACTGCAAATGCTGGCACACCGGTTGGTGATGCCTTATCATGACATGCGGATTGTTTCACTGACAGGCCGCCCCTGGCAGGAGTTTGACAGGGCACTCATTGAGATGCGGATTGCAAATCCGCATCAACGGAAGATAGGCATGCTCACTGACCGCGAACATACACCCGCCACCATCGCCCAGCGTATGCTGGAATATGGCTATCATTATTATAATATGTATATAGGGGAGCACTTGGGGAACCCGGAGCGTGAGAAAGTGATGATGCTTTCACTCGACGAGGCTGCCCGTCGCGAGTTCACAATGCCAAACTGCGTGATAATATCAGAGGGAGGGGATTGCAAATCCCCGTCTCAACAGTCGGGGATTGCAAATCCCCGACAACGACCTTTCGGGATTCCAGATCAGGCCTTCGCCCTGCTCGACGGACGCGAGAAGATGATTACCAAGATGCCAATCCGGCTGCTCACACTCCAAGCCCTCGAACTACCCAAGCGTCACGTCTTCTGGGACGTCGGCGCCTGCACCGGCTCGGTTTCGATAGAGGCGCGGCTGCTGTTCCCCCACCTTCGCGTGGTGGCCTTCGAGATTCGCCCTGAGTGCGAAGCCATCATCCGCGAGAACTGCCGCCGCCACGGTGCGCCCGGCATCGAGCTGGTGATGGGCGATTTCCTCGCCCTAGGAGCGCGACCGTCCTCGTCCGCCCCTGGGAGCGCGGACGTCTCGTCCGCCGATGTTGCGGGCGAGGACGACCGCGCTCCCAGGGTGGGCGTGACGTCCGCGCTCCCAAGGCCCGACGCGGTGTTCATAGGCGGGCACGGCGGGCGACTGAAGGAAATCATGGCGAAGGTGCTCACCGTTCTTGCTCCTGATGGTGTCATCGTGATGAACAGCGTCGTGGCTCCCAAGGTTACTACGGACAGCCGTCGGCTATGGGACGAAGCCTGCTCAGAATTAGGCCTCAGACAGGACGAACCACTACATATCCAACTGAATGACCATCACCCGATAACTATACTGAAATGCAGAAGATAGCCATTATACCCATCAGCGAGGCTGGCAGCGAAGTCGCATCGAAACTGAAACGAGAACTGGGCGCAAGTATCCTCCCCCGCACCGACGTCGGCCAGCGCTGGAACGACTTCGACGCCTTCATCTTCATCGGTGCCATGGGCATCTGCGTGCGCACTATCGCACCGTATGTCAAGGACAAGCACGAAGACCCCGCTGTGGTCTGCGTCGACAGCCTCGGGCAGCACGCCATCTCTGTCCTTTCTGGCCATATCGGCGGTGCCAACGACCTGACGCGAACCGTTAGCGGCATCCTCGGCGCGGCATCCGTCATCACCACCCAAAGCGACAATGCCGGCCTATGGGCGCTCGACACCCTCGCCGCCCGCTTCAACTGGACGTTAGTAGCTCACGCTTCCCAGCGTGAGAACGCCGATGGCCCGTTAGTAGCTCACGCTTCCCAGCGTGAGAAAGCTGACGACCCGTTAGTCAGTCACGCTTCCCAGCGTGACATCATGCAGTCGGCCATCATCGCCTTTGTCAACCGCAAACCTACGGCGCTCTTCATAGATGCTCACGACGACGGCACCGAATACCTGCTCAACTCCCTGCCCGAGCATGTCACCGTAGTCAGCAGCCTCGACGAGGTGGACCAGCGCTACAAGCTGCTCCTCGTCGTCTCACCGCGGCTGCAGCGCTTGGAAGCGTTCTTGGACGAGCCAAGCGGCAGAGCCGAGCGGCCCACTACGCTGCAGTTCGTTCCCCGTGTATTGACCATTGGCTTCGGCCTGGCCCATCAGGCTGGGCCGGCTGAGACCATCTACAACGAGATGGAGCAGGGCATCATGGACAGGGATATTTACCCCTGTGCCCGTCAGTGGTGTACCATCGATGTGAAAGCCAACGAACCTTTCGTGGCATTGCTTAGAGAGAAAGGCGAGACCGTCCGCTTCTTCACCGCCGAAGAGCTTGCTGCCGTCGATGTTCCCAATCCCAGCGAGACAGTAGAGAAACATGTCGGTACGCCCAGCGTCTGCGAGGCCGCCGCCATCCTCGGCTCTAACCACGGCAAGCTCATCATCCCCAAAGTGAAGGGCAAGAATTGGACGGCAGCACTGGCCATTGACCACAGTTATCTCAGACCTCAGACTTCAGACCTCAGACCTGGGCATATTGAGATCGTTGGCGCCGGCCCTGGTGACCCTGACTTAATATCCGTCCGTGGTCGCAAGATGTTGGAGAAGGCCGACCTCATCCTCTACGCCGGTTCGCTCGTGCCGAAGGCCCTGACCGACTGCCACAAGCCCGGCGCCGTTGTCCGTTCTTCTGCCGACATGACCCTTGAAGAGCAATGCGCACTGATGAAGGAGCACTACGACAAGGGACACTTCATCGTCCGCCTGCATACCGGCGACCCCTGCATCTTCGGAGCCATTCAGGAGCAGATGGCCTACTTCGACCAGAACGGCATGTCGTATCACATCACCCCCGGCATCTCCAGCTTCCTCGCCGCTGCGGCCGAGCTGCGCAGTCAGTTTACGATACCAGAGCGCACACAGACCATCATCCTCACCCGTGGCGAAGGCCGTACACCAATGCCAGAGAAGGAACAGCTTCACCTGTTGGCCCGAAGTCAGAGCACCATGTGTATCTTCCTCTCCGCCGCCATTGTTGACGATGTACAGCGTGAGCTTTTGCAGGAATACCCCGAGGATACCCCCGTCGCCGCCTGTTACCATCTCACCTGGCCCGACCAGAAGATATATCGCGGCGTACTGAAAGACTTGGCGAAGATAGTCCACGATAACCACTTCACGCTCACCACCATGCTCGTCGTCGGCGAGGCCATCGACAACCGTCAGGGACTCTCCGAGCTGTATAATAAACACTTCACCCACCTGTTCCGTAAAGGCGACAAATCGTAAATCGTCAAATCGTAAATATAAATGGTATTGGTCTTCGGAGGAACGACGGAGGGCCGCAAGGCCGTGGAGGTGCTCGAGGAGTCGGGCAGCCGCTACTACTATTCCACCCGCGGCGACGGCCAGCAGATTGAACTGGTGAACGGCGTGCACCTGAAGGGTGACATGGATGTTCCGAAGATGGTTGAGTGCTGCCGCGAGCACGGCATCCGCCTCCTCGTCGACGCCGCCCACCCTTTCGCCGAGGAGCTGCACCGCAACCTGCTCTTCGTGGCCCGTCATATCGGCACGCCCATCGTCCGCTACGACCGCATCTATCCGCCCCGCTCCAAGGACGTGGTCTGGTGCAAGAACTATCAGGATGCCATGACGAAGCTTGAGGCCGAGGGTATCGAGCATCTGCTGGCCTTGACGGGCGTGAACAACATCGGCACGCTGCGGCCCTACTGGGAGCGGCACGAGTGCTGGGTGCGCATCCTCAACCGTCCGCTCTCGCAGATGCTCGCCCGCAAGGCGCAGTTCCCCGAAGACCACCTGGTGTACTACAAAGACGATCACACCCGGCAGCTGCTGGAACAGTTGAAGCCGCAGGCCATCCTGACCAAGGAAAGCGGTCTTAGTGGCGGCTTCACCGAGAAGGTCGAGGCGGCGCGTGCGGCCGGCGTCCGCGTCTTTGTCATCGAGCGTCCCGAGTATCCTCCTCACACACCCAATCCGCAGGACGTCCACATCGAATACGTCAACGGCCCGCACGGTCTCCGCCGCGCTGTCGAGCATCTGCTGCCTGAGTTCTTCCCCCTGAAGAGCGGCCTCACCACCGGCACTTGCGCCACCGCCGCCGCCGTCGCCGCGACCCTGCAGCTTAGTAGGCCACGCTTCCCAGCGTGGCAGCAGCGGATGATTAGTAGCCCACGCTTCCCAGCGTGGGAGCAGAAGATTTGGGAGGGATTGCCACGCTGGGAAGCGTGGCCTACTACCGTCCCCGTCATTCTCCCCGACGGCGAGACCATCCACGTCCCCGTGGGCTACGGTGACGGCTACGCCTACTGCATCAAGGAGGCCGGCGACGACCCCGACGTCACCGACGGCATCGAGGTGCGCGCCTCTGTTGAGCCTGCCGAGCGATTTGAGATCCTCGGCGGCGAGGGCGTCGGCCGCTTCACCCTCCCCGGCTTCGACTTCCCTCCCGGCGAACCCGCCATCAACAAAGGTCCCCGCGAGATGATCCGCCGGAACCTCCCAGACGGTCTTCGCGTGACTATCAGCGTTCCCGGCGGCGAGGAGATAGCGAAGCGCACCTTCAACCCCCGCCTCGGCATCGAGGGCGGCATTTCGATTATAGGCGTCTCAGGTATCGTGAAGCCATTCTCTGAGGAGGCCTTTATCGACAGCATCCGTAAATGTATGATGGTTGCGAAGGCGAGCGGCTCTGACCGTGTGGTTATCAACAGTGGCGCTAAGAGTGAGCGATTTCTGAAAGCCCTCTACCCTTCACTACCAGCACAGGCCTTCGTGCAATACGGCAACTACATCGGAGAGACGCTCCGTATGGCTGCCGGCCTCAATATCGAGAACGTCACCCTCGGCGTAATGCTGGGCAAAGCGGTTAAGCTGGCTGCGGGGAATCTTGACACCCACAGCCGCAAGGCAACGATGGACCTCGACTTCATCCGCCAGCTGCTCTGTGAGGCCAGTATTTTAGTGGGACGCTCGGCTCTGCCGCTTGGCTCGTCCAAGAACGCCTCCGAGCGTTGCGTTGCGGACGAGACGTCCGCGTTCCCATTGGACATCGACCTCAACAACATCACCCTTGCTCGCGAACTCTGGGAGCACATTCCTGCCCAGCGCCTTGATGCTTTTGCCCATACCGTTATTGCCCATTGCTATGATTATTGCCGCCCGCTGCTGCCTGACGGTAAACTTACGATATTTCTTATTGATGACAACGGAAAGATATATGGAAACTGTAAATCGTAAATCGTCAAATAGTAAATATACAGATTTGTTTATCGACTTCGACGATACGCTGTATGACACCTACGGCAATGCTGTTATCGCCCTGCGCGAGACCTTCGAACACTTCCGCCTCGACCGCTGGTTCAAGGATCCGCAAGTATTCTACGATGCCTACTGGCGGGCGAACATCGACCTCTGGAGCCGCTACTCCCGTGGAGAGATTACCCGCCCCTTCCTCATCGTCGAGCGTTTCCGCCGTCCGTTGAGCGCAGGTGACGGCTCCGTCGTCACAGAGCAGTTCTGCCTCGAGCTGAGCGATTACTTCCTCGACCGCTGCGCCGAGAAGCCCGGCGTCATCGACGGTGCCCACGAACTGATGGACTATCTGAAGCAGAAGGGTTACCGCATGTACATGACGAGCAACGGCTTCCACGAGATACAGTACAAGAAGCTCGCCGCATGCGGCCTCCGCGACTATTTCGACACAATCATCCTGAGCGAAGACGCCGGCGCCAACAAACCCTCGAAGCAGTATTTCGACTATGCGCTCAAAGTATCAGGGGCAAACAGAGCAACGACGCTGATGATTGGCGACAACTTGAATACCGACATACTCGGCGCCCTCAATGCCGGACTCGATGCAATGCTCTTCAACCGCTGGGATATCGACGCCAAAGACATCCCGTCCACAGTCACGTTCATCGTCGATTCCCTTCACGACATCAAGAATATATTATAAGCTATTCCCCTACATCGCTCTTCCTCCTTCCGAAGAGGACAGCCGCAATGACGGGAGCACCCACCAAGGCCGTGACACTATTGACAGGCAGGGCGCCTTCGAAGCCTGGCATACGGGCAATGAAGTTGCAGAGCAGGGCGAGCACCGCGCCACAAAGTGCTGTGGCAGGCATCAGGATGCGATGGTCGGAGGTACGGAAGAGGGTACGGGCAAGATGCGGGACTGCCAAGCCTATGAACATGATGGGGCCGCAGTAGGCCGTGACAATGGCAACGAGGACACCGCTCGATATGATGACGAGCGTTCGGCTACGCCGGATATTCACGCCGAGATTGGCGGCGTAACGGTCGCCAAGCAGCATGAGGTTCATGTCTTTCACCAACAGACAGGCTATCGGCAAAAGGATGCACATCAGCACGATGAACAGCACCATCTCGTCGCCAGAGACGCGGCTGAAAGACCCCAGGCCCCATACTACGAAAGACTTCACATCTTCCTCAGGCGACAGGAACTTCAGCACGCCGATGATGGCATTGGCCAGATAGCCAATCATAACACCTATTATTAATAAGGTAACGTTACCCTTCACCTTCTGCGACACCCACAGAATGAGTAGCATCACGGCAAGTGCTCCCACGATGGCAGCGACGCTCATGGCTGCATCGCCCAGATAACCCAGTCGCGAGAGGGCCACACCACCAATACGTCCTGACAGCAAGACCACAAAAGCGACACCAAGGGCAGAACCATTGCTGATGCCTAATACCGAGGGACCAGCCAAGGGATTGCGGAAGACGGTCTGCATTTGAAGTCCACTGACGGCGAGACCTGCACCAGCCACTATAGCAGTAAGCGACTGCGGCAGACGACTGCTGAAAATGATATTCGTCCAAATCTCGTTAGAGTCATCACCCATCAATATACGGCACACCTCTATCACGGGTATCTTGACCGAGCCGATGAGCAGATTGACCACCAACAGGGCGACGATGGCAACCACTAATGCTATGAACAACGGAAACTTCTTCATTATGGATAAAGAACTATATTCTTTAAACAACGAATTAAACGAATTTCACGAATTGACACGAATTATTTATCACTTGGATTATTCATACTTTTTTCAACAACGGATTTTACGGATTACACGGATTATACAGATTATAATTGATTTCACAGATTTCTTCCAAATTCGGTGGGGAGATAATAAATAATCCGTGAAAATCCGTGAAATCAGTTTTAATCCGTTGTTTCATTTTAGTAGTCGGTAATAGCAGGGTTCGTAGTCGGGTTCTACAAGTTCGGGATGGAAGATGGCCACGAAGTCCTTCAGCAGCACATCGGGCTGGACGGGCGTAATCTCGTAGTATGCTTGCTGCTTCATGTTGCAGTAGATGACCTTCTTCTCCTTAAAAGCCTTGAAGAGTTCATTGCGAGGTTCGCTGGCTTTCAGCGCTTCATACGAGAACTCCCCTGGAAAACTGTTCAGGATGCGCCAGTAGTCGGCCTTGGCGGCGAGAGAATAGAGCTTCTCAAACTCCAGGTTCTCACCTGCCGTCTCGTCGTCGTTGATGACGTAGCGGGCACCAGCATCACGGAATATCTGTGCCAGATAGTTCTTGCCACCGACTGCATGCCAGTTACCATAGTGCATCTCCCCACTGAACACGCTAGGTAGTAGGTCACGCTTCCCAGCGTGACAGTCCCCGCTCTCTGCTACACTCCCACGCTGGGAAGCGTGGGCTACTACGCAACTGTCAACACTGGCCTTCAGGTCGTTGTAGCGGCTCTCAATACCTGCAAACAACTCGTTGGCCTCGCGCTCCTTGCCGATAAACATGCCCACGAACTTGACCCACTCAGCCTGACCTAGTGGGTCAAGCTCTTGATAGCCCAGATGGGGAACGAGCGTGATACCCGTCTCCTTGATAGCATCATAGCCACCACGTTTGGAGGGCGAGATGAAGATAACGTCGGGATTGGCGGCCAGTACCAATTCTGTGTCAAACTCACCCTCCATGCCAATCTTCACGATGCGCCCATCGGCGACCCGTGCGAGAATGTCTTCGTTGAACAGGTTCTTCGTGCCCGTGATGCCCTTCACCACGTCGTGGGCATCAAGCACGGTAAAGTTCGATAGCTGCAGCGACGTCATGCAGATAGTCTTCGTAATCGGCACCCGCACCTTCACGTAACCGTCGGGCACGCTCGCGTCGTCGCTATGGACGAGGGCGAAGCGGTCTTTCTCGCCCACGCTGACCAGCCGCATGTCCGCCGTGTCGCGCACGGCAAAGCCTGTAGCATATCTCACGTCGATGCCTGTAAAAGCATTGTTGTCGGATTCTCCGGCAGTCATCTGCTGTCTGTCTTTCGGCGTACAGGCAGCGATGAACATTATAACGAATAATAATCCTGCTATTTTTTTCATCTTATATACTTATGGTTAGAAAACTGGCGGCAAAGGTACAAATAATAATCAATATAACCATCATTATCTCGGCTAAACGATTCACCCAGACGGCTTTTTTCATGTCGGCGGTGGTCAGTGGACGGTCGTTGTCGCCGATGAAGGGCTTGGGGAAGAGCTGTCCGAAATAATAATGCGGCCCGCCGAAGCGACAGTCGAGGATGCCTGCCAGGGCGGCCTCGGGATAGCCGCTGTTAGGCGAGGCGTGGTTGCGGCCAAATCTTTTGAGGTTTGAGATTTGAGATTTGAGGTTTGAAGTTACTTTAGCTATTGACGAAATCTCAAACCTCAAACCTCCAATCTCAAATCCTATTATCATCAGCAGCGCGGTGAGGCGTGCGGGGATGTAGTTGGCTATGTCATCGATATGTGCGGCCCAGCAGCCGAAGTCGCGGTAACGCTCCGTCTTGTAACCAATCATCGAGTCGAGGGTGTTCACCATCTTGTAGGCCAACATCCCTGGGGTGCCGAGGAGGGCGAGCCAGAAGAGGGGGGCGATGACACCGTCGCTGAGGTTCTCGGCGAGGGTCTCGAGGGCGGCGGTGCGCACCTCCTGGGCGGAGAGCTCCGAGGTGTCGCGGCCTACGATGCGGGCGACCTGCTTGCGGCCTTCGTCGAGCGAGCGGTCGAGGGCGAGGAAGACGGCGCGGACTTCGCGGATGAGCGTGGTGCCGGCGAGGCAGTAGAAGATGATGAGGGCATCGAGACCCACCCCCATCCCCTCCCCAAGGGAGGGGAGCTTATATAGAAAATGGCGCAAAAGGCAGGTGGCGGCGAAGACTCCGAGGATGAGGGCGATGGCCATTGCTGCGCCCTTCACCTTGCGGTGTAAGCCTTTGTTCAGGCGGTACTCACCCCAGGCGATGGCTTTTCCGAACCAGACAATGGGGTGCGGGAGGCGTGCTGGGTCGCCGAAGAGGAGGTCGAGCGTCCAGCCGAGGAGGAGGGAAATGATATTGGTCATTGCGTCCTATGTTCTATGTATTCCTTTATCGCCGTGACAAGTGCGTCGTTCTCGGCAGGTGTCTGGGATGCCACGCGGAAATGCTGGGGTGTGAGGCCCCTGAAGTTCGATGCGTCACGGATGAGCATCTTGTGCTCATGGGCGAGGTAGTCCTTAAGGTCGGCGGCGATGTGCCCTTCAATGCGGGCGAGCATGAAGGTGGCGTGTGTAGGTTCCACGCTGACACCCGGTAACCGGCTGAGGAGTTCATGCAGCCGCCGTGCCTCGCTGAAGTCAGGCTGGCATATCAGCTCATCATGCTGCAATAGGAACTTGCCTGCCTCGATGGCGAGGGCGGAGACACTCCAGGGGCGCAAGTATTGGCGAATGGCGGCGGCAAGGTTCTGCTGTGCGACAATGTAGCCCAGTCGCAGACCCGGTACACAATATGTTTTCGTGAACGAGTAAATCAGCACCACGTTTCCGTGGCGTATGGCCGTCCTTGGTGCCATAAGCCCCTGGCGCGTGTAACGTTCATACGACTGGTCGATGACGACCATGTCGTATTCCTTGGCAATCCTTTTCTGGCGCATGCTGTCGACGACGCGCCCCGTGGGATTGTTGGGGTTGCAGAACCATAACATCTTCCTGTCGTCGTCCGTTACCTTGAACATCTGGCAGGCATCGTCGTATTCCTGAAAGGTCGGTATGCCGATATGGCGCATCAGGCGGAAAGTCTGTGCAATGAGGTAGATGGCCTCGGTGGCTCCGTTGGTGACGATGACGCTGGCGGGGTCGATGTCATAGTGCTCGGCTATCAGGCGTTCTAATGACCAGGCTTCGGGTTCTGGGTAATGGGCGAGTAGGTCGGGGTGCGCGGCGAGGTGAGCCATCAGTGTCCGATGGCTCGTCGTGGTGCAGATGTTCGATGAGAAGTCGCTTCTTATTCCGGGGTAGCGGTAGGCATCGTCGCCGTGTCCTTCAATCATGGGTGGGGGAGTTTACGAATTACTGATTTTCGATTTACGATTTGTCACTTCCAAGGATTTGGTAGATACGGTCGACGTCGACGTACTGGCGGACGTGGGCGGCGAGCTTGTCGTACTGCTCTTCCTTGAAGTCGGCGAGACTTTGTGCAGGGGCGGCGGAATGGCCCTTTAGCAAGTGCTCGATGACTGGGGGATTGTCGAGGAAACCGTGGATGTACGTGCCGATGCAGTGGTCGTAGTAGGTCACGCTTCCCAGCGTGACAGGCTGTTCGGTGTTCCCACGCTGGGAAGTGTGGGCTACTACATCGTTGCTGCTCCCACGCTGGGAAGCGTGGGCTACTACATCAGCGTGGGCTTCTACGCTGATGCCTTGGTGGATCTCGTAGCCGTGACATTCATGGCCGTCGAACTGGAAGGTGGCCTGGCGGGTGGTCTTCTCGGGAGTGATGACGGTACGGATGGGCAGGAGACCGAGGCCGGGGAGGCTGGCGACGGGTCCCTCGATACCGTCAGGGTCATCTACGGAGAGACCCATCATCTGGTAGCCGCCACAGATGCCGACGACGGTCTTGCCGTCGCGATGGGCGCGCAGGATGGCCTGGGCACAGCCATTGCGGCGGAGCTCCAGGAGGTCGTCGAGGGTGGACTTCGTGCCGGGCAGGATGATGATGTCGGCACGCTGGAGGTCTTGGACGTTGTTCGTGTAGAAGAGGTTCACGCGGGGGTCGCGCTCCAGGGTGTCGAAATCGGTGAAGTTTGAGATGTGACGCAGGAGGACGACGGCGACTTGTATTAATTGAGAATTGAGAGTTGAGAATTGAGAATTCTTTCGTGCTAACGCCACACTGTCCTCCTCGTCAATGTGGATGTCCTTGTAGTAGGGCACGACGCCGAGGACGGGCACGCCACAGATGTCCTCCAGCATCTTCTTGCCCTCATCGAAGAGGCGGAGGTCGCCACGGAACTTGTTGATGATGATGCCTTTTATCAGGGCACGGTCCTCGGGCGTCTGCAGGGCGATGCTGCCGTAGACGGAGGCGAAGACACCGCCGCGGTCGATGTCGGCGACGAGGATGACGGCGGCGCCGGCGTGGCGGGCCATGGGTAGGTTCACCAGGTCGGTTTCTTTCAGATTTAGCTCGGAGATGCTGCCGGCGCCTTCCATGACGATGGGGTTATATTTTAAGGCGAGGCGGTCGAAGGCTGCGCAGACCTCGGCACGGAAGTCATAGTAGCCCACGCTTCCCAGCGTGGGAACTGCTTCGTCATTCTCACGCTCGGAAGCGTGAGTTACTACATCGTCGTTGCTCCCACGCTGGGAAGCGTGGGCTACTACATCGGCGTGGGCTACTACATCGGCGGCACTGTAGAGGGTGAACGTGCCGGGGGGTAGGTTCTGCGGATTGTTTCGGATGTAGTTGACGAAGCGGTCGTAATGCTTGGCGTTGCGCACGAGATGGTCGAAGCTCCTGCGCTGCCATACGTCGCCATGGGTGCCCAAGGCTTTGTTGATGGCTTTCGCGCTATACTGCTTCACGGCTCCGATGCTTTTCGTCATGTCCTGCTCGCTGATGGGCGTGGCCAATAAGTGCACGTGGTTAGGCATAATTACGAAATGGTGGAGGACATAGAGCTTGCCGTCGTTGTGCATCAGCGTGTCGGCCACTATCTGCCGAATGTCCGGTCGACTGAGTACGCACGAGCCGTAGCCCTCGTCGAGCCATCGTTCCGTCTTTCTCAGCACCTCCTGTTCGTATGCGTCGTTCGTCTGTTCGTCCCAGGGCAGCGGATGTCTGTTCAGCCACTCTGCCTTGAAGGCTGTTAGCTCCTGTAGCTTCGTCTGCGGCAGTGAGTCAGCGAGGCGAAAGGTCACGAACATCGTGCTGTCGCCCTGTTGCCAGTGCGGCAGTTTGCAGCCCTTAATGCTGATGTACTTGTTCATATCCACGAACCGTGGCGGGTAGTAGCCCACGCTTCCCAGCGTGGGAGTAGCGACGTCATTCTCACGCTGGGAAGCGTGAGCTACTACATCGTCGTCATTCTCACGCTGGGAAGCGTGAGCTACTATGGGAGCGGCGGCGGGCCGACGCCAGAAATCGTAGGCATCGCGGTTGCCGATGGGCTTGCCGTGGAGGACTACTTGGCTTGTGTGGTCGGAGCTGGGCTTGAGTAGGAGCGGGTTCATGTCCGAGTGACAGGGGATGCCGGCGGCTTCGGCCTGCACGGCCTGGGCGCGGCCTATCTCCAAGCCATCGGGGGTGGCGTAGCTGTTCAGGGCCATGTTCTGCGCCTTGAAAGGGGCGGGATGGTAGCCGTCCTGACGGAAGATGCGACAGAAGGCAGCGGCGATGACGCTCTTGCCTACGTCGCTTCCAGTGCCAGCGAACATGATGGGACGGAGTTTCTTATTCATCATTTATCATTTGTCATTTAGGGCGAAGCCCGCATAGAGGTGTGTATAAGATGCCAAGACGTTCTTGTACTTGATGACAGGCGTGGGAACAGGATGACCGAGGGCGTCGTAGACCTGGGCGACGGAGGGCGGCACGGGGCCGAGGAAATGCGTATAGTGGAACTCGTGACCGCGGTATTCGCGACCATCGAGCGTGAAGCGACGGTAGCCAAGGGATAGTCGGCGGTCTTCGCGTCGCGCCGATATGTCGTATGGCAGCACCCCGCACATGGGGCATAGTAGGTCACGCTTCCCAGCGTGACAGTCCGCGTCCTCGCCAACGCTATTCCCACGCTGGGAAGCGTGGACTACTACATCGGTGCTCCCACGCTGGGAAGCGTGGGCTACTACGGAAGTGTGGGCTACTACGTCGGTGACGATGCTGCGGCAGAGATACATCATGCCGCCGCACTCGGCCACAATACGGCCGCCGCGCTCGGCGTAGGCTCGGATGGCCTCGCGGCAGGCGGCGTTGTCTGCGAGCACCTCCAAGTGCTTCTCCGGATAGCCGCCGGGGAGGTAGAGCAAGTCAATGCCCTTGAAGTCGGGAACGTCGGTCTCAGGGTCGAAATACCTGACAGACGCGAAACGGTCTATAGCTTCCTGGTAGACAAAAGTGAAGCTTTCGGCGTTCCGAGCCATGAGGACTGAGCATTCCCACCGTGGGAACGTTTTGTTCCCACCGTGGGAATGATTTGTTCCCACCGTGGGAATGATTTGTTCCCACCGTGGGAACAAATTGACATGTTCGTCCAGGAGGCGGATCAGCTCCGTGGTTTCTGGCTTTTCGGAGAAATCAAGCCCCAGATAGCGTGACCCCTGCTCAAGCGCCGGGCTTTTGGGCAGATAGCCGAGGCATGGAACCTGCAGGTCGTCGCATACTTGTTGGAGCATACCGAAATGCTTGGGCGAGCCTACCTTGTTGAATATCACGCCTGCGAAGTGCACATTTGTGCGGAACTTGAGGAAGCCGGAGAGCAGCGCCGCCATCGAGTAGGCGGCACTCTTTGCGTCGACCACGAGGACGATGGGCAGGCCGAGTACCCGCGCAATCTCGTAGCTGGACCCTCGCTCGCGGTCGTAGCCATCGAAGAGGCCCATCATGCCCTCCACGATGCAGACATCGGCATCGGCGCCATATCTGAAGAACAATTCCTGCACATGCTCCGGCGTGGCCATGAAGGTGTCGAGGTTGATGCTGGGGCGCCCGCATACCGCTTCGTGGAACTTTGTGTCGATATAGTCAGGTCCGCACTTGAACGGCTGAACCGTGTAGCCCTTCTGCGTGAAGAGTGCCATCAGGCCTCGGGCGATAGTCGTCTTGCCAGAACCGCTCATGGGGGCAGCGATGAGAAATGCTGTTTTCATGGTGCAAAGGTACAAAAATTCTTTAAATTGTTTGCCATTTCCGATAATTATTCTTACCTTTGCATCCGAAAATGGCAATCGGGTGGCCGACGCCGCCTTGATGCAAGGGAATCCGGTGAGAGTCCGGGACTGTACCTGCAGCTGTAATCCCCCTTAGAAGGGTCTGCTTGTATAACGCCACTGACAACTGATTTGAGAGTTGAGAATTGAGATTTGAGATTGATGATTACCTTTGAGGGGTAGCAATTTTTTCACTTTTCACTCTTCACTTTTCACTTCAGAGCGTCGGGAAGGTAAAGCAGACTGGGGAAAGTCAGAAGACCTGCCATAATATATAGAATGTACGCGCGTACAGGGATATGCGTCGCGGAAAAGAGAGACAGATGAAAAAGACACTGGGTCTTGGACTGGCTTTGGTATGGCCTGTCCTGTTGGCGGGAGCTTTCGGGCAGACTCGTGGCGGCGGACAAACAAGAGACGCCGTTCCCACCCTGTCTGACTCGCTGCAGGAGGTGGTGGTGACGGGCACGGGCACGCAGCACCTGCTGAAGGACGCACCCGTACAGACGGAGGTCATCACCGCGAAGATGCTGAAGAACTACGGCGGGCGCTCGATAGAGGACATCCTCGCCGGACTGACCGCGTCGTTTGCCTTCAGCGAGGACGACATGGGAAGTCAGATGCAGCTCAACGGCCTGGGCAACGACTATATCCTCGTGCTCATCGACGGCAAGCGCATCCACGGCGACGTGGGCGGACAGAACGACCTGTCGCTCATCGACCCACAGAACATTGAGAAGATCGAGATTGTGAAAGGAGCGGCCTCGGCCCTCTACGGCAGCGACGCCATCGCCGGTGTCATCAACATCATCACGAAGAAGCACAACGAGGGGCTGCTCTTCGAGAACACCACCCGTGGCGGCAGCTACGGTGACCTGCGCCAGCACAACGGCCTCGGACTGGCCATCGGACGGGTGAAGAGCTACACCAACTTCCACCTACAGCACAGCGACGGCTGGCAGAACACCGCCACCGAGGACCCGCACCAGACGGAGAAGCTGATAACGGACTCAAGAAACATGACCGTGAACCGCCACACGAACTGGCAGGTGTCGGAGCGCCTGACCTACGAGCCGCTGAAGAACCTGGAGCTCTACGCAGAGGGCAGCACCTACTGGAAGCGCATCTACCGCCCGAGCGGGAAATACGCGGCTGTCGATGTGAAGACTTACGACATGGAGTACCGCAACCAGAGCCTCGCCGCCGGAGCCAAGTGGAGCCACGGATTAACACAGAACAACACGGATGCCATCACCCTCGACGTGAACTGGGACCGTCACGCGTACTATTATTATTATACGGCCATCACCCTCACCGACGGCTACGACCCGAAGGGCAACTTCACGCCCTACTACCCCTACTTCCCCGACGACGAGGAGTTGCAGAGCGACCAGCGCCGCACCATGGCCCACCTGAAGGGCGTGTTCTCCCTCCCCGGCGACCATCGTCTGAGCGGCGGCCTCGAATGGCGCTACGATTACCTGAAAGCCCCGATGCGCGTGGATGGTGGCAAAGCCACCGACCACACCGAGGCCCTCTACCTCCAAGACGAGTGGAAGTCAGGAGATTTTTCAATCTTCAATCTTCCATCTTCAATGTACGTCACCCCCGGCCTGCGCCTGAACCACAACGGCCAGTTCGGCTACCGCCTCACGCCGAAGGTCTCGGCCATGCTTGCCCTCGGCAGCGACTTCCGCCTGCGCGCCACATGGAGCCAGGGCTTCAAGACGCCCACGCCCAAGGAGCAGCAGTACCGCTATGTAAAATACATGAACGCCACCTACCTTTACCTTGGCAACGAGTCCCTGAAGCCCCAGACCTCAAACTACTACGCCCTGAGCGGCGAGTGGAACTGCGGTGGCTTGAACGTCACCGTGACCGGCTACCTGAACAAGCTCGACAACATGATTGCCCTCGTGACCATCCCCAACACTCAGGCCCCGGCGGAGTACATCGTCAAGTACGACCCGGTGAAGACCCGCCAGTATCAGAACATGGAGGAGGCAGAGACGAAGGGCATCGACCTGAGCCTACGCTACCGTCTCGGTCGTGAGTGGATGTTCGGCGGCAGCTACAGTTATCTCGACACCGACGCGAAGAAATACGATACTACCCACGAGCGCCTCGTCGATGTCGTCATCGACGGCACCGCCCACCACAAGGGCAGTTGGTTCGCTACGTGGAACCACGCCTTCTCGACGAGATATAACATGGGCCTCGGGCTCTACGGACGCATATCGAGCAAGCGCTACTACCAGATAAACGGCGACGGAAAGGGCTACCAGATTTGGCGCTTCTCCACGAACCATGAGTTTGTAGTAGCCCACGCTTCCCAGCGTGGGGACGCCAGCACATCCCACGCTGGGAAGCGTGGGCTACTACACCCGTCCTACCGCCTGGAACTGGGCATTGACAACATCTTCGACTACTGCGACCGCACCTATCACGGCCTGCACCTCGGCACCACCACGCCGGGCCGCACCATCTACGCCTCGCTGACCGTGCGCTTCTCGAAAGGAAAGAAACTCAAGTTTTTTAATACTAACAATTCTAAACAAAACAACAATGAAGAAGATTAAGTACTTTGTGTTGGCATTCGTTGCCACCTGTTTCGCTGCCGGCTTCACCGCCTGCGGCGACGACGACGAGAAAATCGTCGAGAAAGTCATTAAGGACACCGTAACCATCGTCAAGACCGACACCATCGACGACCAGACCAACTGGGCTCGCTACCAGAAGCTCGTCACCGCCGACGTGAAGGCCAACAAGAAGCACGACAAGGTCATCCTGCTCGTGGCCTTCGGTTCCACCTGGGAGCAGGCTTTCAATGCCTTCGACGCCACCATCGCCGCCTACAAGGCAGAGTTCCCCAAGTATGACGTGTTCCTGAGCTACTCCTCGGCCATCTGCATCAACCGTGCCGCCGCTGGCGAGAACGGCGTGACGCGCAACTACTACGCTCCTCCCTTCTGGCTCAACGCCTTCGCCGACTCCGGCGTGAAGTACGACGAGATCGTGGTGCAGTCGCTGCAGGTCATCCCCGGCGAGGAGTACACCCGCGTCATCAACTACATCAAGGACTTCGCCAACAACTCTAACGGCGATCTCGACGATGAGTATCTGGCCAACGTCTCCATCAAGCTCGGTGTGCCTCTGCTGCAGGATGCCGAAGTCGATGTGCCCCTCGTGGCTCAGATTCTCAACGCCAGCTATTCTGACAAAGCTGCCCAGGGCGTCGTCGCCTTCATGGGCCACGGCAACCCCGACAGCTACGACACCTACAAGGCCAACGTGCGCTACACCCAGTTGGAAGAGGCCCTGCAGACCATCAACAAGAACTACTTCGTGGGTACCGTCGACATGATGGACAACTTCAAGACCGACGTCTATGAGCGTATGCAGGCTGCCGGCATCAAGAGCGGCAAGGTGTTCCTGCACCCGCTGATGGCCATCGATGGCGACCACGGCCATAACGACATGGGCGGCGATGATGACGACAACTGGGACGGCACCAAGTTCACTCCCAATGAGGAGGGCGAGGTGGAGGACACCTCGTGGAAGATGTACTTCCGTCACCTCGGCTACGACTGCCCCGAGGAGAACGTCATTCACCTTGGCCTGCTCGAGCTGCAGAATGTCCGCGGCGTGTGGATGAAGCACACACAGGAAGCCATCGACGGCGAGCCTCTCGATTACTACCACTCGAAGAACCCCGAGTAGTAAACTCTCTTTATATTTGTTTTGACATACGTGTATTATTATTAATGCGGAGGGTCTTGTCGTGATGACAAGACCTCCTCTGTTTACCACTCACCACACAAATAGTAAATAGTCAAATAGTCAAATGCCAACAAAGGCTACACTCATACTCGTTCTGGCTGCAACAACCCTGCCGACGGAAGCGCAAATCCACAAGATGGAACGCCGCGACACGGTGGCCCATTCCTACAACCTGAACCCCGTTGTCGTCACCGGCTCCGGCCATCACCAGCGGCTCAAGTCCACGGCTACCCCTGTACACGTCCTCTCATCACAGGAGATCAAGGAGCAGGGCATCACCACCTTCGACGCCGCGCTGACACGCATGATGCCCCAAGTTTCGATGGCTCCCAATTCAATGGGCTCCCAGCTGCGCCTCAACGGACTGGGCAACAAGTACATCCTCATCCTGATAAACAGCCAGAAACTCTCTGGCGACATTTCAAACAACGTGGACCTGAACCGCATCAACATGGCGCGAGTGAAGCGCATAGAGGTGCTCGACGGCGCTGCTTCGTCGCTCTATGGCAGCGATGCCATCGCTGGTGTCATCAACATCATCACCGACCAGCCCGTAGTAGCCCACGCTTCCCAGCGTGGGAGTGCTGATAATCCCACGCTGGGAAGCGTGGGCTACTACGGCCTCACCTCCGACACCCGCATCTCTGGCCACGGCGTGTTCACCGAATCCGCCACCCTCGACATCTACAAAAACGGTTTCGGCAGCTACACCTCCTTCTCCCACGACCGCGCCGACAGCTACCGCAACAACCCCTTGGAGTACGTCAAAGGCTCCGACACCGAGACGCAGCCCTCCATTGCCCCCCTCTTTACTGGCTATCGCGCCAACCTCCTCGGCCAGAAGTTCACGTACAGCCCCGACCAGCACTTAGCTCTCAACGCCGGTCTCGACTATTCTTACAAGATTACTGACCGTCCCGACACTGACCCTAACATTACCGGTGGCACGGACTACGAGATGCGCTACAAGGGTCTCCGCTGGAACCTCGGTGGCATCTACAAGTTCACACAGCGGAATAGCCTCCAGGCCGACTTCACCGTAGACCGTTTCCGCTACGGCAAGGAATACGACATCGCGTCCGACGGTTTGCCCGTCGGAACCTACGTCCAGTCCAAGAAGCAGCGTACCATGGAAGGCAGCGTGAAGGCCATCCTCGACCTCTTCGGTAGTAGCCCACGCTTCCCAGCATGGGAACAGCGGCGACTCCCACGCAGGGAAGCGTGGGCTACTACCATCTTCGGTGCCGACTGGCGCAAGGACTTCCTTACCGCCACCTCGGGCAACATCGACCAGAGCGTCTACACCCTTGCCGCCTACGCCCAGCACGAGCAGCTGTTCCGTGTAGGCCGTGGCTCCGTCACGGCAACCCTCGGCCTCCGCCTCAACCACCACGAGACCTTCGGCTCCCACTTCACCCCCAAGGCCACCCTCATGTACAGCCTCGGCCCCGTAAACCTCCGTGCCACCTACTCCGCCGGCTTCCGTGCCCCCGGCCTCGACGAACTCTACTACCACTACTTCTCCGTCAATCGCGGCAAGGCCCAGATCAGCTTCGGCAACCGCGACCTCTCGCCCGAGAAGAGCCACTACGTCTCCCTCAACGCCGAGTATCGCATAGTGGGTAACGCCTCCGAGCGTTACACCCCCGAGGTCGTCATCAGCGTCACCGGCTATCTCAACCGCATCAACGACATGGTGGTGAAGCAGAACATCCCCGTTGATGACCCCACCCGCCGAATGCTCATGGACGAGTTTCCCGAGATGACGCAGGATCAGGCCGACAAGATGGTGTCCTACGCCCGCTATCAGAACAGCGACAAAGGCAATGTAAAGGGTGTGCAGCTAAATGTATCTGCCAATATCATGCGAGGATTTAACCTCTCAGCCAATTACGCCTATACATACGCTCAAACCAAGAGTGACGAAGAGTGGACTCCCCTCGACCGCAGCATCCGCCACGCCGCCACCCTCGCCGCCAACTACCACCACGCCTGGGGCAAAACTTACTCCCTTAACGTCAACCTCAACGCCCGCTTCCAGTCCAAGACCTACTACACCGCCCCCTACGAGGACGCCCCCGGCTTCGGCCTCTGGAATCTTCATACCACTCACACTTTCAATCTTCAATCTTCAATCTTCAATCTTATTGAGCCAAGCATCGGTATCGACAATATCTTCAACCGTGTTGACCGTCGCATAGACTCATCCTACCGTAAATATGCGCTCTATTCTCCCGGTCGTATGCTTATTGTGGGTCTGAAAGTGAAATTTTAATTTCACTCACAGGGGTAGTTGGGCGAGGGCGTGCGGAGCTGGTGCATGAGACTATCCATTTGCTGGAGTAGGGCAGGATAGTCATTGGCTAGGTTGTGCTGCTCCAGGGGGTCTTCCTTGATGCGATAAAGCTCTAGGGGAGCACCTTTCTTCACGCTGACGGCCTTCCAACCGTTCCAGCGCAGGGCGCGCTGCTTGCCAGGGAATTCCCAGTAGAGGGGGCGGCTGTCGGTATCGATGTCGTGGCCGTAGAAGAGGGGCGAGATGTCCATGCCGTCGGTCTTAGGAATTGAGAATTGAGAATTGAGAGTTGAGAGTTGAGAATTGAGAGTTCTTGCTTGGGCAAGCGTCCCGTTGGGCCGAGCGGAGAATTGGGCGATGGCGGCCAGCGTTGGCATGAAGTCGGGGAAGTAGACGAGATTGTCTATTTGTCGTGCCGGAACGCGTCCAGGCTGGTTGACGATAAGTGGCACGCGGATACCTCCCTCGTAGAGTTGGCCCTTGCGGCCTTTCAGTCCGGCTCCGCAGTTCAGCTTTGCGAGTGGAGCCATGACGGCGGCACCGTTGTCGCTGGCAAAGATGACAAGGGTCTTTTCGCGGAGCCCCAGGGCATCGAGGGTGGCCAGTAGACGGCCAATGTTGTAGTCCATGTGAGTGACGAGTGCTGCGTAGCGCTTGGTGTTCGCGCTCCAGTCGCCCTGCTCGTCATACCATGACGTGTCATCAATGTTATATGGCTCGTGGGGAGCGTCATAACCTAAGAAGAGGAAGAAAGGCTGCTCCTTGTTGCGGTGGATGAAGGCGATGGCGTCATCAGTAGAGATTTCCGTGTTGTGGCGCACGTGGGCATCGTTTTCGTTCTCGGTGATGTTGACGAGCGAGTCGCCGTGCAGACGGTAGTAGGGGTAGTAGTAGGGCGCGTTGCTGTGCACGGTCGAGATAGTCCATCCGTAGAATTCATGGAAGCCTCTGTGGTTAGGTGCTGCCTGTGGGTCGTAGCCGTCGAGGTGCCATTTGTTCACCAGACAGGTGCGATAGCCGGCGGCACTGAGAACGGTGGCCAGTGTAGTGTCCTCGGGCAGGAGATTGGCGCGGCGCACGATGGTGGTGTCGCCCTTGGGGTTGATTTTCAGTCCTGTGAGACCTCCAGCATAGCATTGATTATCGCGTATGCGGGTGTTGCCGCTGTTTCTACCAGTCATCAGTGCGCAACGACTGGGCGAGCTGATGCCACTTCCGGCGTATGCCTGGGTGAACGAGGTTCCGGTGCGTGCCAGCCGGTCGATGTTGGGTGTCTGGATGTACTTGTTTCCGTAGCAAGCCAGGTCTCCGTAGCCCATGTCGTCGGCCAGGATGAACACGATGTTGGGCCGTTCAGGAGTGGCAACGGCTGCCGACGTGTTTTCGTCGTTGGCAGCCGTTGCCTGATGGACGGGAAGGATGGCCCCGGCCATGAAGAGGATGTGTTTGGTTGCGACATAGTCGCAATATACGGAACGTGTTAGTGTCATTGCTGTGTCATTTGAGTCTATAGTTATCTTTGCATTTTTAGTGGCAGAAGAGGTCGTCCATAGTGACTGTCGCATATACGTTGTCAGAATAAATGTTGTGTTTCAGCCCGTATGTGGTGACCAACACCGTATGTATGGCATCCTTGGCCTTAGTGTGGTGTGAAAAGGTGGCGTTACGCTCACGCAGCCGCTCCGCATAGTCGCCGCTCACCACAAACTCCGTCTGGCAGTATTTCATCTCGCACACATCAATGACATGGTCGCCACGGCACAGCAGAAGGTCTATCTGCACTCCGGGCCATTCCGTCCCGTCCTTGTCCGTCAGCCTTGGCGACGACCAGGTGCATACGTTTGTCAGCACGCCCTTGATGCCCAGCGCGGCGCGAATCTGGCTGACATGATGCAGGCAGACTTGCTCAAAGGCATAGCCGGCCCACGACTGTCGGACGTTATCCTTGATGTTCGACCAGAAATGCTCGTCGAGACCCGTCCTCCCATCAATGAACTTCAGGTAGTAGAGCGAGAAGAGGTCTGTCAGCTGATAGACGCTGCCCTTCTCCTTCTTGCCGTAGGCAGAATACTCGCGGATAAAGTCACACTTGCACAGGTTCTGCAGCACCTCTGTCAAGCCGCCGCCGTCGCCGGCCTTCAGCTCGTCTTTGATTTCCTTCAGCGTCAGCCCCTTGTTCTTCTTCGCCACTGTCTCCACGACCTGCCGGTAGACGGTGGCAGTCTTGAAGAGCGAGCGGAACAGGAAGTCGTATTCCGTGCGCAGTGGTGCCCCCTCACGGAAGAACAGATTGTCTATGTTCTGCGTGAAGGGCACGCCCTTCTCCAGCATGTCAAGATAATAGGGTATGCCACCCATAATCATGTAGGCTTCCAATATTTGGTAGCGGTTCCAGACGATACCTTTGCGCAGCCTGAGGAATTCCTCGACCTCTGCCAGACAGAAAGGCGCCAGGTAAACGGAGCGTGAGGAACGGCCATAAAGCCCGCCTTTGTCGCCCACCACCTTGTCGAGCATCCACGATGTTGCCGAGCCGCAGACCACCAGTTTCAGACCGTCGCGGGTAGAGCCCCAGGTGTTCCAGAAATAGGTGAAGGCTGCAAGGAAGTTCGACTTTGGTGTGTCCATCCAGGGCAGTTCGTCGAGAAACACGACCATCTGCTTCTTCTTCAGTCCTTGCAGATACTCTCTCAGCTGGCCGAAAGCCTCAAACCAGTTCTTAGGCATGGGACTCTCCGCGCCGCTGTACTGCCGCAGCGCATCCCTGAATAGCGTGAGCTGCACCTTCATCGGAGTCTCGAAACTGCCGGTGAAGAAGAAGTCGAACTTCTCGTCGAAGAAATATTTCACTAAATAGGTCTTGCCCACACGTCTGCGGCCATAAACAGCCACGAGCCGCGCCTCCTTTTCCTCGCAGATGTTCTTCAGCACATGCTGCTCGTACTCCCGTCCTATAATCCTGTTGTCTGCCATAAACCAGCTTGTCTCTGAAAAGATGCTGCAAAGTTACAAACAATTACTGAATCGTGCAAATATAATTGCGCCGAAAGTGCAAAAAAAACAGAGATTCGGCGCAATTATAAATTATAATAGCGCCGAATCCCCGTCAAAAATCATGATTCGGAGCAACAATACGCCTATGTAGGTGGATTATATTCCCACTGCTGCTTCAATCTTCTCAATTATGCAGCTGTGCTGTTTCTTCTTGTCGAAGTTTATGCCCACGAGTAGTATTTTACCAGTGTACTGTGCCAGTTTTTCTGGGTAGTGTCGCTCCTTTATCTGGTCGATGGCTGTCTGCGCCGTCTTGTCGCACTTCAGCTCCAGTATGATGGCTGGCTTGCTGACATTCTTGCGCGGCATCAGTACTATGTCGGCAAAGCCCTTGCCCGAGGCTAGCTCACGGTGGAAAATATAGTCACCGTGGGCACTATAATAGGCGATGGAGAGCACGCAGGCCATCGAATTCTCATTGTAGTAGGAGAGGATGCTGGTGTGCACCGAGTGTGCGGCCTCCACCAAGCGGGCCACGGTCTCAGCATCTTCGTCGAGGGTGGCCTGCAGCAAGTGTCCCGACTGGTCGAGGGCCTTGGCCACCTCCGTCCATCCCGTCTCCTTGACGGCATTCCTCAACTCGTCAGAGACCTCAAGGTTGGGCACATAGCACTGCCTCTCACGGCGGTCGTAGCTGAGATAGCCCAGATGTATGAGCACGGTGAGCACATCGTCGCGGCTGTTAATTTCCGAAAGGTCGTTGCGGAAACTGGTGGAGTCCACCCAGCAGCGTCCGCCAGCCAGCATCTGCAGGATGCAGTCCTTCAGTCCGTCGAAGTTGCGGCTAATATAGTCTGCCACGGCATCGGCGGCACCAGTGCGGCTCCAGTAGTTATCGCACCACTGTTCTCGCAAAGCCACCATCACAGAATTCGGATTGAATATGGAGTACTCATCGCCAACCTGATAACCGTCGTACCATTTTTCCAAATCACAGAAGTCCATCCCATGCTTGGTGGCCAAAGCACGCACCTCGTCCTTGGTAAAGCCGAAATAGCGTGCCATGCCGCCGGGCGACACCATCGAATACTCCTGGAAATTGTTCAGTGCCGACTGCGTATTATATTTCTTAATAGGCAGTATGCCCGTCATATACACTGCGGCAAACGCCTCTGTGCCACTGGCATCCTTGAACATGCGCCGCAGCCAGTTGACAAAGGCGTCGGTCACCGCCTTCTGCCCGGCATATTCGCGCAACACGGCATCCCACTCGTCGATGATGAACACAAAGTGCTGGCCGGTGCTCATCGACACGTTCACCAGATAGTCCATCAGGTCGTCGCCTGCCCTGTGGGGGATGTCAGGATAGGCAGCGGTGATGTCGTCGAGCATCCGCCTCTCTATCTCCTCCACGATGGCGGTGCCAAGGTTCTTCACGGTGAAGCGCGTCATGTCGAGGTATATCACCGGGTACTTGTTCAGATGCTCTTCGAAGGTCGGGTCGTTGGCAATCTGAAGGTCGGCGAAGAGGCTGCGCGAGTCGCACGACTGGTCGTAGTAGGCCGCCAGCATAATCGCCGCCATCGACTTGCCGAAGCGGCGGCTGCGCGTCACGCAGCTGAACATCTGCTGTGTGAAGAGCGTCTGGTTCACCACAGCTATCAGACCCGACTTGTCCACATACTCGCTGTTGCGGATGCGCCGGAACCCAACATTCCCTTTATTGATATATAGTCCCATAGTATTAGCATTTGTTTCTAATCCCAGTTTTCGTCTTCTTCGAAAGGGGTTACTGTCTCCAAATAGTTCGTTGCAAAGGTAATACTTTTGTGTCAAACGGCAAAACTTTTAGTAAATTGTAACAGTTTTCGCAAAGAACGTTTCCTGATAACTTATCCGTGGAAACAAATTGTTTCCATGGGAGAAACAAACTGTTTCCACGGGAGAAACAAACAGTTTCTCCCGTGGAAACTGATGCAAAGGTTGGTTATTGTTTCTACAAAGGTCGGTTATTGTTACCACTTTCCTCCGTTAAGTTTGTTGATAAAGTCCGTCTACTGTCCATGTATAGTGGCACAAAAAAATGTATGGTCCATACATCATCTAACATTCTGTATATATGTAAGTTAGAAGAAAAATGTAGGAATGTATGGTGAAATCAAAAAAAATCTGTGGAGAAAATTGCAAGGTGAGGCGTTACCGAAATAGTAATCATAGAGAACCGTCCCCGCTGGTCCCTATAGTCCCCAGAAGAAAACGTCCGTTTCTGCTAATATAAGAGCTTCATGATATGGTAGACGTAAGTCTCAATATCTGAGACTTCCTTAGTATTGACCAAGAGGCAGACAGAATGCTCGTCGAAGAATACAGGATGGAATTGCTCACTTATACCGAGGTCTTTAAGGAAAGTGGTATACACTCTGTACCGGCGGTTCTTTCCTCTGACCTTGTCTTTTTCGTCAGCAGCGCCTATGAAAACGAACGATGCGGCTGTATCTCGCTTCAAGGCATCAAAAGCTATTTCTGCCACCGTGCGAAAGATAGTTCGTGGCTCGTATGTGCCAGAGAGCTGGCTGAACTTGCCTTTGTTAGTATCGGAAGTCTCGTCGAAAAACTTAATGCAATTTAAGTGCCCCACATAACGCTCAATGCGAACTTGATATTGATGCCCCGACTTCTTCGACTGAAATCCATAGACAAGTGTGTCTGTCTGATAAGCGTCTGTTATGTTATTGTCAATAGCGATAAGATGGAAGGGATAACCTTTCTCTGTCATAGCCTGATGTCCATTTCATAACCTCTTACTCTGTCTTTGTCCCAGTCTTTAGGCGCAATAGTAAACCCCGGAGTCACGTCAATATAAGTTTCCGGGTAGCGGTAGTGTCCGTTAGGCATAAGTACTTTCTCCACGCGGCGAATAATCTGACGACCACTTACAGTCCTGATGGGATAGTCGGTATATTCCACCACTTTTCTGACAGTGTTTTCCGTATCATCAGGCGGCACCACCGTCGTCCGTGGTCTGTCGGGCATGGTAATACGAGCACGGCGGAATATATCCCGAATACTGAGAGGCTTGCCAGTTGAAGTTGTTACTTGATCTGTAGTCATATCATTCTTTTCGTTTCTCGACTGCAAAGGTAACACTTTTGTGTCAAACGGCAAAACTTTTAGTAAATTGTAACAGTTTCCGCATAGGTCGTAACTATTCAGACCTCACAGAATTTTACAGTGACCTCGTGTTTTTGAAACATGCGAAAGTTGAATCAGGCTGATTGTTCGTTGATGCAAATTTCAAATTCGCAGGTAACCGTCCCCGCTGGTCCTGCGGCCATGGAAAAATGACAAATCTGCATCACTTTTTGGCTTTTTCGATATTATTAAATAATTATTGTGTAATTTTGCAGCAGTTTTCTGAAGCACTCGCCCCAAAAGGGGTGTTTGCAGAAGCAGGGAATCTTCTCCCACCCATAACAAGACCGAATGAACTATTCATATTTTAATTAACTAACTATTTAAACAAAAACATGAGAAAACTAAAACTAATGAAAACGCTCCTCGTGGCAGCAGGGCTGGCAGTGGGAGCAAGTAATGCGTGGGCAATCACGGAAACCGTCTACTCTTGGGATTTCACAGTTTATGCATCAACTACTGACATCACCACAACGAGTGAAACGACTCTGACAGAGAATAGAACCACATGTAACTTAGCCACAGCCCCCACTGCTTGTGAAGGACTATATTTTAATGATACATGGAAATGTGTTAGGAGCGGTGACACTAATCCTGGACTCCGAAACTATAGCAATGGTGACCGAATGGTTATTATCCCAGGACTTAAATCTGGTGACGTTATAACCATTACTGGCAATACGGATGCCATTAACCACATTAACACTACAAAATACACAGGGACTCCCAACGATGCCAACACAACATTGACTTTTACAATGGAAGCTGACGGAAACTTTTATTTCAAAATGGTAAAGGGTGGCGCTACCGTAAATGATGTTAAAGTATATCCTACTATTAGGACTATTGTTGTCACTCGTGAATTGCCCATTGTTGAGGTGGCTTCTTGGAATTTCGAAACAGCTTCTTGGGCAAAAGAAACCGGCTTTGGTTCATCTACAGTCACCATCAACAGTCAAAGTTGTACTTATGCTACAGGTGATTTAGAAGGACTTGCTCTCCAAGGCGGTTCAGGAACAAACTGGACAGTTAATTCTTCTGGTCTGACACAAGGAAATGGTAATAGAAATATTGCAATTCTAAATTTAAAAGCGGGAGATGAAATAAAGATCGAAACTGCCGCGACAATATCTGATCTTGTTAACGGAACAAGCACAAATGATACATACACTGGTACTTGTAAATTTTCTGTTACTGCAAATGGAGCCTTTGGTTTTTTGACAGATAGAAATAAATACACGACCACTATTTCTGTCTATCGTGCCCGTTCCGTTGTTGTCGATGAGTACAATGAAGTCAAAGCAATTGCAGAAGCATTGTTAGCCGTTCCCAACGACAATGCTTCAGCAACCAGTAATCTTTCCAGTACTCTTACCACACAAAATGGGGTCGTTTCATCTGCAACAACTGCCTCTGCAATCTATACCGCTAAATCAACGCTTCAAACTGCTATTGCCTCTTTCATTGCTGCTGCAAATCCGTTAACAGGCAATCGATTTGATCTTACCTATCTGCTGACAAACCCCAATATAGAGAATATCACCGACTGGGATGATGCAGCTGCTCAGGGATGGTATACAGATATTCCGAGAACTGATCTTGGTCAATACAATAATTTTGCAGCTCGTACAAATCTGAATAGCAGTAAAAATGGTATTGAACGTTATACCAGCAATGCTTGCACAACTGCTAATACTTATGCCCTCTATCAGAAGGTGACCTTGCCCACAGGAAACTATTCATTTAACGCTTACGCTCTTGCTAATGCAGCTACCTCAATAGTGATGGCTGCGGGCGATACAGAGGGCGATGCAGTTACAGATGAAAACTTTACTGAGTATGGAGTTGATTTCATACAAGATTCGGAAAGTGAGATAAAGGTTGGTCTTAAGATTAGCTCAAAGGTTTCCAATACCTGTAACTGGACTGCTATTACTGGACTGAAACTATATAAGGAAGCATCATCATACGTTCCCGCTACCGTTGGCCTCAACGGCTACACTACCTTCGCAAGCCCATACGCCCTTGACTTGACGGATGCAAACCGTCCTGAGGGCCTGAAAGCCTATAAGGCTACGCTGACAGGGGCTACGCTGTCCTTCGAGAAACTGAACCAGACGGTTCCCGCAGGCACAGGACTTCTGTTGCTTGGCGAGACGAATGGAGGAACGTATAATATTCCCGTAGTGGCCAGCGGCGATGCTGTGACTACTGCACTGACTGGTGTAACAGCAGACACACCTTTGCAGAGCGTGGCTGATGATACCTACTATTTCGTGATGAAGAAGGCCGCCAATGCCGAGAGTGCTTTGGAGTTTGCCCCGCTTTCAACTTCGGCAGCTGTGACCATTCCTGCCGGTAAGGCATACGTCACTGTGCCCAATTCTGCTTTCAATAGCACCGCCCGCTCGATTACCATTACGTTTGATGACGCTTCAGGCATTAATAATGTCACAGTCAGCCCCTCTATGATGGGTGATGGAAAAGTTTACAACCTCAACGGCCAGCGTGTGACTGCTCCCACAAAGGGTCTTTACATCATCAACGGCCGGAAAGTGGCAGTCAAGTAAACTTGTGAGTTAAATTATTCCTAATATTTCAATTCGTTTCCAAAAAAGAAAATAGCAATGAAAAAGATATATTTTGCCCCCAGTACCAGAGTCGTAAAAATTGAACTACAGAAAATGGTAGCTAATTCTCCTAATAAAACGATTTTAGACAAAAATGACGCGCCGATTACTGATGGTAACGAAATCGGTTCCCGTCGCGGCAACATATGGTTCGATGACGAAGAGGATTAACACTCTGCGATAAGAAATGACCGCGCAGTCTGCCCCTTGAGGGCATTGCTGCGCGGCTTTTTCATTTTATTCTTCGGGCTACCTCAAAGGTAAACATTCGTTGAAATACACGTTGTAACGTTACAGCAGGATTTGCTTTTCCCATCTTTTTTGCTCCCGAATCCGTAAAATCGGTTAAAATCTCCGTCGATAAGTAAATTTTTCGCCAAAAAGTGGGCGGAATAAATAAAAACGTGTAATTTTGTGGCATGGAAAAAAAGAAACGTACATTCATCAGCTTCGACTGGGCACTGAAGCACCTGCTCCGCGAAAAGGCCAACCACGACGTGCTGGAGGGCTTTGTCAGCGTGATACTCAAGAAAAAGAGTATCAAGATTCACCGCTTACTTGAAAGCGAGGGGAACAAGGAGGATGCTGACTCGAAGACCAACCGTGTTGACCTACTGGCCGAGGATGAGAACGGCGACCTGCTGCTCATCGAGGTGCAGGGCGAGCCGGAGCAGGCCTATTTCCAGCGCATGCTCTTCGGGGCTTCGAAACTCGTCACGGAGTATATAGACAGCGGAGAGAACTACGAGCACGTGAAGCGCGTGTACAGTATTAACATCGTGTACTTCGACCTTGGACAGGGCGAGGACTGCGTGTATGAGGGCAAGACCGAGTTCCGCGGCCTGACCAAGGGCGACCTGCTGGAGTTGTCGCCCTTCCAGAAGCAGAAGTTCAAGGCCGATGCTGTGAGCGAACTCTATCCCCGTTACATCATCCTGAAGGTGAACGACTTCAACCGCTGGAGCCGCGTGCCGCTCGACCAGTGGCTCTATTTCCTTTCGCACACCGATATACCCGACGATGCTGATGCTCCTGGTCTTCCTGAGGCCCGCGAGAAGCTCGACCTCATGCGCATGAGCCGCGACGAGCGCATCCTCTACGACCGCTACCTCATGGACCGCGCCATCCTGCGCAACACCGTAGACGGTGCCCGCGACGAGGGGAAATATGAGGGACTGAAGGAGGGACTGAAGGAGGGACTGGCAAAGGGACTGGCAAAGGGACAGGCCAAAGGCGAACAGGCCAAAGCCATTGACACCGCCAGCCGCATGAAGGCCGACGGCATGCCTACAGAACTGATTGCCAAGTATACTGGGCTTATGGCTGATGAGATAGAAAAACTGTCAGACTGTTTCGTCGAGGCGGTTACCCCAGAGGAATTCCAGACGACCGCGGAAGTAATCAGGGAAATTCATCCCTTATAAAAAGGTGGTCATAGACTTGCACTTTTTGCTTTCAGTTCCTGCAGACGCTCATACTCTTTCTTTCTGTCAACAAATTCCATATCGCATTAGTTCTGTTCCGCAAAGTTACACAGTATCAGTCTTCCAACCAAATCTTTTAAATATTATTATAATCTTACTTTATAATAATTCTACTTTATAATAATTGCCAATCGCCACATCGCCCAAGATATTATTGCACATAATTAAAGTAGGAACATGAGTATACATTACCCAACCAGTTCTACATTTCCTACATTTTTTCCCTATTTTTTTTGCCAGTTCCCAAACTTTTCGTAATTTTGCACCGTGCTAAGGCTGAAAGGCCCGCTGGCACAGCTCCTGTCGGCGTTCACGGAAACAAGGACAAGGACGGGAGAGACATCGAGGAAAGACGTATACGAACGTTCAAACTTTGACTCCATCGGAACTTCGCAAACTCCAAAATCAATTGTCAAAGAATGAAGCAGACGTAGACGTTTCTTGCTGGATTGAAATATCTATTCACATCTATTATTATAATAGGTGTGTTAGAAATATTCAATTCTCAGTGGAGACTTCTGCAATGCTCATTCTAAAATTGATGGGCAATGCGAAGGCCTCGACGGAGTGGAATGGGCGAAAGTGTAGCCTCCACTTCTTTCTTTATCACTAATAATAGCAAAAACCTAAAAAAGGCCGAAACATGGGGGCAATAGGCGCATAATACTACTATGAACAAGCTTTATCTGAAAGTGGCTCTCATGCTCCTCGTAGTGATGATGGGCATGAATGTACAAGCACAAGACATCGTACAAGACGGTCTTGCTTATGAAATCTACGACTATGACTCTGAGACAGGGCTTTACCTATTGCAATTAAGCTGGGTTGATGGCGATATTCCAACTGATTTGGTAATACCTGCTACCGTGAATGACGGTGAAAACGACTTGAAGGTGACAAGAGTCGGGGATGGTGCTTTTTATGGGCAGAACCAACTACAGTCAGTGACTTTGGGCGCAAATGTTAAAGAGATTGGAGATTATGCATTCGCTGAATGTTATTCACTCTCCAACATTTCTCTGAACGAAGGGCTTGAAACCATAGGCATGTATGCTTTCGTAGCCTGTCCAATAACAGAAATTGCCTTGCCAAGCACACTTACATTTATTGCAGAAGGAGGGTTCTATAACGATAATAATACTCTAACAAAAGTCATTGTGTTATCTACATCAGAGGATTTTGTCACAGGTGGCTTAGATAATGAATGGAGTTTCTCTGTGAGTCCTGATGCCGTGCTGATAGTTCCTGACGCTTTAAAGGCTCTTTATAGTGAGTCATATCCTTGGGTGGATATATTTAGCGATATCCGTGGTGCCAGCGACCCTGAGCCTTTTGCCAAGGTGGGTAATCTGTGGTATTATACGACTTCTACCAGTACCGCAAAGGTGATTGCCACACATGATGATATATACAGTGGCGACATCGTAATACCCGCTACCGTGGAGATAGAGAACATTACCTATCAGGTGACAGAGATAGCAGAGAGTGCTTTTTACTATAGTTCTATAACTTCCGTTGATATAGAAGCAGGTATAACCACCATACCTAACATAACTTTCAGATATTGTTCTCAGTTATCTACAGTCACCCTGCCTGCGACCCTTACATCTATTTCAACCTCTGCATTTTGGAACTGCAATCAACTGGCGACAGTTACTGTGAATTTCACAGATCCTGCTCAATGCAGGGGAGCTGCATTCCTTGAGACGGGTGGTAGTGTAAAGCCTACTATTATCGTACCTGATGGCACAAGGGAAGCCTTTAAAGCGTCCAGCAATTGGAGCAGTTTTGTAATCCGAGAGGCTAACGACCCAGAGCCTGTTATTGCCAAAGTGGGCACTCTGTGGTATTATACGACTTCTGCCAGCACCGCAATGGTGATTGCCACGCAGGATGATGCGTACAGCGGCGACATTGTTATCCCTGCTACCGTAGAAATAGAAGGCACTTCCTATCAGGTGACGGAAATAGCAGAGTCAGCATTCGCTTGGAATGAAAATATAACAACTGTTGTCATTGAAGACGGCATAACGACTATACCGAATTATGCTTTCAATTACTGTACCCAGTTGTCCGAAGTCACGTTGCCTGCTATCATCACATTTATTGCCGAAGAAGCATTTGTAGAATGTTACAGTCTGACAAAAGTTGTTGTCCCGTTCACAGACCCATACCAGTGTGATGGTATAGCTTTTGCAAACACATATGGCGATTTACCAACCATTGTTGTTCCAGATGGCACGAAAACAGCCTTCCAAGAGTCAGACACTTGGGGGCAATATGGCTTCAAATTCCGTGAGTCAAGTGACCCAGAGCCAGCCTACTACATGGTGGATGGACTTCGCTACTATTGTGATGTAGATGCCCGGTTGGTTGCCTTGGAGAATGGCGACCCATACACTGGCGACATCGTCATTCCGGCCACCATTACGGTCACAGCCGGAGGAAAAGAAGTGACCTATAGTGTGACAGAGATGGACAATGTATTCCAGTCTACTGGAATCACTTCTGTTGACATTCAGGCTCCCATCAGTATTATTGATAATGCATTTAGTTACTGTTCTTCCTTAGAACAAGTAACTTTAGGTGAGAATGTTTCTTCTCTTGGACGGTATGCATTTAGAAACTGTCCGGCCTTAAAGACTTTTATAGTGAAGCATAGCAGTTGTTATGCAAATTCATTTACATTCAGTAGCACCCCTATTAGTAGTGCCCGTCTCATTGTTCCTGATGGTGCTATTTCGTATTATCAGAGCACTGGTCCTTGGAATCAGTTCGGACGTATAAGGGAAGTGTCTGATGCTACGAAGGTATTCCAGAAGTTCTTTTTCGATGCTTCTAAGGTCAGCATTACAGTGAACGGAGAAGCAGTGGAAAATGGCGTTACTGTAAAGATAGAAGAAGGCACGCAGATGGTGGTTCAGTTCATACCAGCTGAAGGCTATGGCTTCGATTACCTAAATGTAAATGGTGTCAATAAAGTTTCTGAACTGTCTGAGGACAATAAGCTCACCTTTGATGCCGTAGATGCTGATTATGTATTTATTGTTGAGATGATTTCAAACAGTATCACCTTTGCTGCAAAGTACATGACCTTCTGCTCAAAGCGCAACGTTGACTTTACCGACACCGATGTCAAGGCTTGGGCCGTGACTGGCTATAACGATGGTCGTATCCAACTGAGCCGTGTTTATGTGGTGCCTGCCAATACTGGTGTGTTGCTCGAGGCCACTGCCGGCACCAGCCTCACCCTGCCGTTCACCAACAAGTCGGCCTACTTCCTGAACATGCTGATGGCAGTGACCGATGATACTTGGGTGGATACAGAAGGATATGATAACTGGGGCAACTGGTGCTACAACTTTATCCTTGGCAACGGTTCTCAGGGCATAGGATTCTACCGTATGTCGGAAGATGGTGATATTGCTGGCGGCAAGGCTTATCTGCCTATCCCTCAGGATATTGTAGATGCCAATGGTTCCCGTGGCTTCAAACTACAGTTTGAGGGCGAGTCTACCGGTATTGATGAGGTCAGCGAGCAAGAGGCCACAGGTGCCGTCTACACTCTCGGCGGCGTGCGCGTTGAAGCTCCCGCCAAGAAGGGCATTTACATGCGCGATGGCAAGAAGTTTATTGTGAAATAGTAAAACGTGACAGTATTATGAAAAGAAAATATATTGAACCTAAAGCATGGGTGGATTACATGGAGTTGTCTCTCCTTAATTCCGCTTCCATGTTCGACCGCACGGAACAAAGTGAAATAGGCGTTCATACAGACGAGGGATTAGATCCTAGTCAGGCCATGTCACGGCGCTCCCTCTGGGAAGAGGAGTAATAATACTCCTTGCCCCCGTTTTACGCTCTTCTTGATTATTTCAAGAAACTTTCATCCCTGGCTCCAAGTAAATGGAGCCAGGGATAAACTTTATAATGATTATAATCTTACTTTATAATAATCCTACTTTATAACTTGGATTATTCATACTCTTTTCAACAACGGATTTTACGGATTACACGGATTTTACGGATTATAATGGATTTCACGGATTTCTTTCATATTCGATGAGGAGATATAAATAATCCGTGAAATCAGTTTTAATCCGTTGTCTTTCCATATTGCCGTGAATAATGTAGGATAATAATTGTTAATCAAAACCATAGTTTTTGCCGAACTCGTTCTGATAGCGGTTACTTGAATAGGTCATCTATCACCACGTTAGACTGACGATGCAGGAATGTTCGCCTTTCGCAATTCCCATTGTAGTCACCAAGACAAAACAGTTAACCCTACCGGTCGAATAATTGTTCCATTGTTACTGTGGCGTGAATGGCATCGGAGCAAGTGATAGCGTGCGAAAGTTGCATTTTTTTTCCAACTTTCGCACGCTATCGCCACATCTCCCACTGTCAGACTGTTTCGTCGAGGCGGTTACCCCAGAGGAATTCTTTTGTTTCGCGCGCCGCCACGCCGCTGAGCAGCAACAGGGCCACGAGGTTGGGAATGGCCATTAGTGCGTTCATGCAGTCGGCGATGTTCCAGATGACATCGAGGTTGATGATGCTGCCGAAGAAGAGGGCGACGATGTAGAGGATGCGGTAGAAACGCGAGTGGTATACCTCCTTTACCTCCTCATCTCCTTTACCTCCTTTTACTTCCAGATAGTTCACCGCGCTCTCGCCATAGTAGCTCCATCCCAGGATGGTAGAGAAGGCGAAGGTCAGTATGCCGAAGGTGAGCAGCGGCGCGCCGATATATGGAATCTTCGAGAAGGCCACCTTTGTGAGTGCTCCACCGTCTGTGTAGCTGATGTCGGGGTAGGCCATGATACTGCTCACGAGGACTATGCCCGTCAGGGCGCAGATGATGACGGTGTCCCAGAAGGTTCCGGTGCTGCTTACCAGCGCCTGACGCACAGGGTTGCGTGTCTGGGCCGCAGCTGCCACGATAGGTGCCGAACCCATTCCACTCTCATTGGAGAACAGACCCCGTGCAATGCCAAAACGCATGGCCATCATTACCGTGGCTCCCACAAAGCCGCCGCCCGCCGCCGAGGGATTGAAGGCTGAGACGACGATGAGTTTCACTGCCGGCCACACATAGCTGCCGTTCATCACGAGGATGACTATACAGCCAACAACGTAGAGCACGGCCATGAACGGAACCAGCACGGTGCATACGCGGGCGATGCTCTTCACTCCGCCGAGGATGACCGCTGCGGCCAGCAGGCTCACTGCCAGACCCACCAACCATGTTGGCAGACCGAAGGTCTCGTTGGCCAGCAGGGCGATGCTGTTTGCCTGTACCGTGCAGCCGATGCCGAAGGAGGCCAGTGCCGTGAACACGGCGAAGAGTACTGCTAGCCACTTCATGTTCAGTCCGCGCTCCAAGGCGTACATAGGGCCGCCGTAGGTGTGGCCGTCGCTGCCCTTGACGCGGTATTTCACCGCCAGCAAGCCTTCGGCATATTTCGTCGCCATGCCGAAGATGCCGGTCAGCCAGCACCACAGCACCGCTCCCGGCCCGCCCAGAGCCACCGCCGTTGCCACGCCCACGATGTTGCCCGTGCCGATGGTCGCTGCCAAAGCCGTGGCCAGCGCACCGAACTGGCTGACATCGCCCTCTGCTCCAGGGTCTTTCTTCACTGACATGCGTATGCCCGTCAGCAACCGACGTTGTGGTACGCCAAGCCTGAATGTCAGAAACACGTGCGTGCCCAGCAGCAGCACAATCATCGGCCAGCCCCAGAGAAAGGAACTGAGCAGGGTGAAGAAATCATTGATTGCATCCATTTGCGTTCGCGTTTTGCGCGGCAAAGGTAACAATTTTATTTGTAACCACGAAAAAAAAGCGGCAGATTTGGCCGTTACGTATAATTTATGTACCTTTGCCACTCGAAATGACATTACACGTATTCAATCCTGAGCATGACATCGCGTTGGCTTCTGGCTTGGAGAACTTTACGGCTCCCCATGCCGGTCGCCAGTTGCGACACGACCTGGGCTTCCTACCTGCATTGTGGGCAGAGCCGGGCGACAGCGTCCTTGTGGAGGACGCTGAGTTGGCCATCACTTCGTTACAACGGCTGGCCGTGGCGGCGAAGAAATACCTGGGTGTGACGGTGGGTAGCGAGGCGGTTTTGCATACGGGGAAGAGGCAGCTGACGGGTGTCGATGCCGTGGCTCCGTGGGGATGGGATGCAGCCCTGCGTGGCCGACTGAGGAGGATGGGCATAGATGACGAGCTGCTACCTTCCGATGAACAGCTGAGCCAGATTCGTGAGCTGTCACACCGGCGTGTGGCAGCAAGGTTGCTGGGGAATCTGATGCAAATGAAGGAGTTAAAGGAGTTAAAGAAGGCTACTGAGTGTCGCTCCATCAGCGAGGTGGAGGAAGTCTTGGCACGCTATCCACGCGCTGTGATGAAGGCACCGTGGTCGTCGAGCGGACGGGGATTGCGGTTTGTTGGTTCCCAGAATGTCAGCGGCGATGGACAATCCCTGCTAACGCCTGCCTTGGAAGGATGGGTGCGGGGCGTGCTGGAGCGACAGGGTAGTGTGATGGTTGAGCCTTATTATAATAAGGTAAAGGACTTCGGAATGGAGTTTGAGGCTTGCGCCGATGGCAGCATCAAGTATTGTGGCCTGTCGCTCTTCCATACCGCCAACGGGGCGTACACGGGAAATATCGTGGCCACGGAACAGTGGAAGCGAGAGGCGATGAGTAGGTTCCTGAGACCCGAAGTCCTTGATGAGGTGAGGGAAAACATCTGTCACCATCTAGCAGACATACTGCAAGGCCGATACCAAGGGCCACTGGGTGTGGACATGATGGTGGTAAACAATAAACAATATACAATAACCAATAAACAATATACAATAACCAATAAACAATATACAATAACCAATAACCAATATACAATAAACAATAAACAAGAAGGGTTCCTACTGCACCCCTGCGTGGAGATTAACCTGCGGCGCACCATGGGACATGTTGCTCTGGCACTCTCGCCCGAGGACGATGACCTTGTGGGCGTGATGCGCATAACCTATGCCAACGGGTGCTACAGGCTAAACCTAGGTAGAGTTGAGAGTTGAGAGTTGAGAGTTGAGAGTTGTCGCTTCGCGATGATGAATTGAGAATTAAATTGTGAGAACGAAGATTATATGCCTGTTTCTTCTCCTGACCACCGTCATTTGTGGTCAGGGCCGGGGGGATTGTAAATCTCCTCAAACAGTGCACATCCTTGCCGTGAACGACATGCACGCAGCTTTGGAGAACATGCCCCGGCTGGCGGCCATTGCTGACAGTCTTCGCGAGCTGTACCCCTCGCTGCTAGTCCTTTCGGCGGGCGACAACCGTACAGGCAACCCGTTCAACGATATGTACAAGCCCTCGGGCTACCCCATGGTGGCGTTGATGAACCAGATTGGGTTCAACGCCTCTGCAGTGGGAAACCATGATTTCGACATGAAGTCGCTGCCGAGAGTCATTGGAGAGAGCCACTTCCGCTATCTTTGCGCTAATGTGGTTAGCGGAGAGGCACGGACGGACACCATGCCTCCCCTGCTTGTCCTTCCTTACCAGGTGTTCGACGTGGAGGGCGTGCGTGTGGGCATCATCGGCATCATAGAGGTGAACCCTCAGAAAGGCTATCCCGACACCCACCCGGACAACATCACAGGCTTGACCTTCGACGACCCCTTGGAGACGGTGAAGCGCTATGAGTGGCTGAGTCACCAGTGTGACGCCACCATCCTTCTCTCCCACGACGGCTACCGTAACGACACGTTGACGGCGCACGCCTGTCCCTGGCTAGACCTCATCATCGGCGGGCACACGCACAAGCAATTGACCGGTGACGAGCGCATCAACGGAACACTGATAACCCAGAACTCGAACAAGCTGAAGCGGGCGACGCACATAACGCTCACTGTGGACAGTGGACGCGTCTGCGACTTGAAGGCAGAGTATATCGACGTGAGGAAGTTCACGCGTGAGAATGCTCTTGTGGCTGCTATGGTGCGGTTCTTCAGCGACAATCCTGATTTCCAACGTGTGCTGGCACAGGCATCAACGCCCATTGACGACATCTATGAAATGGGGTGCATGGTGTGCGATGCCATCATGCATGGTACGGGGGCTGAAATGGCGCTGCAAAACTATCGTGGCATAAGAAAGGATAGTTTGCCCGTCGGCGACATCACCGTGAAAGACGTGCTCACCATCGACCCCTTCGGCAATGCTGCCTACGTGCTCACGCTGACCGGCGAGGAGTTGTTCCAGCTGGTGAAGCAATACAGCCGCATGGAGGTGGCGCACTTCCCTCATCTGGGTGGACTACGTGCCGTGGTCAAGTTGGACAAGAACGACCCTCAGAAGATTGTCAGCTTCGACCTGTGTACTGCCGACGGCAAGCGCCTGAACAAAAAGCACATCTACCACGTGGCGACAAATGCCTACGTGGCAGCGGCATGCAGGCACTACAGTATTACCAACATAGAGCGTCTCAACCGGGAGACCGCCGACATGATTATGAAGTTCCTGGAAGGGCAGGGCACCGTGAGCTATCAGGGGGTGAAACGTATTGAGTTCCGATAAGTTTTTCAACAACGGATTTTACGGATTACACGGATTAAACAGATTATAATGGATTTCACGGATTTCTTTCGGATTTGATGGTGAGATAATAAATAATCCGTGAAAATCCGTGAAATCAGTTTTAATCCGTTGTTTTTCTATAAATGTAGGCTAAGATTGTGTAACTTGAATCTCGCAGTTAGCGGGCTGTCGCACGTTCTCGTCGATGGTAATGGAGCCGATACTGTCGGCAATGATATGCCCGCTAGTGGGATTCTTGATGTTTTCTATATGTCCGCGAATGTCGGCATGCACGTCGCTGTACTCGAAAACCCGGTCACAGGCCTTGTCGAAGGTGCAGTTCTCCAATACCACGTGGTCGGCATAGCAGAGCAGTTGCTCGCCTGCGAGGTGACAGTTCACCAGCCTTACGTTCTTTGAGTGCCATGCCAGGTACTCACCGTCGAGGATGCTGTTGCAGATGGTCACGTTCTCACATTCCCAGAAGGAATCTTTCGTCACGATGTGCGCCTGGTTGATTTCCACATTCTTACAATACTGGAACACGTACTTGGAGTCGCTCTTCAGGTGGTCGATGCGCACGTTCTCGCAGAACATGAAGGGATAGGTGCCGTCGTGCAGCTCCAGGTTCGTGGCCTTGATGTCCTTGCAGCGCCAGAAAGTCTCGTCGGCATCGTTGATGACCACGTTCTCCAGCTTCAGGTGCTCCATCTCGCGGAACATCTTCGGAGCGTCTATGCGTGTGTCGCGCATCACGAGGTGGTCGGAATACCAGAGGGCCGACCGTGCCCCTGCATCGAACTGACAGCGCTCCACAAGGAAACCGTGGACATGCCACAGCGGGTACTTCCCCCAGAAGTGACAGTCCACGACGTCAATGTCGGAACATTCCTTGATGGCACTCTCGCCCTCGCCAATGGTCACATGCTCCAGCCGCAGGTGGTGGCTCTCGAAGAGCGGACGCTCTCCCTCAAAATGCTGGTTCCTGATAATCTGCATATTTTCTCTGTTGTCGGGCAAAGGTACGCATTTTCCATTAAACAGCCAAATTTTTACCTTATTATTTGGTGGAGTCGGAAATAGTGACTACCTTTGCGCGTAATTTTTGACAAATCAAACAATAATCAACATGAAAAGATTCTTTCTCGCCTCCGTCGGCTTGCTCTTTGCGCTGATGGACACGGTGGCCCAGGAGATGCCACCCATTCCCGTTGACCCCGAGGTACGTATCGGAAAACTTGACAACGGACTCACCTATTACATTCGTCACAACGAGTTTCCTGAGAAGGTGGCCAACTTCTACATCGCCCAGCGCGTAGGCTCCATTCAGGAGGAGGACTCCCAGCGCGGTCTAGCTCACTTCCTGGAGCACATGGCCTTCAACGGCTCTGAGCACTTCAAGGGCAACGGCATCATTGACTTCACCCGCACCCTCGGTGTGGAGTTCGGAAGCAACCTCAATGCCTACACCAGCATCGACCAGACCGTCTATCGTGTCTGCGACGTTCCCACGACTCGCCAGAGTGCCCTCGACTCCTGTCTGCTCATCATCAAGGACTGGTCTAACGGCCTGTTGCTCGAAGAAGAGGAGATTGTGAAGGAGCGCGACGTTGTGCACAACGAGTGGCGCATGGGCGAAGGCCCCAGCCAGCGCATGATTACCCGCGACCTGCCACGCATGTACCCTGGCTCGAAGTACGGCGAGCGTATGCCCATCGGTCTGATGTCGGTCATTGACAGCTTCCGTCCTGAGACCCTGCGTGCTTACTATCATAAGTGGTACCGTCCTGACAACCAGGCCGTCATCGTCGTTGGCGACATCGACGTAGACCACACCGAGGCAAAGATCAAGGAGCTGTTCGGCGGCATCGTGGTGCCCGCCAATGCTGCCCAGGTGGTGCGCGAGGAGGTTCCCGACAACGAGGAGGCCATCTACATCTTCGACAAGGACAAGGAGATGCCCATGAACCAGATTATCATGTTCATGAAGCACGACACCACCACGCCCGAAGAGAAAGGTTCGATGGATTATCTCATCGAGGTCTACCTGAAGAGTGTCATTGGCGAGATGTTCAACGCCCGTCTGCAGGAGATGACCCAGGAGGAGAGCTGCCCCTTCCTCCAGGCGATGGCCGACGACGACAACTATCTCCTGGCACGCACGAAGGATGCCTTCCAGATGATAGGCATACCCAAGGAGGGTAAGGACCTGGAGACCATCACCGCCCTGGTGGTGGAGTGCCGCCGTGCCCTGCAGTTCGGCTTCACCGCTACGGAGTACGACCGTGCCAAGGCTGAGTTCCTCGCCGGCATTGAGAAGTCCTATACCAACCGCGACAAGCGCCGCAACGACGAGTTTGGCGACGAATACCGCGACCACTACCTGAACAACGAGCCTATCCCCTCGATTGAAACACTTTATCAGATTATGCAGCAGCTTGTGCCCAACATCCCTGTGGAGGTGGTCAACCAGGTGCTGCCACAGCTCATCAGCGCCGACGAGAAGAACCTGGTCATCATCGACTGGGCACGTGAGGCCGAGGGTCTGACCTATCCCACCGAGGCCGACATGAAGGCCGCCGTGGAGAAAGCCCGTCAGGAGCAGATAGAGGGCTATGTGGACAACGTCAAGGACGAGCCGCTGATGGCCCAGCTGCCCACCCCTGGCAAGATTACGGGCGAGACAGCTAACGACGTGCTGGGCTACAAGGAGCTGAAGCTCTCTAACGGTGCCACCGTCATCCTGAAGCAGACCGACTTCAAGAACGACGAGGTGCGCCTACAGGCTTGGTCTATGGGTGGCGAGAGTCTCTACGATGCCCAGGATTACGCCAACCTGAAAATCTTCGACCAGGTCATCGGTATGAGCGGTAT
>Ga0310696_10000909_pt1 | contig 43618 bp, 32 predicted proteins | sample AusTroGonzalo_MG_4_FD_203885 | JGI IMG/M metagenome (GOLD analysis project Ga0310696, IMG submission 203885) | Bovine rumen microbial communities from tropical cattle in Woodstock, Queensland, Australia - Gonzalo_02 (v2) (version 2) | ecosystem: Host-associated > Mammals > Digestive system >... | reverse complement strand
TTAGGAATAGCATAGATAGTGATCTTCTTACCATCAACTACGATGAAGTCCTCACCAGCCTCTACAGTGTGCTTGTTCTCACCGAACTTGCCGCAGAAACCACCCTGAGCGGTATCGTACTTCAGCAAGTGAGCCAGCATCTTAGGACTTGTCAAGTCGTTGATTGCTACTACTTCATAACCTTCAGCCTCGAACATCTGACGGAATGCGAGACGACCAATACGGCCAAAACCGTTAATTGCTACTTTTGTCATTTTTTTAGTTTTTTATTAAAAGGGTTATAAATAATTCCTAAGTTTTTTGCCCCCTATGGAGCATTTTTTCTTATTTTCGCGTGCAAAGTTACAAAAAAATTCCTATATTTGCACCCAGAATCAATATTAATTAAAGTGAAAAGTGAGAATCACGGGCGAAAAGTGATTTTCATCAAGGAAGAAAGGGCTATATTGCAAAACGAAGATTACAAAATATGTATTAACCATTTAAACAATTTAAGAACTATGGGATTTATTAAAGAATTCAAGGAGTTTGCCATGAAGGGCAATGTGCTAGACATGGCAGTCGGTGTAATCATCGGTGCTGCTTTTGGTAAGATTGTAAGCAGCATGGTCGACGACATTCTGATGCCGTTGGTTGGTATGCTTACAGGCAACATAGACTTCACAAACTTGGCATTCCAGATTGGCGAAGGTGAGGATGCTGCCGTACTGAAGTATGGTAATTTCATTCAGAACTCAGTAGACTTCATCATCGTAGCCTTCTGTATTTTCTTGATGCTGAAAGGTATCAACAAGCTGAACCGCAAGAAGGAAGAGCCTGCTCCTGCACCTGAAGAGCCTAAGGGTCCCACTCAGGAGGAACTGCTCGCCGAGATTCGCGACCTGCTGAAACAGAAGTAAGAACAAACAAATAGACACAAAAAAGCCTCGCCAAATTTGACGAGGCTTTTTTTCATGTTATCCTTTTCTTATTTCACAATCTTCTTACCGTTGACGATATAGATGCCGTGGCCTAACTGCTGATAGTCAGAACCGACATAACGACCGTCGAGCGTATAGATGCGATTTGGCATAACGGCAACAGGCTTCACAGTGCTGATAGCAGTCTCGTAATTAGGATCCATTACCAACACCTCATCCAGGAAGAAGCGTCCTTTCTCTGCTTCAAAAGTAATCTGCACGTTGCCCGTAGCAGTGATAGTAGCCTCAAAGTCTGTAAAGCTGCCTTTAGACATCGTCACTGTAGATGGACTGATTGTGCCATTGGATACCGTCAGGTTCAGTGTTGTACCGTCGTTCTTAGCATTCCATGCGCCAGCCATGAAGGTCAGCTTACCTGTACCGTCGATTGCGAAAGCAGGTGTGGTGGCAGAGCCAGCAACATCAGAGGCACCAAACTTCGCACACTGATTTGCGCCATAAGATTTCTCCTTACCCTTACTGTCTTTGCATGCTGTCCAACCTTCATTGTCAGGAGTAAATGTGCCACTGGCAATCGAACCACTCCACTGGCCGTCATTACCACCCTTGCCATCGCATTGGTCGAATGACTCATAGAACAGGGCGCCTTCAATATTGGGTTTATTAGCACCATTACTGCTGTATTGCGTATTGTCGCCTTCTTCTCCACTGCCACTATTATCGGGAGCAAACTTAAAGGAGATGGTACCATCGGCATTCTGTGTGATATCAGTGATGCTGATATTCATCAGTTTACGACCATCACTATTCTTATTATAAAGGAATGCGCGAGGCTGAGAGGTATTGGTGAGCTGATTGTTACCTTCCTGGGGATAGACATCGTCTGCAACATCGGCATTATACTGATCCCACAGGTCTATGTATTCTTCGTAATATTTTTCTGCCTCTGCATCCGACGTAGAAGCGTAATACTTATCCATCACTTCACATATTTTCTCGTATGTCTCAGCCGTCAAATCCTTGCCATCGGCATGGAGAATAGTGCAACGCTGATGGTCGTTCTTTGGATAGCCATCCGAACCGTCACTAAAACTATTAACCAAATTATAGTACCAGATATCTGGATCATAGTCTACATGCAGAATCAGCATACCCTGAGCAGGTATCTCGGCATCCCATCCCTTCTTCTGACGATTCTCCAGCAGATAGTACTCGTCAGGATGAGCGGCATTCTTGATGATATAAACATCGTCGGCATTCGTCAGCGGACGCATACCCTTGACCTCCAGCTCCGTAGTCAGCTCTGTAGGTGTAACCCATCCGATGCAATACTTGTCATAACTGGTATAACCAGCGGGCACAAAGCCGTCGCCATTATAGCTACCAGAGTCCATGAGCGACCATGAGTTCATACCGTAATAGCCGCTATAGCCGACGTCGTACATATCCATCAAGCCCAGACAGTGAGAGAACTCGTGACAGATGGTGCCGATACCATTAATGGCGAAATACTCCATACCGTAAGATGAATGCATACTGCCCTCATTGGCAACAGCATAGGTGTTGACATACAAATTATCGCCAACCTTTACCTTACCAACATTAATATTTTCAAGAGCATATTCATGAGGCCAGATGGTGCTGGCGGCACCACCATCAGCTTCACCTTCACCGGCATAGATTATCATGACCTGATCTACCTCGCCGTCACCGTCCCAGTCATACTGGCTCCAATCTGAAACCATATTCTTGGCAAGCGTAACAGCCTCGACGACCATTTCCTCTGCATGCATGTCATTACCATTCGTATCATTCTTACCATAATAAGAGGCATTCTTACTCACGGTGACAGGACCTACCACGTCGAAGGTCAGTTCGAACTGTCCATGTGACTGATCTTTGAAATAGTCGGACACAGAACCTTTAAAGCCATTCTCATCCGTATAACCTGGTGTATTGGCGATGTTATTATACAAAGCCTGATTATTCTCCTCTTGGAACTTCACGTCCTTGAAGTTTACCAACAGAATCAATCCTTTCTTCTGACCTAAGTGAGAAGCAGGGGCACGATGAGCGCCATTAGCAGCCTTACGGGGCAGACGGACTGTGCGATGCATCTGAGCCTTAGCACGTTTCTGGGCAGCCTTCTGAATGATAGCGGGAGTTTGCTCCTGATAGATGTCGCCATCAGACACATAGCAATGACCATCGACAGCCAGCCAATAATGTCCGAACTCATCACCCTTCAACTGGGCTTTCACTTCCTTTCCGTTCTCAATGGTTATGGTTTTCCATAATCCTTTCTTTGCTGGCACAGCCATCACGGCTACAGAGACCAGCACCAAAATCACTGTTAAAAAAAAGTTTTTCATATTATTTGAATAAATATCAGGGTGCAAAGGTACAAATTAGTTTGCTAAAAAACAAGCAATCGCACGATATAAATCAAGAAAACAAGGTCTTTTGGGGGTTGTTACCGCACACAACCACCTTATTATATTTTTTTTGCATAACTTTGCAGCCGTTTTTCAATAGGATATAAAAAGGTAATGAAAACTTTAGATTTTAAGCCGAAACTTGTATCGGCTATTAGGAATTACAACAAACAAACATTCATGGCCGACCTGATGGCTGGTCTTATTGTGGGTATCGTTGCCCTGCCATTGGCTATTGCCTTCGGTATTGCCAGTGGTGTTTCTCCAGAAAAGGGTATTATCACAGCTATCGTAGCAGGTTTTGCCATTTCAGCCCTTGGTGGTTCGAAAGTACAGATTGGCGGTCCTACCGGTGCCTTTATTGTCATCGTGGCAGGTATCATCAATCAATATGGCATACAGGGTCTCACCATCGCCACACTCATGGCGGGTGTTTTCCTTATCGGTTTCGGCCTGTTGCGCCTGGGTACCATCATCAAGTACATTCCCTACCCCATCATCGTTGGTTTCACCAGCGGTATCGCCGTCACCATCTTCACTACGCAGGTAAAGGATTTGCTGGGTATGCAGATGGATGCCGTTCCAAGCGACTTCATTGAGAAATGGATTGCCTATTTCCAGAACCTGACTCATATTGATCCATGGAGTGCCGGTGTAGGATTAGTGAGCGTAGCTATCATTGCCTCAGCTCCCAAATTCAGCAAGCGTATCCCCGGTTCACTCATTGCCATCATCGTCATGACTGTTGTCGTATTGCTGTTGAAGCAGTATGCCGGCGTAACCTCTATCGAGACTATAGGCGACCGTTTCAGCATCTCTTCACAACTGCCAGATGCCGTTGTGCCCGAATTAAGCTGGGAAACCGTCAAAGGACTGGTTGCTCCTGCACTGACCATCGCCATCCTGGGTGCTATCGAGAGTTTGCTGTCAGCAACCGTTGCAGACGGTGTAATTGGCGATCATCATAACTCAAACACAGAACTTATCGGTCAGGGCGTGGCAAATATCGTATCACCCATCTTTGGCGGTATCCCCGCTACAGGTGCTATCGCCCGTACCATGACTAATATTAATAATGGTGGACGTACCCCTATCGCCGGTATCGTACATGCAGTGGTACTGTTGCTCATCTTCCTGTTCCTGATGCCGCTGGCACAATACATCCCCATGGCCTGTCTGGCCGGTGTACTGGTAGTAGTTAGCTACGGTATGAGCGGATGGCGTTCGTTTACAGCACTGATGCGTAACCCGAAGAGCGATATCACTGTACTGCTGCTGACGTTCTTCCTCACCATTATCTTCGACCTCACCGTAGCTATCGAAGTAGGTATCGTCTGCGCTTGTCTGCTCTTCATGAAGCGTATGAGCGAGACCACCGACGTAAAGGCTGTGTATGACGAGATTGACCTGAACGAGGATGCCGACATGGAGCGTGGCAACCTGGAACACCTGTCTATCCCCAAGGGTGTAGAGGTGTACGAGATTAACGGTCCTTACTTCTTCGGTGCAGGTAATAAGTTTGAAGACCTGATGGGTCGTTTTGGTGATCGTCCGAAGGTACGCATCATCCGTATGCGTAAGGTACCCTTCATCGATTCCACAGGTCTGCATAACCTTGAGAACATGTGCCTGATGAGCCAGAAGGAAAGCATCACCGTGGTACTCTCCGGCGTTAACGAAAAAGTGGAAGCCGTGCTTCGTCGCAACAACTTCCACAAATTATTGGGTCAGGAGAATATCTGCAACCACATTGACCTCGCCCTGGCTCGCGCCAACGAAATTGTAGGCTAAGCGGTTTACATAAAGACCGCTAAGCCAACAGCGATACCCGCCAATAAAGAGAGGGCGGAGAAACCAAGTATTACAGAAGAGGAAATCTGATTACTATCCACAGGTTCGGTAGCGACAGGTTTCCTCTTCTGCTGTATTTCAGCAGTTCCTTCACTGACATCCTTCACCTGTATCAGATAGGCAGAGTGATTATCCGAATTATTTACCGTAGCATCAATCAGCCGTTGACGCTTCTGCTCATCAGACTCATTACTGGCAAGGATGCTCACCAGTTCCTTATCATCCATCTTCTCCAGCATACCATCTGTGCAGAGATAAAAGTAGTCACCAGGCTTTACGTCTGTGATATGCGTCAGGGTTGCCGTTGTACGCTCCATCTGATAGGGTTGCATACCCTTCAGGATAATATTCTTCTTAGGCGACGTACGCATCTCCTCGTAGGTAATCTCACCATTTTCATACATCTGCTGTACCAAAGAGTCATCACGCGTTCTGAACAGTACACCATTCTCAGTCCCTAATGACGGACGCAGATGATATACACGACTATCACCTATATGAGCCACTAAACATCCTCCGTCATGGAAACAGAGGAAGGTCATCGTCGTACCCATTGTCGCCTCTTTCTTTGTATCGGCAGCATCCAAGGCATTATAAGCCTTTGTAAGACATTGTCTGAAGTCGTCATCCGAAAACTTTGGAACCACGTCACAGATAGCCTTTGCCATCTCTCCCAGTGCCTTACTCACAGCCGCACTGGCCACTTCACCTTTATCAAGACCACCCATACCATCACAGACCACGAACACACGCTGGTCTGCAGAAGCCTCTCCCATCACGGGGTATATTGCATCTTCCTGGTTACTACGATTTCCCAGTTCATTAATGGCTTGTGGTTGATGTAATTGGAATTTCATTCTTTTCTACTATTTTCTATGATTCGCGGCAAAGGTAAACAAAAAAGTCCGAAAGTACAAAACTTTCGGACTTTTTTAATATTTATTATTCCCACTCGATTGTTGCGGGTGGTTTTGAAGAGATATCATAGCAGACGCGGTTCACGCCACGTACCTTATTAATAATCTCATTAGAGACTTTTGCCATGAACTCGTAAGGCAGATGAGCCCAGTCGGCTGTCATAGCATCGGTTGAGGTAACAGCACGCAGGGCAACAGGATGCTCGTATGTACGCTCATCGCCCATCACACCAACACTGCGAACTGTTGAGAGAAGGATGGCACCTGCCTGCCATATCTGGTCGTAGAGCGAAACCTCGATCTCACCATCTTTCATATCAGCAGGAATACCTGCAGCCAGAACCTTACGGGCTTCCTCGCCACTGAGTTTTACTTTATAGTCACGCAAGCCGCGGATATAGATGTCATCGGCATTCTGCAGAATCTGCACTTTCTCACGGGTGATATCACCAAGGATACGTACAGCCAGACCAGGACCGGGGAAAGGATGACGTGTGATGAGATGCTCAGGCATACCCATCTGACGACCTACACGGCGCACCTCGTCCTTAAACAGCCACTTCAGGGGCTCACAGAGCTGCAGATGCATCTCCTTGGGCAGACCGCCCACGTTATGATGACTCTTAATCACCTTACCAGTGATATTCAAAGACTCAATTCGGTCTGGATAGATAGTACCCTGTGCCAGCCATTTTGCATCCGTAATCTTCTTGGCCTCGGCATTGAATACCTCCACGAAGTCACGACCTATAATCTTTCTCTTCTGCTCAGGATCGGTTACTCCAGCCAGATCGCTAAAGAACTTCTCACTGGCATCCACGCCAATCACATTCAAGCCCAGCACCTTGTAGTCTTCCATCACCTGCTGGAACTCATTCTTGCGCAACATGCCATGGTCCACGAAGATACAGGTTAGGTTACTGCCAATGGCCTTGTTCAGCAACACAGCAGCCACTGAAGAGTCCACACCACCAGAAAGACCCAGAATCACGCGGTCGTTACCAACCTGAGCCTTGAGCTCTGCTACAGTAGTATCAACGAACGAAGCTGCGCTCCACTCCTGCTTACTGCCACAGATATTGACAACGAAGTTGTGCAACAAGGTTTTACCCTGTACCGTGTGGAACACCTCTGGATGGAACTGCACGGCCCATACGGGCTGCTTGGTAGAAGCAAAGGCAGCATTTTTCACATCCTTTGTAGAACCAATCACCTCGAAATCAGAAGGAATGGCCGTGATGGTATCACCATGACTCATCCACACCTGAGAACCTTTCTCAAAACCTTTGAACAGAGGATTGTCCAGATTGATGATCTCAAGATTTGCACGACCGTACTCGCGAGAGTCGGCCTTTTCAACTTTACCGCCCAGGGTGTTTGAGATAAACTGTGCGCCATAGCAGATACCCAGCACAGGCACTTTGCCTACGAATTGCGAAAGGTCAACCTTAAAGGCCTCGGGGTCATGAACCGAATAGGGCGAACCTGAGAGGATCACACCGATAACGGAGTCATCACCAACGGGGAATTTGTTGTAAGGAAGAATTTCGCAAAAGGTGTCCAGCTCGCGGACACGACGGCCAATCAACTGGGTCGTCTGCGAACCGAAATCAAGAATAATAATCTTTTGCATTGAAAATTTATTGATTAATGAATTGTTCTGCTTGGTCAAGGGTCTCTATCTTACCCACATCCATCAGGCGCAGGTCATCCTTCACAAGTCCCACAATCTTGGAACGGTGGCAGACGCTGAGATAGAAATCGATAATGGGGAAACGCTCAGGAAACTGTTCCATCAGCACAAACAGACGAGGTGAGAAAGAGTGAATGCCACTGAAAGCATACTCATTGAAAGGCTCGCCATGCTGTGAAAGACCCGTACGACGCACATACTCGTAGGGGCTGCGGATCTCACCCGTCTCAATATTCTTCCAGCCCATCAGTCGCATAGCATTATCAAAGAGCAGGTAACGCTTCGTCTTGCGCTTACTGACAAGGAGAACAGCATCCTCTTCTGGCAGATGCTGACGCGAGAACCAACTGAAGTCTACATTGTCCAGAATATCCACATTATGAATCAGGATGGGCTCATCGTCATTAAACAGCGGCGCTGCTTTCTTCAGTCCCCCACCCGTCTCGAGCAACTGATCGCTCTCATCGCTGAACTGCACCAGTGGAGCATAGTCCTGCTGCGCCACATGGTCCTTAATCATCTGAGCAAAATGGTGGATATTAACAACGAAGCGATCATATCCTTGTTCACGAAGTCTGTTGATAATCAAGTCGAGCAAGGGGCGTCCTCCCACCGGCACCAATGCTTTCGGCATTGTGTCTGTAAGGGGTTTCAAACGGGTTCCCAAACCTGCCGCGAATATCATCGCCTGTTTCATGGGTGCAAAGGTACGAATTATTTTTGAGATTTGAGTTTTGAGATTTGAGTTTTTTATTTCTTTTGCAGAACTTGCGTTATTTTCTGTTCACGATGACAGATTCTCACCTCTACGCCAAACTTCTCATGGATATGTTCTGCCAAGTGCTGGGCAGAGTAGACAGAACGATGCTGACCACCCGTACAACCAAAACAGAACATCAGTGAGGTGAAGCCACGCTGGATGTAACGACGCACATGCGCATCAGCCAGTTTATAGACTGAATCCAGGAATGTCAGTATCTCACCATCATCCTCCAGGAAACGGATAACAGGTTCATCCAGTCCAGTGAGTTTCTTGTAAGGTTCGTAACGGCCTGGGTTATGCGTTGAACGACAGTCGAACACATAACCGCCACCATTACCGCTCTCGTCCTCGGGAATACCCTTGCCATACGAGAAGCTGAATACCTTGACCACCAATGGTCCCTGGGCATCATATTTAGAGAAGGTGGCAGGACCATCCTGTGGATGGGGCTTATAAGGATTATTCTCTGTGGTCTTATAGCCATCAGCACGTTTGGCAGTGGATGTGATCTGCTGGAACTGCGGCATCTCTGTCAACTGCCTGAGCACAGCCGACAGATACGGATAAGGGAAGTCGGTTGCATCAAGCAACTCGCGCAGGTTCTGAATTGCCGGCGGTATGCTGTCAATGAAATGCTGCTTACGCTCAAAATAGCCTCGGAAGCCATAGGCGCCCAGCACCTGAAGGGTACGGAACAGCACAAAGAGTGAAAGACGGGCTACGAAGACATGTGGTGTGGGTACCTCTGTGAACTGCTTCAACGCATGATAATACTCATACACCAACTCACGACGCAATTTATGGGGGTACTTAGCCGAAGCCTGCCAAAGGAATGAAGCCACATCATAATAATAAGGTCCGCGACGTCCACCCTGGAAATCGATGAAGTAAGGATTACCCTTATCATCGAGCATCACATTACGTGCCTGGAAATCCCTATAGAGGAAACATTGTTCATCCCCACCGGCAGTCAGATCCTTTGCCATCAGTCGGAAGTCAGCCTCCAGTTTCAACTCATGGAAGTCCAACTCTGTGGCTTTCAGAAAGCAATACTTAAAATAATTAAGGTCAAAGAGGACGGAATCCGTATCGAAGGCCGGTTGTGGATAGCAATTAGTGAAGTCCAACTCACGGGCACCCCGTATCTGAATATTCGGCAACTCACGAATAGTACGCTTCAGCAGTTGCTGCTCCTGCAACGTGTATCGCCCACCAGCCTCGCGCCCGCCACGAATGGCATCAAACAACGACACGGCTCCCAGATCCGTTTGCAGATAGCGCAGCTCATCCTCACTGACAGCCAGTACCTGAGGCACTGGCAACTGGCGCATGGAGAAATGACGGGCTAAATAGACAAAGGCATGATTCTCGTCGCGACTCGTGCCAATACATCCCACCACACTAACGCCATCGGCACCCGTCAATCTGTAATACACACGGTTACTACCGGCCCCAGCCAGCTGTTCTGTTGTGACTGGTTCTGCGCCACACCATTCCTTGTACAGTTCAATGAGTTGTTTCATATTCTCACATTTCTTTTCGTCCGCAAAGATAATATTTTTTTTGCAAACATCCAATTTTTCCAACACCATGATTTTCCCTTTTTATCATTTTTTTCGCCCATACTTGTGTGAACAACTAAAAAATGACGCACTTTCTACTTAACAAAACTTAAAAACTAAAGCCTTTAGTTACATCGAACTATATTTTTTAGTTACTTTGCCAACGGATACAGATACTGACGCATCAGAAGCGTTAAAAAGAAAAGGATTAAAAACCCAAAACAATGAAAAGACTGACCACGAAAGAACGGGAAATCATGGAACTGTACTGGCAGCACGGTCCGATGTTCGTCAAGGAACTCCTGGAGTACTACGACGAGCCACGTCCCCACTTCAATACATTGTCAACCACTGTACGTATCCTGGAGAAGAAAGGTTTTCTGGACCACAAGCAGTATGGCACCTCCTACCAATATTTCCCTACCATCACGGAAAAGGAATACGGACGTTCCAGTCTCACGGGTATCATCAAGGACTATTTCAATGATTCCTACATGAGCGCTGTCTCTGCCTTCGTGAAGGAAGAGAAGATTTCTGTGGACGAGCTGAAAGAGCTGATAGAGAAAATAGAAAAAGCAAATAGTTAACAGTCAAAAGCAATATGAGTATGATGGAGTTCTTGGCATACGATCTGAAGGTGGCTGCGATACTGGCAGTATTCTATATGTTCTACCGCTTGTTGCTGAGCCGCGAGACATTCCACCGCGTAAACCGCGTGGTGCTGCTCCTAACGGCAATCCTGTCGTTCGTACTTCCCCTGTGTGTTATCACCATCCACAAGACTGTCGTCGTGGAAATGCCAAAAGCCAATATAGGTTTTGGTGAACTCACGATGATGGTGGAGGAAGCTGAGCCCGAGATGCCATTATGGCAAACAGCAGCAGTCATCGTATTCTTCATAGGTATGGCAGCCACACTGGGCTATACACTCCTAAGCATACTCCGCGTATGGATGCTCATCCATCGCAGCGAACAGCATCCGCAGGCTGACGGCACCGTAATATGCGTGGTCAAAGGCGACGTATCGCCCTTCAGTTGGATGCGTTACATTGTACTCTCTCGAAGCGACTACGAGGCTCAGGATGCCTCTATACTCGCCCATGAACGGGGACATATCCGTCGTCGTCACTCGCTCGACCTCGTCCTCGTTGATACGCTCACCGCCTTGCAATGGTTCAATCCTGCTATATGGATGCTGCGCCAAGACCTGCGTGCCATCCATGAGTACGAAGCCGATGCAGCGGTACTCTCTCAAGGCATCAATATGCGTCAGTATCAGTATCTGCTTATCCAAAAAGCCGTGAGCCACTGTGGGTACTCAGTAGCCAACGGTATCAGTCACAGTACCCTTAAAAACCGCATAAACATGATGCTACATAAGAATTCAAGTCGTGCCAGCTTGCTGAAGCTGCTCGCATTAGTTCCCATCGTTGGTATTGCCCTGGCCATGCAGGCAGAAACCGTCAACGACTATGTGTACACAGAAAAGACGCAGACGCCTCAAAAGAAGGTGGTCAAGAAAGGTAAGGCCAACGCCCAGGTGAAGATGGGTAATAACACCATCGAGGTAAAGGCTGAAAAGAAAAATGAACAGAAGGCTGAAAAAGCCCCAAAATCCACAACTATTGAATCGCCTAAAATCATCATTTCAGAAACGCCTTCAGACCATGACCCCTTGGTAATCCTAGATGGCAAAATTGCCACAAGGGAACAGGTAAAGGCACTCGACCAAAACGAGATTGATCACATCAATACGGTGAAACCTGAAGCCAAAGATGTATTAGAAGCATACGCCAAGCATTACAATGCCGATACTTCTAACGGCATCATTTTCATCATAACAAAGGCGTACATAGAAAAGCCGCACGACCACAAATCTGTTGTCGTTGTCGTGAAAGCCAAGAAGCCACAGACGCTCGAAGAAGCCGCTACACAGGGCGATATCGCCATCGGTGCCATTGACTATGACAAACCTGAGAAGCCCTTCGACGTGGTAGAACAGATGCCAGAGTTCCCTGGCGGTATGGAAGCATTGATGAAATACCTGCAAGAAAGCGTGAAATATCCAAAGGAAGCCTTTGAAAAGGGTATTCAGGGCCGCGTCGTTGTGCAGTTCGTTATTGAGAAGGATGGCAGTATCAGCGAAGTGAAAGTTGTCAAAAAGGTCAACGAGCACCTGGATGCAGAGGCCGTTCGCGTAGTCAACGCTATGCCGAAATGGAAGCCTGGTAAGCAAAAGGGAGAGACCGTACGTGTGAAGTACACCCTTCCCGTTACCTTCCGCTTGAGTTAATACACAAAGTTCTTTTTTCCGTAGGCTTCGGACGTACGTACAGTCCGAAGCCTACGGATTTTCTATTGCAGCGTGATACCCATCAGGCCTGCCACGATATCGTTGGACAGCACACGCAGGGTAAGACTACGCAAACGTTTCTTTTCATTCAGAGGCATGCGCAACATCTGGGCAGCTCCACCAGGAATCTCGCGTCCATAGACGCCTTTGATATTCAATGCCTTTCCTAAGTCGCGACTCACCGTACCCGTACCCAGACAAACACGATACGGACGAGGATTGGCACTATAGAAAGCTTTGCCGTCAACGTAATAGTCCTGCTCAATAGGACACCAGTTATCTGGGTTGCGCAGAAAGAGCGTATCACAGGTATTATCCTGATAAGTGGCAACGACTAAAGCATTATCTATGCGACTCTGCATGTGGTTCGTACTTCCTGCCATCAACAGATATGCCGAGGAGGCCTTGCCTTTCAGGGGTACCACGATGCTGTCTGGATAATTGTCCCAGAGCGATGTGTACACGACATTCTGTCCCTCTCTGGGTGTACGGAAAGGCACGCCAGCCACCGTAAATCTGTCTTTCTTTATCAGCGTACGGAATACGGAGTCGTTAATCACTGGCGTATACTGCGGATGACACCACTCTCCCACTCCCTGCGCAGGAATCTGAAGAGTCGTAGACTGAGGACGAGGCGACAGATACCGATTCTTGAAGATATCATCCACCTCACTATTAAAATAGTCAGAGATATTCTGCATCTTAAAAGACTTGGAGAGATCTGGTTCATCAAGTCCATAGTTGCGCTTGCCTCTCACGACAGGATGTGTGAGTCTCATTGCATAATCGGCTTTCTTCACCTCAATCACCTGATGAGATTCTGTGGTTCCCTCAATATCACGATAGTTGCCTTGGCCGCAATTCTGACGAATCACAATCTTCAGGGGCTGACGGAAGTGTTGCGTCACCTCGTAGCGTTCCACGCCATCCTTGCGTGTAAACTTATACGACAGATATGGTGTTTTTACTTCAACGCTATCCCAAGAATGAGGGAAACCAGGACGGATGAAGCATTTTCCATCAAGTGCCTGAGGGATAATACCAAAGAGTCCCTGAACAAGTGTACGACTGCTGATACCGATACAATCACCGAAGTCACGATAGCACTCACCACGGGCAGCATCATAATGAGAAAGCTGTCCGAAGTTGGCAGGCGACTGTCCGTAGAACATATTATCCATGACGCTAGCCATCAGCAGATCGTAGCCATGCGTATCATTTCCAGCTTCAAAGCATGCCAGCGCCATATGCATCGTCTCTGCCGTAGCCACATTATTGATACTCCAGGAATAAGGCATCCAGTTGGACGTGGCAATGGTTTTGTAGTTGGTATCCTCCACTCTGATATGCGGGATATGCGATCTCATCCAGTTCACAGCCTTATAAGCCTGAGTTGGAGAACAGGCCCCGCAGTCAATAGGCGTATAGATGCTCCAAACGGCAGGCGACTCATGCTTGCGCTTCAGTCCCATACCGTCTTCATACTCTGCCCAGACACCCTTCTCGCTCAACCACAATCGCTCGTTCATTGCTTTCAGGATTGCCTCAGCCTCTTGCTGATAGGGTTTTCCATCCTCACCTATGATTTCTGCGATACGTGCGGCAAGAAGATTACCACGATAGTTATATGCCGAAGCATGAGTCACAGCACCACCACTATAATATAAGGCATCACTGGCCCAGATACAACAATAGGCATCATAGAGATGATCGCCATCGGGGTCGTAGTTGCGTTTCTCCCATGCCAGATGACTCTTGATAACAGGCCACATCTGTCTCATATAGACTGTATCGGCATCATACTGGAAATGCCAAAGCAGCTCGTCCATATAATTGAGGTTCATGTCGTAATGGTGCATTTGATTATTGCGCTCAGGATTACGACAGATATAACCATTCGAATACATCTGGGTGCCCCATTTCTTCTCGGCACGCGCCATATTCATCTTCGCGTCTTGAGAAGGATGAGGAATCGTAGGTTCTACATTGGTCACCTGACTCTTGGCATAGGCATTGAAATGGCTCAACTGACGCTCATTCCACCCCAGCACATCACCCACATAGGCAGCACGCCAACCGGCCAGAGGCATACGCCAGCCTATACAGCCATGCAACCAGGTCTGTCCGTCCCAATCGCCATCGGCAGCAAAGGTCAGGGCACTTCCCAGTGTATTAATATAAGGATCTGGTGTATTGAACTCGATTCTGCTTTGCAGCGCACCGTTATGCATCACAGCCTTCATGAACAACTGTCGTCCCTGCTCGTCGCTGACTGGTGTTATCTGGTTGATAGAGTCAATCACGAAATAAGTCTCGCGCCCTCCGTTCCACTTGCACCCTGAAAAATTCCCTTTCTTTGACGAAGCCTCGAAACAGCCTGGCTTATCAGCACCGATGTCACCATTACGACTGAGTTTCGGATTGGCAATATCGCATACCTCAGCAGTATAGACGGCTTCCTTATCGAAATGCTGATCATCAAACAGCCATACAGCCCCTTCCCTATCAGGCATCGCCACGACTGTCAGTTTCAAATAGGCATCCTTCCCCCATCGCCTATCCTGCAAACGGTAGATACGCATGCCGTTCACATAACTCGCCTTACAATAGTCTGTAGAGTCGAGCGCAACGCCATTCACCTCGAAACGGATATGACGATGGTAGTTCTTCTTGACCACAGCAAACACAGGCCTGTCGGATGTTTCCACGCGCCAGTCTGAATAACTGCCATAGAGGGCACGTGTAAAACGGTTCTTGCCATTCACACAAACAATCGCATCACCCTCAGGAAAATATTGCTGAACACGTGCCTCATCCTGCTTGCCGTCATTATACGACTGCAAAGCACCCGCTATCTGTGCTTTTGTTGACAAAACACACGACAGAATCAATGAAAGAAGCAAGACCCTACGTTTCATTGGCGCTTTTCCTTCCATTTCTCAATCCAGTCAATCACATAGCTTTCCAATATCGCAATGATAATCAGAAAACCCAGGGCCATCACAAAAGCCCACCATAAACTATTGGTCAACTTGGCAGCAAAGTTATACACCACTGTGGCCAGGGCAAACTTAACAGCCCAACTAATAATAAACTTCCAATTCATAACAGGGGCAAAGGTAGTGTTTTTTCATGAGACTGCCAAATAAACAACAAAATAAAAGCCGACTGTCTCACGACAACCGGCTTCAAAAACAAACTACTTAAAAACTAATCTACTAAAACAAATCAAAAAATATCTTTTTTCTGTTTGCAAAGATATGCATTAATTTTTGTTCTTCCAAATGATTTTATATCAAAAATTATAGTCTCTTGACATAAATCAAAGAAAATGAGACGTACAGAATACATCTCATTCTCTTTTGTTATATAGAGTTGTCAATTTGGCTTACATCATGCCACCCATGCCTGGTGCGCCACCCATAGGCATTGCAGGCTCCTTCTCGGGCTTGTCACAAATGAGGCACTCGGTGGTGAGGAACATACCTGCGATACTTGCAGCGTTCTCCAAAGCCACACGTGACACCTTAGCAGGATCAATCACACCAGCAGCACGCATATCCTCGTATTTGTCGAGACGGGCATTGTAACCGAAGTCACCCTTACCCTCGCGAACCTTCTGTACAACAACGGCACCCTCGCCACCTGCATTAGTGACAATCTGGCGCAGAGGCTCCTCGATAGCACGCTTGATGATATTGATACCAGTCTGCTCGTCAGCATTGTCGCCCTTCACATCAGCCAGTGCATCAAGTGCACGGATATAGGTAGTACCACCACCGGCAACAACACCTTCCTCGATAGCTGCACGGGTAGCGCAGAGAGCATCGTCAACACGATCCTTCTTCTCCTTCATCTCTACCTCGCTGTTAGCACCAACATAGAGCACAGCAACACCACCTGACAACTTAGCCAGACGCTCCTGCAGTTTCTCCTTGTCGTAAGAAGAGGTTGTATTCTCGATCTCGGCCTTAATCTGGTTCACACGATCCTTGATAGCCTGAGAGTCACCAGCACCATTCACGATAGTTGTGTTGTCCTTAGAAACGGTGAGCTTCTCGCAAGTACCCAGCATCTCGAGGGTAGCCTGCTCCAGCTTCAGACCCTTCTCCTCGCTGATAACGGTACCACCTGTCAGTACAGCGATATCCTCGAGCATGGCCTTACGACGGTCACCGAAGCCAGGAGCCTTCACGGCACAAATCTTCAGACCACCACGCAGACGGTTTACGACCAGTGTGGTCAGAGCCTCAGAGTCAACATCCTCAGCGATAATCAGCAAAGGACGACCGCTCTCGGCAGCAGGCTGCAGGATGGGCAGGAACTCCTTGATATTAGAAATCTTCTTGTCATAGATAAGGATGTAGGGATTCTCCATAGCACACTCCATCTTCTCGCTGTCTGTAACGAAGTAAGCTGACAGGTAACCACGGTCGAACTGCATACCCTCAACAACACCGATATGTGTGTCGCGGCTCTTGCTCTCCTCGATGGTGATCACACCGTCCTTAGAAACCTTGCGCATAGCCTCAGCCAGCAGTTCACCAATCTCCTTGTCGTTGTTGGCAGAAACAGTAGCAACCTGCTCAATCTTATCGTAGTTGTCACCAACCTGCTCAGCATTCTTAGCGATGAACTCGGTAACAGCCTTCACAGCCTTATCGATACCACGCTTCAGGTCCATGGGGTTAGCACCGGCAGTAACATTCTTCAGACCCTCAGACACGATAGCCTGTGCCAGGATAGTAGCTGTTGTTGTACCATCACCAGCATCGTCACCAGTCTTAGAAGCAACACTCTTTACGAGCTGTGCACCTGTATTCTCGAAGTGGTCCTCGAGCTCAATCTCCTTAGCAACAGACACACCGTCCTTGGTGATCTGGGGAGCACCGAACTTTTTCTCGATAACTACATTGCGACCCTTAGGACCGAGGGTCACCTTTACTGCGTTAGCCAACTGGTCAACACCCTTCTTCATTGCGTCGCGGGCGTCGATATTGAATTTAATCTCTTTTGCCATGATATTTTTTCTTATTTTGTTATTACGTGATAACGTTATATCGTTATAACGCCAAATTACTTCTCGATGATTGCGAGAACATCGCTCTGACGCATCATCAGGAACTTCTCACCTTCGAGCTCAATCTCTGTTCCACTATATTTGCCGTAAAGCACTTCGTCACCAGCCTTCAGGATCATCTCCTCGTCCTTGGTACCCTTACCTACGGCCTTGATAATACCACGAAGGGGCTTCTCTTTTGCTGTATCGGGAATAATGATTCCACCGATTTTCTCTTCAGCCGGTGCAGGAACTACCAACACGCGGTCTGCTAATGGTTTGATGTTCATAATTCTAAGTATTTTTAAGTTTTAAATAAATTCGTCTGCCGTTGACATTGCGAAAAGCGTGCCAAACTGTCCTCACTGACAATTTGGCACGCTCTCAAAATTCTCCTTTATATATAATATAAGGTATTGCTATTTTTTTTCACCGTTAATCGTCACATTCTTTACCTTGCAATTCTCAATCAGTGACGCATCAAAGGCATTTTTCTGATCCTTCACATTGACATTTTCGAAAGCGAAATCCAGCAGGCGATATTTCTCACTCTTGCCTACATCAAAGAAGTTCTTACAGTCCATCTGGATATTGCGGATGGTGATATTATTGCACTGTGACAGAGGCATATCCTTACGCTCCTCAGGTTTGAAGAACTGTGTCCAAGGACGTACCACCAAGAAAGAAGTACAGTCGCCTGTCATATCCTCCACCGTGACATACTCATAATGCTGTGGTGTGTCAGGACGCATTTTTAACCAAATCACGCGGTTGGCCTCATGTACCTTGCAACGACGCAGAATGACATTCCTGTCATGCAGGCTCTCAGACCCCAGTGTCATACAGCCATGCACCTTTCCGTAAGTACAGTCGGTCACCATGATATTTGAGCAGGGACCGTTATCCGGCATTGTGTCAGCCCAGGTACCCTTACCGCCTTTCAGTACGACAGCATCATCACAGACGCTCATATAGCAGCCACTGACAAGCACATTCTTGCAGACATCCAGGTCGATGGCATCACTCGAGGGTGCACCACGCTTAGGATCTACGGGTGTCACATTATCAGTAGGTGCATAGATATAGCAGCCCAGGTAGCGCACATTCTCGCACTTATAGAGGTGATTAGTCCAGAAAGCCGAGTTAATGATACGCGCATCCTGCACCGTAACATTCTTACTGTTAGAAATATACACATTACGGGGACGCATAGCCTCCAGGTTCGTACAGTTCCTGTTGATCTTGCGACGAATCCAGAACTCCTCCCAGAATGCCTGTCCGTTACCATTGATCGTACCAGGGCCAGTAATGGTAAAACCATCCACGCCGTCAGCATTCACCAACGCAGCGAAATAGTCGAGTGTCTGTCCCTCCAAACGAGTCTTTAGAATCTTATAGTCACGAATACGGTCACTGCCACGCAGTTCACCATTCTCTTCTATCAACAGGTGTGTGCCCTGCTTAAAGAACAGTGAGCCACTCACCACAAAGCCACGTGGTATGACAACGACACCTCCACCCTCGTTGGCACAACGGTCGATGACAGCCTGTATCTTTTCCGTCTGTACCTGTTCTGAGTAATTCTTCACGCCATAGTCGGTCACCACATAGCGCTTGCCCAACTTACTCACATCTACCCTCGACGTGTCGCTAAACCATTCTGAGATTGGTGTGCCGTCAGGCCATAGCTCTTGCTTCACCACTTTCTTCTTACCCATCGCCATCGTACAAAGCAACAGTAACGCCAGGCCAATTATCAGTCTTTGTTTCATCCTTTTAATTTAGTTTTATGATTAGTTTCGTGCTGCAAAGTTACGCATAAAAAATATAAAATCATACATTTTATGGATTTTTTGTTGAAGATTAAAAAAAATATCGTAACTTTGCACAGAATATACTTAAACCAAAAGACCAAAGAAAAGGAAAATGAAAGAGTTCTTCAAGTATGCATTAGCAACAGTCTGCGGCATCATCGCATTAGGCATTGTGCTTGGAATCATCATGATGATTTCATTTGCAGGTATTGTGGCAAGCGGAAACGCCACCACAGAGATTAAGGAAAACTCAGTATTGGTATTCAAACTGAATGGTACGGTCAACGAGCGTACAGAAGAAGGCACGCCCTTTGACGCACTGCTTGGCGCTGCCGACATGTCAAACATGGGTTTGGATGATATTCTCCCAGCCATTAAAAAGGCTAAAGACAACGAAGACATCAAAGGTATTTATATTGAGGGCGGTGCCACGGTATTCGACTCGCCCGCTACAGCTCAGCAGGTTCGTGATGCCTTGGAGGATTTCAAGAAGAGCGGCAAATGGATTATCGCCTATGCCGACCAGTATATGCAGGCCAGCTACTACGTAGCCTCTGTTGCCGACAGTCTGTTTATCAACAAGACCGGCATGATTGACTTCAAGGGTATGGGTGGCAAAAACTACTACATAACTGGTCTCTACGAAAAGGTAGGCGTGAAATACCAGTGTACCCGTGTGGGCAAATACAAGAGTGCCGTTGAGAGTGTTACCCGTAAGGACATGAGTGAAAACGACCGTGAGCAGCGTATGGCGATGTATCAGGGCATCTGGCAGCACTGGCTGAAGCAGATGGCTGCAAGTCGTAAGGTTACGGCCGAGCAGTTGAACAAGATTGCCGACGACAGTATCATGGCATTTGCCAATGTTGACAGCTACAAGACTGCCAAGCTCATCGATGGCGTGATTTATCCTGATGCCATCAAGGATATCATCAAGAACAAGTTAGGACTTGAAGAGGATGACGATATCAACCAGGTATCAATGAGCGAGATGCTCGATGTGCCTGAGGATAACAAGGAAGAAGGTGGTAAGATTGCCATCTATTACGCTTATGGTGAGATTGTAGACCAGCCTCTGAGCGGTTATGCTACCGAGCATGCCATCGTTGGTAGCGAGGTCGTGGAAGACCTGAAGAAACTGGCCGACGACGAAGATATCAAAGCCGTGGTGATGCGCGTCAACTCTCCTGGCGGCAGCGCTGTTGCCTCTGAACAAATCTGGCATGCCATCAAGTTGCTGAAGGAGAAAAAACCTTTTGTCGTTTCCATGGGCGGCTATGCAGCATCTGGCGGTTACATGATCAGTGCCCCCGCTAACTACATCATTGCAGAACCCACCACCGTTACTGGTTCTATTGGTATTTTCGGTCTGATTCCCAATGCCAGCGAACTGGTTACCGACAAATTGGGAGTTACATGGGATGGTGTACAGACCAACAAGCACACCGACTACGAGACCAACCTCATCTTTGGAAAGGATAATGAAGAAGAACTCAGATATCTGCAGGCTTATGTGGACCGCGGTTACGACACATTCCTTAGCATTGTTGCTGAGGGTCGTGGCATGACAAAAGACCAGGTACACGAGATCGCACAGGGCCGTGTATGGTTAGCTACCGACGCCCTGCCAATCAAGTTGGTTGATAAGATCGGTTCATTAAACGATGCCGTGAAGAAGGCAGCCGAATTGGCAGATTGTAGCGAATACTACACCGCGTCTTATCCTGCAAAGACCAGTTGGTTCGACCAGTTATTGGCTTCTACTGACGATTCGAAAGGCACCTATCTGGATCAGCAGTTGAAAGAGACTCTGGGTGAGCTCTACGAGCCTATCATCGAACTGCGAAAGGATTGTCAGCGCAACCGTCTGCAGGCACGATTCCCCTTTGCATCAACTATTAAATAAGCGAAAGAGTTGGAAGGCGACTTCATCAAAATAAACCGTTGGCTGCAACCACTGAGTTGGTTCTATGGTCTGGGCGTGCAATTCAGGAACACCTTATTTGAAACAGGTTTTCTGAAAAGCAAGACCTTCACCATGCCTGTCATCTCCGTAGGAAATATCACCGTGGGAGGTACGGGCAAGACGCCTCATGTGGAATATCTGATCAGGTTACTCCAAGAGCATTCGCGCGTGGCCGTATTAAGCAGAGGCTACAAGCGGAAGTCTCATGGTTTCCAGATTGCAGATGAGTCGAGTACCGCCCGTACTATTGGTGATGAACCTTTCCAGATGAAACAGAAATTCCCAAAGGCCATCGTTGCCGTTGATAAAGACCGTGTTCACGGCATCGAGACCCTGAATCAGCAGTATCAGGATATTGATGTCATCTTGCTCGATGATGCATTCCAGCACCGTTATGTCAAGCCGGGAATTAATATCCTGTTGGTGGACTATCACCGCCTGATTATCTATGACACACTGCTGCCAGCTGGTCGTCTGCGCGAACCGCTCACAGGAAAGAACCGTGCCGACATTGTGATTATCACGAAATGCCCCAAGGACCTGAAACCCATGGAGTATCGTGTCATTACCAAGGCGATGGATCTCTATCCCTACCAACAGATATTCTTCACCACACTGGAATATGGAGCACTGACCCCTGTTTTTGAAGAGGCAGACTCGCAGGTTAGTCTTGAGAAACTCAAAGGCCACCATGTGCTTCTCCTCACAGGTATCGCCTCTCCTCGCCAGATGCAGGAAGACCTCACACCGAAAGTCTCGAAACTGTCAATGCTGAGTTTCCCTGATCATCATGCTTTCAGTCAGAAGGATTTCGAACAGATCAGCAGTGAGTTTGCCTGTCTCCCCTCGCCTAAGTGTATCATCACTACCGAGAAAGATGCAGCCCGTATCATCGGACAAAAGGGACTGAGTGAAGAAATAAAAAAGAATATATATATACTTCCTGTACGCATCAAGTTTATGCTGAACCAGGAAGAGAAGTTTAACGAAAATATTATAGGCTATGTACGAAAAAATTCTAGAAACAGCATCCTGGTTAAAAGAAAGGATGACGACAAGCCCAAAGACGGCAATCATTCTGGGGACAGGCCTCGGACAATTAGCTTCAGAAATAACTGACGCACAAGAGATACCCTACAGTGAGATACCCAACTTCCCCGTTTCTACGGTGGAAGGTCATAGCGGAAAGCTTATCTTTGGTAAGCTTGGTGGTGTGGATATCATGGCCATGAAAGGCCGTTTCCACTACTATGAGGGTTACTCGATGAAGGAAGTAACATTCCCCGTACGCGTGATGTACGAACTGGGCATCAAGACCCTGTTCGTCTCTAATGCTGCCGGCGGCATGAACCCTGGCTTCAAGATTGGTGACCTCATGGTGATTACCGACCATATCAATTTCTTCCCCGAGCACCCACTGCGCGGAAAGAATTTCCCCACCGGTCCTCGTTTCCCAGACATGCACGAAACTTACGACCAGTCGCTCATCAAACTGGCCAGCGAGATTGCTCGCGAGAAGAAGATTCGTCTGCAGTATGGTGTCTACATGGGTGTTCAAGGTCCAACCTTTGAGACGCCCGCAGAATATAAGATGTATCGCACACTTGGTGGCGACACCGTGGGTATGAGCACCGTTCCTGAGGTTATCGTGGCCCACCACTGTGGCATCCGCACCTTTGGTATCTCTGTTGTCACCGACCTGGGCGGCTTCGATATTCCCGTTGAGGTGAGTCACGAGGAGGTTCAGGAGGCAGCTGACAAGGCCCAGCCTATCATGACCGAGATTATGCGTGAGATGATTGTACGTTCCGAGGCTATCGAGCACAACAAGAGCGAGAAGTTCAATACGGATCATCCTACCGAGACTTTCAAGAAGTAATCCCTTAATCCCATTTATGGAAATAGCAAAAATAGGAGAGTTCGGTCTTATTGACCGACTGACAAAAGACTTAGAAAACAAAAATGAATCAACAAAGTACGGCGTGGGCGATGACTGCGCCGTACTTCACTACCCCGATAGCGAGGTACTCGTTACCACCGACCTCTTGATGGAGGGCGTTCATTTCGACCTCACCTATATCGACTTGAAGCACCTGGGCTACAAGTCGGCCATGGTGAATATCAGCGATGTGTTTGCCATGAACGGCACACCACGCCAGATTACCGTATCACTGGCCCTCAGTAAGCGTTTCACCGTAGAGGATATGGAGGAGTTCTATGCTGGTCTCCGACTGGCATGCGAAAAATGGAATGTCGATATTGTGGGAGGTGACACCACATCCTCTTATACCGGACTGGCTATCAGCATCACCTGTATCGGTGAAGCACGCAAAGAAGACATTGTTTATCGCAATGGCGCCAAGAACACCGACCTCATCTGTGTGTCAGGCGACCTTGGTGCAGCCTATATGGGACTGCAACTCCTGGAGCGCGAGAAGAGCGTGTACTATGGTCAGGTGAACGATTTGCAGAAGAAGATTGCTGAGGCCCAGAAGAATGGTGACCAACAGCAAATCTCAAACCTCAAATCTCAAATCTCAAATCTGTCGCAGCCCGATTTTGCCGGAAAGGAATATCTCCTTCAGCGCCAACTCCAGACAGAAGCCCGCGGTGACATCATCAACAAACTGCGCGAGGCAGGCATTCATCCTACAGCCATGATGGATATTAGTGACGGACTGTCATCAGAACTGATGCATATCTGCAAACAGAGCGGTGTGGGTTGCCGTATCTTTGAGAAAGAAATCCCTATCGACTACCAGACTGCTGTGATGGCAGAGGAGATGAATATGAACGTCACCACCTGTGCGCTTAACGGCGGAGAGGACTATGAACTGCTCTTTACCGTGCCCATTGGCGACTTGGACAAAGTCAAGGATATGGAAGGTGTACATATGATTGGCCATATCACCGAACAGAAATATGGTCAGATTCTCGTTACACGCGACAACCAAGAGTTTGAGCTGAAAGCACAAGGTTGGAACCCCTTGAAGACCGAATAATGAAAAGTGAAGATTGAAAAATAAGACTGAATCGTATAGGAATTGCCACCACACAAGGAAAAATTCTTAAAAACTGCAAAATAATTGACCAAACGTTTGGTCAATTATTTTTTTATTTGTACCTTTGCACCCGCAAACGAAAGGATTGCAGTGAACACATGATGGTGCCTTAGCTCAGTTGGTAGAGCATCGGACTGAAAATCCGTGTGTCCCCGGTTCGATTCCTGGAGGTACCACTCCTCCTTTCATTATGAATCCCGCGTAAGTCGAATGACTGAAACGGGATTTTTTCATTTCACATATTTCATCAAGAACAGAAGTACTCCCCGCTTCTACTGAGACAAAAAAAATGGAGTAACTGAGCGTTACTCCATGGGGAAAAGACCATATAACTTTGCGTCTATCATATCCGTGACCTGTTTGAAGTCTTCTGGGTTATCACCAAACTTACAATGGTCTCCGTCAACCACGATCAACGGACCTTTGTAATCGGCTATCCAGTCTTCATAGCGGCGACTCAGTCCCTCCAAATAATCCAGACGCATCGTCTGCTCATATTCACGACCACGCTTCTGAATCTGCGCCACCAGTGTGGGAATACTGCTACGGATATAAATCATCAACTCCGGCAACTTCACCAGCGACATCATCAAGTCAAACAAGTCCTTATAGTTCTGGAAGTCACGATCACTCATCATACCCTGTCCATGCAGATTGGGTGCAAAGATACAAGCATCCTCAAAGATGGTACGGTCCTGGATAATCGTCTCTTTCGAACTGGCTATCTCTACCACCTCCTTAAAACGTTTATTCAGGAAGTATATCTGCAGATTAAACGACCATCGTTTCATGTCTGCATAGAAATCCTCCAAATACGGATTATTATCCACAGGTTCAAATCTTGGCGTCCATCCATAACGGTGGGCCAACATCTTTGTCAGAGTGGTCTTGCCACTTCCTATATTTCCAGCTATTGCGATATGCATAATATATAATGCTAATTCTTAATTCTTAATCAGAAAAGAGTCCAAACAGCGTACTGTCGATACGATCAACTATACGCGCAAAATCCTTCGGGTTGTTCTGATAGTCCAACTCATCTTTCTCGATGACCATCACCCTACCCTTATACATCTTATAGATAAACTCGTCATAACGACGATTCAAGTTCTCCAGATATTCCAACTTCATCGACTGCTCATACTCACGTCCACGCTTCTGGATATTACCTACCAGATGAGGGACGGATGCCCGAAGATAGATCATCAGGTCTGGATAATGCACTACACTCATCATCTGCTCAAAGAGCTCCATATAAGTCTCATAGTCACGATCAGAGAGATTACCCATAGCCTTATTGTTCTGCATGAACACATAGACGCCCTCAAAGATAGAGCGGTCCTGCACAATGGTATGGTCTGCCTTTGCTATTTCTATAAGATCACGAAAACGCTCTTTCAGGAAGTACACTTCCAGGTTGAACGACCAACGATGGATATCACGATAATAGTCTTCCAAATACGGATTATGGTCAACAGCCTCGAAACGAGCCTCCCATCCGTAATGACGGGCCAGCATTCGAGTAAGCGTTGACTTTCCGCTACCAATATTTCCTGCTACTGCTATATGCATTGTCTAAGGTTTCTGAGCGCAAAGGTACAAAAATATTACGAAACGACAAAATTCTTAATTCTTAATTCTTAATTCTTAATTAAATTATGTACCTTTGCGCAAAATTCTTATAACCATGGGTATTATAATAGGTATAGACGTGGGCATCAGCACCACGAAGATTGTAGGTTTGAAGAATGGACGTGTGGTGTCACCTATTCGCATCACTGCTGAAGACCAGGTCACATCACTCTATGGGGCATTCGGAAAATATCTACACGACAACAAAATCGAATTGAAGGATGTAGAACAGGTGATGCTGACAGGTGTCGGCGCTGCCTATATCGACGAGCCGGTCTATGGTATCCCCACGCAAAAGGTTGACGAGTTTATTGCCGACGGTCTGGGAGCACGCTTCGAGAGCGGTCTCTCAAAGGCTATCGTTGTATCCATGGGCACCGGTACCAGTTTCGTACAGTGCGACGGTGAAGACATCCGACATATCGGCGGACTCGGTATCGGCGGTGGCACACTGCAGGGATTAAGCCGTGTGATGCTCAACACGCGCGATCACAAACAGATTCAGAGTCTGGCTATGCAGGGCAATATCCATAATATCAACCTGCTTATCGGCGATATCTCCACACATCCACTGCCTGGTCTGCCTATGAACGCCACTGCCAGCCTGTTCTCCAAGGCGCAATATGACGCCCCCAAGGAGGATATCGCACTGGGCATTGTTGTCATGGTGCTACAGAGCATCGGTTCGGCTGCAATCCTATCGGCCTTGAACTCAGGTTTCAAGGATTTTGTACTCATAGGCAACCTGACACAATATCCGCAGTGCAAGGATGTCTATCCCATGCTTGAGAAACTCTATCAGGTACACTTCCACATTCCTAAATTCGCCGAGTTCTGCACAGCTATTGGTGCTGCTCTAGCTTACACCCAAAACCCAAATCAAACTAAATAACTATGATTAACAAGCATTTGCTGATTTTTGCAGCAGGTTTGATGCTGACAGCAACAGTTCAAGCTAAGCCCTTTTATACGGTAAAGGCTGACACCATCAAAAAGGACACCACCGTTGTCGACACCATCAAAACCAAGAAAGAGGACGTAAAGTCTCAAGTAAAGAAAGAGCCAAAAGAGACTGAGTACCAAAAACTTATAAAAAAAGGCGGCACCGTAAAAGATGGTCTTTTCCGTGTACGTCACATCGAAGACAAATACTACTTCGAGGTACCCGACTCTATGTTGGGACGCTATATTCTCTGCGTCACCCGCTTCACGGCTGTGCCTCAGAACTTCGGTCAGTTTGCTGGTGAGGAAATCACCCATTCCACTATCTATTTTGAGAAGCGTGACACCAGTCAGATCATGATCAGACAGTATGTACTGTCACACCTGGCTGACAACGGAGACAATATCTCACGCACTCTGGAGCAGTCTACCATCGACCCTATCGTACAGTCTTTCAAGGTTATTGGACAGAATGAAGAGAAAGATGCCAGCCTCATCGAGGTCACCTCACTCTTCAATACCGACAATAACCTGATGAGTTTCTCTAATACCGACAAGACCACATTGAAGGTTGGTGGACTGATGAAAGACCGTACCTTCATCGACACCATCAAGGTATTCCCCACTAATATTGAAGTTGCCACTACCCGCACCTACGGTTCTACGCCGGCCCGCTCAGAGGCCTCAAAGACAGGTACCGTTACCTTGGCTTTCAATACTTCAATGGTACTTCTGCCCAAAGAGCCCATGCGTAAGCGCTTATGGGACGAGCGTGTGGGCTATTTCGTCAACAACTACGTACGTTTCAGTGATGCCCAGCACAAGACTGAACACGAGTCGTTTATCTCTCGCTACCGTTTGGTGCCTAAGAATAAGAAGAAATATCTGCGTGGTGAACTGACTGAGCCAGAGAAACAGATTGTGTACTATATCGACCCTGCCACTCCTAAGAAGTGGATTCCCTATTTGATTCAGGGTATCAACGACTGGAATGTTGCTTTCGAGGCAGCCGGTTTCAAGAATGCCATCATTGCCAAGGTGCTGCCCGAGGACGACCCCAATGTGAGTCTGGAGGATGCCCGTTATTCCGTGCTGCGCTATCTGCCAGCAGAGATCGAGAACGCCTATGGTCCCCGTATCGTTGACCCACGCTCTGGTGAGATTATCGAAGCTCATATCTGTTGGTATCATAATGTGATGAACCTACTCACGAAATGGTATATGGTACAATGTGGCGCTGTCGACAAGCGTGCACAGACCATGAAGTTCGATGATAAACTGATGGGCGAACTCATCCGTTTCGTATCAAGTCATGAGGTTGGCCACTCGCTGGGTCTGCGTCATAACATGGGGGCTTCGTTTGCTACACCCGTTGAGAAGTTGCGCGACAAAGCATGGGTTGAGAAATACGGTCACACAGCCAGTATAATGGACTATGCCCGTTTCAATTATGTGGCACAGCCCGAGGATAATATCTCATCAAAAGGTCTCTTCCCCCGTATTAATGATTACGACAAATGGGCTATCAAATGGGGTTACCAGTGGCGCCCCGAGTTCAAGGATGAATACGAGGAGAAAGAGAAGCTCATGACCGAGACGACAAATATCCTTAAAGGCAACCCACGTCTTTGGTTTGGCGGTGAGGGACGTAATGAGGACCCACGTGCCCAGACAGAAGACCTGAGCGACAATAACGTAAAGGCCTCAGAATATGGTATCAAGAACCTGAAGCGCGTCATGCAGCACCTGCCTCAGTGGACTAAGGAGGAGAACGATCAATATGAGGATCTCGTAGAGATGTATAAGGCTGTCACTGATCAGTTCAACCGTTACATGAACCATGTAGCCAAGAATATCGGTGGTCGCTATATCAATAACATGCCTGGTCTGGAACCTTATGCTCCTGTACCTACAACGCGTCAGCGCGAGGCCCTGCAGTATCTGGGCAGAAATATCTTCGAGGCTCCCGAATGGCTTTATCCCGCCAATATCATGTCGAAGGGTGGCATCGATGCAGCTGCAGCCCAACAGCAACAGCAGACCAATCTGCTCACCCGTCTGATGACGCCCCTGATGCTTAGCAATATCAATACCAGTGACTATGCCGTCAACCAGTATCTGGACGACCTCTTTGCTCAGGTATGGACAGCACCCAAGGGTAGCTCGCCCTTCCAGGAGAAAGCCCGTCGTCAACTGCAACGTTCATACGTACAGAATCTGAATAGTCTGCTCAATCCTTCTGATGCCGACCTAAGGGGAGCTCTGTCACGCAACTATAACACAGATGCCATGCTCTATGTCCTGCAGAACCTGCAGAAAGTAGAGAACTACTGTCAGCAGCAGATGAAGGCATCCGATGGTATCAACGCCCTGCATTTTGAAGACATGCTACGTGAGATCAAACTCATCCGCGATCGTCGTACTACCGTAAAATAAGACTATGCACAGAAATCACAAACAGTCCCTAATCCTGGTTATTGCCTTACTGCTTTCTGCCATATCATTTGCTCAGAAAGGTGGCCACACACTGAATGTCACGGTCACAGAGAAAGGCACCCGCGAGGCCATCATTATGGCCACCATGCAACTGCAGCCCATCGGGGCTATGGCCGTGACCGATGTCAATGGTAAGGCTACCATCAGCAACATCCCGTCTGGCGAGTACACCCTGCAAATCAGTTATGTTGGTTTCGAACCTGTCAACACACGCATAAAAATCAGCAAGGACATGCAGATGCAGTTCCAGATGACGCCCTCCTCACTATCGCTGCGCGAGGTACAGGTAGTGGCGCGTCAGCGTGAGAGTGGTGCCTCTACGGCTAATGTCATTGGTCGTCAGGCTATCGACCACCTGCAGGCCACGTCACTGGCTGATGTGATGCAACTCATTCCCGGACAGTTGATGGATCGTCCCGACCTGACCAAACAACAGGGACTGCAACTGCGCACGCTGCAGAATAACTCCACCATGGCGTTCGGCACCAGTATTATCGTGGATGGCGTGCCAATGTCGAATAATGGAGAGATAGGCCAGGGAGCCTTCTCTGGCACCGCCTTTACGGGGTCGGATATGCGTCAGGTCTCTGCCGATAACATTGAGGAGGTAGAAGTTATCCGTGGTATCCCGTCGGCAGAATATGGCGACTTGACCAGCGGTCTTGTGGTGGTACACTCAAAGGTTGGTGTTACCCCCTGGCAGGTAAAGGCAAAGATTAATCCCGGACTCCAGAACTATAGCATCGGTAAGGGTGCATCCCTTGCCAAGGCCGGTATCATCAATGTGAATGTGGACTATGCCAAGGCTTGGGGCGACCCGCGTCAGAAGACCCGTTCGTTCGACCGTTACACAGCGAATATTGGTTGGGGCTACGACATCTCTAATCGTTGGCATGCCGACACCAAACTGCGTTTCATGCAGGCTAAGGACTGGAGTGGTCAGGATCCTGACGCTATTCAGGACGGCACAGAAACGAAGTCAGAGACCACAACCTTCGGACTGACCCATAACGGACGTATCAGAATGGACATGCCACTGATGCGCACTCTGAAATATACACTGGGGGTCAGCATGACGCAGAATGACAATACCAACACCAGTTTCGTTGCTGTCAGCAGTGGTCTGCTCCCTATCCTCACGGCTCGTGAGACGGGCTACTATTCAGTACCCTGGGTTACCTCTTCCTATAAGGCAACAGGTATCACAGAGAGTCGTCCGGGCAACGTTTTCTTCAAAATGACCGATGATTTCTTCTGGCGCAAGGGGAAGACCGTTCAAAGTTTTAAAGTGGGTGTTGACTATCACTACGATTGGAACACTGGTCGCGGCTACTATAACGTGGATGAGACACGTCCCTATCGTCCAAACAGCAATGGTCGTCCTCGTGCCTTCGATGATATCCCCGGTCTGCATCAGTTGTCAGCCTTCGTCGAAGACCAGTTTACCTATAATATTAACAAGGTAAACCGTCTGCGTCTCAATTTCGGTCTGCGTTTCACCTCCCTGCAACCATTCAGCGATGTGGCAACCACGGCACTCTCACCCCGTCTGAACGCAGCTTTTACCGTGACGAAATGGCTCGACATCCGTGGTGGCATCGGTATGAATTCGAAGACACCGGGACTCCAGCATATCTATCCCGACAAGAAATATATCGATGACTTGGTGGGCAATTTCACCATGGCAGAGACACCTGCCTATTACACCCATACCGAGGTCTATAACGTGCAGCGTTCCAAGGGGTTGAAGAATGCCACGACAACAAAGGTTGAAGTGGGTGCCGACATCAAACTGCCCGGCAACCGTAAACTGAGTATCCTGGCTTATGAGGACCGTACGCCTAATGGTTTCGAGGCTGCATCTGATTATTTCACCTATACGTACAATCTCTTCGACGACACCCACATGCCGTCTATCGTCAATGGTCAGCCCGATTTCTCTACCGGCTATGCATATCAGTTCACCTGTTTCGCCACTACCGGTCAGTTGGCTAATACCGACAAGACCATCAACCGCGGTGTGGAGTTTGATTTCGACCTTGGTGAGGTGAAGCCTCTGAAGACGAACTTCTATTTCAGTGGTGCATGGAACGAGACGAAGACCGACTGGAGCACACGCATGAATACCATGTCTGTGCCTACTTCCCTTCTCACGGGAACCATCTATGCCGGTCGTAATATCTCGCCCGTACGTATCGTCTATCCTTCCGGACTCGACTATACCCGTCTGCGCCGTTTTGTCACCACACTGCGTGCTGTCACCCATATCCCGCAGCTCCACATGGTGGCCTCATTCACGGCACAGGCTATCTGGCATAATTCTACATGGAGCTATACGGCCGACAAAGATCCTATTGGATGGATCAGTGACGACCTTGTTTATCACGACATCAATTCTGCCGAGTATATCACCTTCAATGGTGGACAGATTGCCACCAATGATGAGAAGTTGCAACTGCGCTATTCCGATAACGAGCCGACAGAGAATCCTACTACATGGAATCTCTCTGCCCGTCTCACCAAGGAACTCGGCACTACGGGTACCCTGTCGCTCTATGTTGATAACTGTCTGTTCTACGAGCCTTACCTACAGGGTAATAAGACCACGACACTCTCACAACGCAACACAGGTAAGTTCGCCTTCGGTGCTGAACTCTCACTGAAATTCTAATGACACAGAACAAGAGAATGACTATGACAAGAAGATATTTTTATATGATAATGGTTGCTTGCGGGCTATCCGCTCTCACCTCGTGTGTTGACTATAGCGATGCCGCCAGCGAGACCTCCGCACGCATCCAACTCCTGTTGCCAGAGGATTTCACTGGCACCGCTACCCTTGAAGGCCATGAAGTGATCCTGCAGCAGGGCAGCACGCGTCTCCCTGCCACAACCGATGCCAATGGTGTGGCTATATTCAATGGTATCATCCCTGATGTCTATGACCTCTCGTGCTCGTGGGAACTGACTGAGGCAGAGTATCATCAGGCTACGGGCAGCAACCAGTCCGTGAGTGGATGCACTGTCTCTGGTTCTAAGAACTCCCTCCTCATCAAGGAAGAGCAGACCATCAACCTCGCTACACAGTTTAGCATCAATCAGGATATTATTATCAGTAAGATCTATTATGCAGGTTCTAAAGACAACAACAACCGTGCTTATGACGCAGGCAAATATATCGAGATCTATAATCAAAGTGATAAGGATATCGATGTGTCTGGCTATTACATCGGCTTGGTGGAGGCTGAGAGCAAGAGCAATCAGGCCTACACACTCGATAATCTGCATGAGGCCTTTGCCGATTCCATTGTACTGCTCAAACAGATTTTCCGCATCCCCGCTGATGCCAACAAAAAGATAGCTGCAGGCGGCACGTTACTGATTGTCAACAGTGCTATAGACCATACCGCCAACAACACCTCCTTGGAGAGCGACCTGTCTGGTGCCGACTTCGAAGCAAAAGACTTAAGTGGTAAGCTGCAGAACAATCCTGCCACACCAGCTCTGGAGCTTATCTATACCATGTATTCTAGTATCTCTATCATGAATCTTGTACAGAGCGGTCCTTGCGGTGTCGTCATCTTCCATACCGATGAGGATGTAACAGCCCTGCCCACTACCTATCCCTATGGTAAGACAAGCGGCAACCAATGGAAGCTCCTGCCCAAACGCATGATTCTCGACGCGGTGGAAGTACTGGGTTACAAAGCAACGGAAGCAACAGGTGTAGAAGTTACGACCAAGCGTCTCTATGACGACTTGGATGCTGGCTATACCCATATTAATGCCACCTCTGGCCGTAATGGAGAGGTGGTCTATCGTAAGACCAGCAAAAAGACCGATGATGGTCGTATCATCCTGATGGATACCAACAACTCAAGCAACGATTTTCAAGTTTCTTCAACAATAAAGCCCCGCGAATACGATGACGAAGAATAATATATATATAGTTCCCCTAGTTTCACTAGTCACACTAGTATCACTAGATTCCTCTGCCCAGGAGAGCGAATATCGCTATGATGATGCGATGCAGCTATGGCAACTGACAGACAATGCCGCAGGACTCGGTATTGACAATAGTCGTGACCGCGGCTTTGCTGAGTTCAACGCAGAGCATCGCAGTGGTGACTACCACCGCACGCAAGAGGGTGGACAGCGCAACCAACTGAAGTTCACTACCGAGCGCTATCAAAAAGTGAATATGCTCCTCATGAGCTACGGTCGTCTGGAGTTTGATATGGACCGCACGAAAGACCGCGCCTGGTGTGACGTGATGCGTCCTTACAACAGTAACCCGTTCTTCTCTGGCAGCAGCATCAGCGGCAGTTACGACACGCAGAACTTTGATTGTACGGCTGCCATCAGTACCATCCCCATTCCGTTGTCAAGTAAGAAGATGGACAGGGAGATGACCGTGGGCATCAAACTGGATTATAAGGTGGGAGACCTGAGTCGTCTGCGCGACCCGCGTTCTCGTTCCGAACTGCTGGACTATAAGCTCACGCCTGCCGTCACTTATACCGTCGGCAAACATACGTTAGGTCTGAATGGTCATTACAACCGTCGCAAGGAGAAAATACCCGGAATGGTCACCGTACAGGATGATCCCAACCTATATTATTACCTGATGAGCGGTATGGAGTCTGCTACGGGTACTATTGGCGGCTACAAGGGATTCAGTCGTGAGTGGGTGAATCATGAGTTCGGTGCTGAGCTGAACTATGGCTACCGTCACGATGCTCTCAGCAGTCTGACATCAGTCAGCATCAGTCGTGGTGCCGAGGATGCCTGGGGACAGTATAAATACGAACCGGGCAAATACACCACTTATAGATATAAGGTGTCATCCTACAACCGCATCAAGAGCGGTGCCCTACTCCATCAGCTCGATCTCGACATGGACTTCACACAGGGCTATGCCGACGAGTATCGCCAGCAGCTGATTCAGGAGAAGGATGCAGAGAAAGGTTATACCAGTTATCGCTACGAGACCCTGATTGAGTTCAAGAAGCGCTATCAGGTGAAGACCACCGATGCCTCTTTCCGTTACCGTTGCTCATGGCTCAATGAAGAGGCTATCGCTGGTTATGCCGGTCTGCGTTTCGCTATGCAGCGTGTCAGCAACAAGCACTTGTTGCCGCTCTCTGATTTCCAGTACGAGCACTTCAACCTGCAGTTGGAAGGCGGTAAGGCTTTCTTTGGCCAGCATCTGTGGATCGACCTCATGGGCACCTATCATTTTGCCAAGAACGTGGAACTGAATCTGGCCGACCCCACATCCGACTATGCCGTGAATGTGTGGCTCCCGGATCAGGCTTATTATAAAGCCAACTACTGGCAGGGGCATGCCGAGGTGAAATATGTATTCCCCCTGACCATCAAGAAGCAGCCCACCCAGTGGTATGCCAAGGCTTACGGCGACTTCCTCAAAACCAATAACCAGATGGATCGTAAGACCATCGGTATCGCTATCGGAATTTATAACTAACCATTTTCATAATGAAACCAAGACTATTCTTAGCTGGACTGCTTGCGCTGACTGCTACCTCTCAGGCCAACGCACAGTCTGAACTCTATCCCAAGCATTTTGACTTGGAAGAAGTAACACTCCTTGACGGCCCCATGAAGACAGCCATGGATCTGAATATCCAGATGTTGCTGCAGTATGATGTCGATCGTCTGCTCACTCCTTATGTCCGTCAGTCAGGATTAGCTGATACTCAGGATGCCACCAGTCCCTACTACCAGTGGCTTATCAAGCACCCCAACTTCAAGAACTGGGGTGGCGATGCCGGTTTCGACCTTAGCGGTCATGTGGGCGGTCATTATCTGTCGGCACTGGCTTTGGCCTATGCTGCCTGTCATGATGCCGAGATGCAGAAGGTCCTGAAGGAGCGTATGAACTATATGCTCAAGGTCATGAAAGACTGTCAGAACCAGTACGACAACGACCAGGATGGTCTCTATGGTTTCATCGGCGGTCAACCTATCAACGACTCATGGAAGGCGCTCTATCAGGGCGACCTCTCTAAGATTCAGAAAAACTGGGGCTGGGTGCCTTTCTATTGTCAGCATAAGATTCTTGCTGGTCTGCGTGATGCCTATCTCTATGGCAACAGCAAAGAGGCTAAGGAGATGTTCCGCAAGCTCAGCGACTGGAGTGCCAACCTCATTGCGAAAGTCGATGACCAGGCTTTTGAGGGTTTCCTCAACTGCGAGCATGGCGGTATGAACGAGTCTCTGCTCGATGCCTACCAACTCTTTGGCGATGCCAAATATCTTGCTGCAGCCAAGAAATACACCCACAAGGCCATGCTCAACGGCATGCAGACGCTCAACACCTCGTTCCTCGATGGTAAGCATGCCAACACACAGGTGCCTAAGTTCATCGGTATGGAGCGTATCGGAGAGTTGGATAAATCTCAAACCTCAAACCTAAAATCTCAATACATTATTGCTGCCGAGAATTTCTGGCAGGATGTGGCCACCAACCGCACCGTTTGCATTGGCGGTAACTCAGTCAACGAGCACTTCCTCGCCGCTGCCAATGCCAACCGTTACATCGACCAGCCCGACGGTCCCGAGTCATGTAACACCAATAATATGATGAAATTCTCTGAGATGCTCTTCGACCGCACCAGCGATGCGAAGTATGTGGATTTCTTCGAACAGGCTATGTGGAACCATATCCTCTCTACACAGGATCCCAAGACTGGCGGCTATGTCTATTTCACCACCCTGCGTCCGCAGGGCTATCGCATCTACTCTAAGCCTAATGCAGGCATGTGGTGCTGCGTGGGCACTGGTATGGAGAATCATTCGAAATATGGTCACTTCATCTACACCCATGATGGTAAGAAGACGTTTTTCGTCAACCTCTTCACCCCATCAAAATTGGTAAGCAAGAACTTTGTCGTCACTCAGGAGACGCAGTTCCCCTATAGCAATACGGTGACGCTCACCATCGGTAAGAGCGGCCGCTATACCATAGCCCTCCGTCATCCCTCATGGGCTGGCAGCGATTTCTCGGTAACTGTCAATGGAACTGCCATCGCCAACACAGCCAAGAAGGGCGAGGCGTCTTATGTCAATATCGACCGAAAATGGAAAAAGGGCGACAAGGTCATCATCACCCTGCCTATGGAATTGCGCTTCGAGGAGTGTCCCAACTACTCTGATTACATCGCCTTCAAGTATGGTCCCATCCTCTTAGGTGCCAATACCACCAATGGCAGCGAGCAACTGCGTAATGTCTATGGCGGCGAGGGGCGTATGGACCACTCACCCGGTGCCATGGGCAGTCAGAAGAACCTGATGACGGCTCCTCTTATTCTTGGTTGCCGCTCTGACGTGATGGGTCGTGTCAAGGCTTTGGACATGTCCAAGCTCACCTTCTCCATTGATGTGTCCCGTCCTGGCGTAGACACCTATAAATGGACTACCCTCACCCTGCAGCCTTTCTACCAGATTCATCATGACCGCTACATGTGCTACTGGTACCAGCAGACGCCTGAGAACTTTGCCAAGAGCGACATGGCTCAGAGTGAGGCTGCCATCGAGGCACTAAAGAACCGCACCATCGACTTCGTGGCTCCTGGTGAGCAGCAGAGCGAGGCCGGTCATGAGTACAACTACTCTTCCAACTCTGGCAAGGGCAGCTATAATGGTGAGAGCTACCGCGATGCAAAGGCCGGCGGCTATGTAGAGTTCGCCTTGTTCAACAAGGATGCCGTCAGCGATGACCTGGCTATCATGTGCCGCTTCACCACTGCCGACCGTGATCGCGTGGCCACACTGACTGTCGACGGTACGAAGATTACCGACATCACCATTCCCGGCAGAGTAAGAGGTAGCGAGAATGGCTTCTTCAACATCGAGTTCCCCATCCCCGCCGCCCTGCTCAAAGACAGCAAGGGCAACGCAAAGACCAAGTTCGTTGTACGCCTCTCGGCTACCGGCTCTACCCCCAACCCGGGTCTCTACTACCTGCGACTGGTAAAAGGTTTGTAGATTTCACATCCCCCTATACACATTGCACCCCGGCCTTATTCAGGTCGGGGTGTTGTTTGTATCTGTACTCATCTTCCCAACGTCCATCAATCGTGTCTCTGTAGCATGTCATATCTCGCGTGCCCCGTGCTTCTCCGCTGGGCCCTCCGCTGGGTTTCAAAATTCCACTTTCAGCCCTAACGGCACTGAGGGCACCAAGGGATGTGCCGTATTCCACGTCTCGATGTTATTATCATTCTGGAAATAATGTTGCAAACCGGCTTCAATGAAGAAACGGACATTGGGCATTAACTGAAATTCCAATCCCAAGCCCATTCCTACAGACCATTGTACATTCGGATACAAACGCTCCAAATACTGCTCTGTCATATTCCCGTTAAGAATCCATTGGCTTTCCAGCGTTGAGCGTAAAGGAAGGTTGAGTGCGATATTAGCCGAACTATATACATGCAAACGAGAAGTGAGCATATCATTCCATGTCAAGGTGACAGGAATACCTATATATTGCACACGCTGATGCTGTTGCAATGAAGCATAGGTATTACCCGATTGCATATCGCTGACAAGTCGCATATAGCGCAAACCCATACCAATTTGCCAATGACTGCTAATACGACGATTCACCGACAAAGCTACTGTGAGTGGCATATGATGATTAACAAGAGAATCATAGACACCTGCATTTGTATTAATGTCTGCATAAGGCAGTTGTATATCACGACTATTAGAGAAACCACTATAAGCCAATTCCACAGACCATGTGGATTCCCTGCGTTTCATCTTTGTTTCCTTCGTCTCAGCAAAAGCGTTCCAATCAGAAGCACTAGAAGGCATCGTCATGATGACACTGTCTCTATGTTCCTTCTCTTCTATTTCTGTCACTTGAGCCGTGTCATTTGTGATCACATCTTCCACACTAGCAATTTGCTGCTTTGGCATAACGCTCAGCTTCCCTATCAAACAAGGTTTCACGTCTGGTATGGAGTCAACAAGCAGCTGTGAGGGGTCTGTTTGCTTTACAGTAACCCTTTCCAATTGTTCACTATCCCCTCTTCCCTTCTTACCAGCCAGATACCACCAGATTGGTATCGTTATAACCAATAACATGAACAACAGAGGGTGTAACCATCGGCGAAGCATCTGTTTGGCACGAAACAATTGTGACGAAGAGCTATGAGGCTCTATGTGCAGAATATCGGCAATCTCCTGATGTGTCATGCCTTCAAAAACCGAAAGTCGAAACACATACCGATAGCCCTCTGGCAGAGAGTCTATGGCAGCATATATTTCCGACAAAGACAATGTGTCGGAAGGTGGTGAGATGGGGATACCTGCTGCCTCTTCCAAAGGCACCAACTTTTTCCGTTGACGCAGGTAGAGCAGAGCCACACGCCGTGCCACCATATTCATCCAGGCTTCTGTACGTGTTGTATCTTTCAGATCTCCTATCTTATTAAATATCAGCAGAAAGGTATCGTGTAGCAGGTCATTGGCTACATCCTCATTCTGAACATAGCGTAGGCATATATCACGTAACTGCGACCGAGTAGCAGTATAAAGTAGATCAAAAGCCTTACGGTCACCCTGCTGACAACGTTCTGCGATTTCCTGCAATTGCATCCTGTCTTCTTTTATTTCACAATTACTTTCCGTCCATCAACAATATATATTCCTGGACGCAATGATGGTATCTGCTGATTCGTATGCTCTTCCGACATACGCTGACCACTAAGAGAAAAGACACGCTGTTTAGCTGGCATTTCCTCTCGCTGAGGCAGTTCTATGATAGCCGCGGCATCACTGGGATTGCCCTGTTCACCCCACACATCCGCGGAAAAGGAAAGGGAACCCACCGCAGAAGAATTTTCCTTCATATCCATGTACGCACGAAATGGTGCAATACGGGCGGTGCTAGGATAGAAATGACTATCATCATAACTATATTGATAGGTAGGCATCGACAACTGCCGCGCCACTGTAGTACCTACAAAATTGACATCCTCACCGCAGACGATGGCTTCATGAGTTTCGGGAACTTTCGTATTCTCGCCGATAAACAACAATTGTGAGCCTATATAGACCCCAAGAATATAAGGCTCATAAGCATGCATCTGTGATATGGAATTGAGTTCTACGATATTCAATGAGTCACCTGCATTCCCATAGTAACGCAACACTTTCAGCATACCGGCATGCTGCATATCCGTCCTGCCATTTATGTCATATAAGTTGGCATATCTTGGGTAGAAAGGCAGAACTAACGTCTCTGAATAGCCACGCCCCCGCAATTCGTCATCAGGATTGTCATAGGAAGGTGTCATCAGATAACTGATGAATTGAGTATAAAAGGCCTGTGGACAATAATAGTCGTATCCCTCTATGACCTTGATACTCTCAGCCTCAAGTCCTTTGATGACATTATGTTTTTTATCCAGCCCACGAGGGGTGTTGTCTAACAGATTCAGATAATAGAGACAATTGGGGTTGGCCTGTTTGGCATCAACAATGAAGGCTGCACTAATGGGCTGCTGTCTGCGCAAATCGACAGCCACGGCTTCACTTGGAATGGTCAATTGCATCACTCCTTGACTTGGTACAAAAATGGCAGGCAACGATATTTCTTGTCCCTGTGCCGTCCAATATGAAAAAGTATCAACTTCATATACATTGTCGTTATTTGTTACGGCTTCTGCTGTCATAATTAGCAGAAAGCAGAGAAAGAAAAGAATATATTTCTTCATATTATCTACTTTATGGCTTACAAATTCTTTTTTGTCCATGCAGATTATAGATGGTCTTTGAGGATGTGGAATTGGGAAAAATAATATCATTATTTATCCTTCTACAACTAAACGACCATCCGCTAGCAAAGTTTTCTGGCATACCTATAATACAGGGAGTTTCTGGGCGACAGTCGTGCAGACAGGCATAATCATAGGCTTCCTGCATATTGATAATACCATCGCCATCATAATCTGCATCTATGGGTTGGTTATACTCATCGTGCCCAGCTATGGCGCAGGTCCAATGATATACAAACTCATCATAGGGGCGAGCCGGGCTTGACCATGACATCTGATCAGCCGTACAAGCTGCAGTGATGATACGCCCTTCACCCAACAATGGAGCTATGAAAGCTCCTGCATGACATTGTCCTAAGAGGATATTCATCGTGGCAGGATGACATTGATTTACCATCGCAGCCAGTTCGTCAGGAGTTAGTTGTTCATCACCCCACATCCAGAGGCATACATTTCCATCTGAAGAACGCTCACCATGGTCGGTGATAAAAAGAAAGAGATGGTCACTGGCTGTCAGCATCGTAGATAACTGACGGAAAGAATTATTGAGATTCTGGCGTGTTGCAGCCAACGTGAGGTCTGCCATTCCGTCATTATCTAAGTCTGTTGGTGATGAAGCAAAACCTGCAGCTCCATCACACAACATGTCGGTAGAAGAGTTGTCACCATCAGCCATCAGTAACATAATATGGTCTTTAGGAATAATGTATTTCTGTCGCAGCGTGCGATAGAGGAAAGCACAATCGTTCCAGTAGCGTTCGTGGTTAAACAGTTTGCTTCGCCCGCCACTTACAATAACGGCATAATAATCACCATCTGCATAGACCATTGTAGTCCATGCGAGCAAAGCCAATAAGAGTTGATGTCGCATATTTTTCACAATGTAAAGATACATAGAATACAGGAAAGACTGCATGGGTATACTATTATTTACAACATTTTAACATGTAAGGTTAAAGTTTGTTCCCCATGCAGTCTTATAGGGATGACTTGCATCAATATAAACAGTAAACAATCATTATAATATGCAACCTAAACATTTAGCACCGGCTGAGACGGATGTTTCCGTTCTCATCATTTTCTTTACACGTACAGAAATGCTTCGACGTACTTTCGAGGTTATTAGGAAGACCCGTCCATCCCATTTATTTCTATATCAAGATGGACCACGAAACGAGGAAGATGCCAAGATGGTGGAGGCATCTCGTCAAGTAGTTTCCGATGACGCTATTGACTGGCAATGTGATGTACAACGTAATTATCATAGGGAGAATGCTGGTCTATGGCCATCGACCTACGATGCACAGAAATGGGCCTTCTCACTCTATGACAAATGCATTATTCTTGAGGAAGACAGTACGCCTGCCCCATCGTTTATTCCTTTTTGCAAAGAGTTACTCGACCGTTACGAGAACGACTTACGTATCGGCATGATTGCGGGATTCAACCATGAGGAAATAACAGCATCACCCTATGACTATATGTTCACAACTATGATGCCTGTTTGGGGGTGGGCTTCGTGGCGACGGGTTGTCAATGGCTGGGACAGCACATACTCCGTGGTCGATGATGAATTCAACATGCACCAACTAGAGGCTTTAAACCAAAAAGGGTGTGGATGGAAAGAGATGCCTAAGATGATGCGCAAGCACAAGAAAGGAGGACAGCCCATCTACGAAACCATTCTGTGGTCTTACCTTACACTCAACTCGTGTTTGACGATTGTTCCAACGAGGAACATGATACAAAACAGCGCCATATCTGCCGACTCTGTTCATTACAAATCCGGTCTTAAGACATTACCTCGACGAATGCAACAACTGCTCACCATGCCATGTCATAATGTAGAGTTCCCACTTCGTCATCCCAAATTAGTCATCGAGGATGTAGAATACAAGAAACGAGTATTCCGCATCATGGCATGGGGCCATCCGTTGATAAAGATTGGACGCAGCATGGAAGAGTTGTACCGTAACCTTCGCTATGGAAACATAAAAAACATATGGCAGGCAGCAATAATCAGGATAAAGAAACTCACTGGACATTATGATTACTTATAAAGAAATTCAAGTTTCGCATGTTCTTTGCAAAGCGTCAGTGGTATCGACGTCAGCAGTTCGGCCCTGCAGCGCGACACGCGCTCGCGCTCTACGAATTTCAACTTCGCCACCACCAAGAATATACCAACGCTCTTTGCCAAGTTCTCCCTGGATGGCAACTATGGATTTGGAAGTGGCGAACAGGCCGTCAATGGCGAGATCATTAAGACCAAGAACAGCAGCTATGGTATTCACAGTAATGTGGCACTAACGCCCATATCGTGGCTGGAACTGAAATATGACATCGACTATGGGTGGTCGCAGTCACGTTATACCGAAAATAAGAATGATGTCACCTCACTCATAGTGGTGCCATTCATATCTTCCCCATCGCTGTCCTCGACATTTCCTTGGACAATAATCATGTGCGTCGGCAAATCACTACCGACCAATATAAAAACATGTCGCTCTTCAACGCCTCGGCGCAGTATAAACTGAAGCAGGCCGTTCTCCGTTTGGAACTCAGCAACCTACTAAACCAGCGCAGCTATGCTTACACCGTGTTTGATGGCGTGAACACATACAGCTACGACTATAGCCTCTGCGGGCGTACTGCCTTACTTAGACTAACTTTCAAATTATAAATAATGTATGTTTCTGTGTCATGTAAAACAGGATATTGGGCGTTATAACGAATTCAGAATGCAACGATTGCAAAGAAAGATGGTTGACGACGGCGAGGTGGACACTGGACACTAAAAAACACGTTTTTCAAAAACCCTTTGCGTACACCTGCGCATATACGTACGCGATAACTTTTCAAAATTTGCAGTTTTTAGTGTCCAGTGTCCAGGATGAAACCTTATTTTGTAGCTGAAACTTTCTATTATAAGAAAAACCACTGATTTAAGGCTTGGAAAACAGAGGGTTAGGATGCGCAAACCACTGAGTTACGATGTCTAAACCACTGAGTTACGACTTCAATGTCACTAATTTCCGATGTCTAAATCACTGTTTTACACATCAACAGTCAACGAGTGAACCATAGAGATTTTTGCACTTTATCGCATCATTAAGCATCAATGCGCACGTTGTGCACGAATGGCGGCATCCAAATGTTGTACCTTTGCTGTGTCAAATATAACGTCATAACGTTATAACGCCCAATAACGCCACTAAACACGAAAAAGACCCTGACTCATTGCTGAATCAGGGTCTTCACTTGTAAAAATGGCAGCCTCCTACTCTCCCGCATTGCATTGCAGTACCATCGGCGCAAGCGGGCTTAACTTCTCTGTTCGGA
>Ga0310696_10000907_pt1 | contig 43632 bp, 28 predicted proteins | sample AusTroGonzalo_MG_4_FD_203885 | JGI IMG/M metagenome (GOLD analysis project Ga0310696, IMG submission 203885) | Bovine rumen microbial communities from tropical cattle in Woodstock, Queensland, Australia - Gonzalo_02 (v2) (version 2) | ecosystem: Host-associated > Mammals > Digestive system >... | reverse complement strand
TCGGACAGGATGCCATGAGCTCTGCATGGGTGCCGTTGCCTACCATCTTCCCGTCCGAGAGGACGATTATACGGTCCGCATCCGCTATGGTGCTCAACCTCTGGGAGACTATCAGGATAGTGGAGCCAGACGTCTCCTTCTTGAGGTTGCGGCGCACCTTCGCATCGGTCTTGAAATCCAATGCCGAGAACGTGTCATCGAAGATGTATATCTCCGGCCTCTTGCATACGGCCCGGGCGATGGATATGCGCTGCTTCTGCCCTCCGGAGAGGTTGGCCCCCATCTGCTCGACCACCGTATCCAAACCCTTTCTGGAATCCAGGAACTCATCGATGCAGGATACCTTCGCGGCATCCCACATGTCCTCGTCCGAGCATCCAGGCCTACCGTAACCGATGTTGAAACGGACCGTCCCGGAGAACAGTATCGGTTTCTGCGTGGCATACCCCATCTTCGAGCGTAGGGAATCGAGGTCGTATCTCTTCACATCCATGCCGTCGACCTCGATGGTCCCGGACGTCGCATCGAACATGCGCGGCACCAGATTGATCAGCGAGGTCTTTCCGGATCCGGTCTGGCCGACCACGGCGACCGTCTCCCCGCGGCGCACATCGAAGGTTATCCCCGAAAGGGTCTCGCCCGGACTGCCGGGGTAGGAGAACGAAACATCCTTGAACGAGATGCATACATCCCCGCCTTCCGGGCCGGACTCCGTCCCGTTCACAATGCTCACCTCGGTATCAAGGACCTCCCCGATACGGCGGGCCGAGACCAGGGCGCGGGGAAGACCCATCGCCACATGAGCCAGCAGTATGAAGGATGATACGACGTACAGGATGTACGACGAGAACACGACCATGTTGGAGAACACGATGAGGGCGCCCTCCGCAGAGGATGCCAGGATGATATCGGCCCCGATCATGTAGATCACGACGGTCAATATATTCTGGACGACGCCGTTGAACGGCCTGGTGAATGCCAGCAGACGGGATGCGTACAGGTTGTTCTCGGTAAGCTCGTCGTTGGCCATATCTGCTTTCCGATTCTGATATTCCTGGGCATTGAAGGCGCGGATGACCCTGACACCGGACAACCCCTCGCGCACGGTACGGTTCATACCGTCGGTGTACATCTGGACCTTCCTATAGCGCGGGATGACATAGCTGAGCATGAAGATCTGAACGATGACGATGGCGATGATCCCCACAGCGGACACCTCGGTCCACTCCCAGCTTCCCGTCGCGATCTTGCTCAGGGCGATATAGACCATGACCGGGACCTTGACTATGAGCTGAGAGGTCCTGGCCACGGCCATCTGGACCTGGGTGACGTCGTTGGTGGAACGGGTGATGAGGCTGTAGATGTTGAATCTGCTCATCTCCTCGGGAGAGAAGGACTGTACCCTCTTGAACTGCTCCCTGCGGAGGATTTTAGCGAACTCCGATGCGACATAGGCGGCCACGCCCCCTGCCGCAATGGAACAGAAGACGCTCCCGACGGAGCAGGCGATCATCGCAAGGCCCTCCTCGAGGATCGCGTCAGCCGGACTGCCGCTATTAAGCAGGATTGTTATCCTCGACATGTACCCGGGAATCTCGAGATCGAACCATACCTGGATCGAGATGAAAGCAGCCATGGCCCCTATCAGGAGCCAATGCGACCTCTTCAGGTAGGACAATACGCTCATAGGATTCTCTTGCACACATCCAGCAGTGCACTCGGCCCTATGCCATCTGGCTAAATAACAGTTGCTTACGTCAACTGATCACTACCACCCAGATTGTGAGATACAGCACGATTCGTCCAATAGATATATAAGGGGCGACGCATACCCGCCCCTTACATAATAAATCCCAGCCGGCGAACGTATGTCGACGGGTCGATAGTGATACACATGAAGGCTTTGTACAACGACGGAAGCGTCAGGGAGTGCGAAGACGAACTCAAGGTTCTCAGGCACACCGCTTCCCACGTGATGGCCCAGGCGGTACAGAGGTTGTACCCCGGGACCAAATTGGCGATTGGACCAGCGATTGACGACGGATTCTACTACGATTTCGATAAGGAGGGCGGGTTCGTCCCCGAGGACCTCGAGAAGATCGAGGCCGAGATGAGGAAGATCGTGAAGGAGAATCTCAAGCTCGAGACGTACACGATGACTAGACAGGACGCCATCGACTATCTCAAGTCGAAAGGAGAGATCTACAAGATCCAGCTCGTCGTGGACCTCCCGCTGGATGCCAACATCAGCTTCTACAAGCAGGGAGAGTTCGTGGACCTCTGCGCAGGCCCCCACGCCCTATACACCAAGGCCGTCAAGGCCTTCAAGCTCACATCCATCGCGGGTGCCTACTGGAGAGGGGACGAGAAGAACAAGATGCTCTCCCGTATCTACGGTACCGCATGGGAATCCAAGGAGTCCCTTGAGAAGTACCTCAACATGCTCGAGGAGGCAAAGAAGAGGGACCACAGGAAGCTCGGTAAGGAGCTGGGCCTCTTCGCCATCATGGAGGAGGGCCAGGGATTCCCGTTCTACCTTCCGAAGGGTATGATCCTCAGGAACAACCTCATCGAGTACTGGAGGGAGCTCCACACCAGGGAGGGGTACCATGAGATCTCCACCCCGATGATCCTCGATCAGCGGCTTTGGGTCAGGTCCGGACACTGGGACCACTACCAGGAGAACATGTACACCACCCTCATCGACGGGGAGGTCTACTGCGTCAAACCCATGAACTGCCCCGGAGGGATACTCGTCTACAAGAACGAGAACCATTCATACAAGGAGCTTCCCCTGAAACTGGGAGAGCTCGGTACCGTCCACAGGCACGAGAGGTCCGGAACGCTCCACGGATTGTTCAGGGTCAGATGCTTCACCCAGGACGATGCCCACATCTTCATGACCCCCGAGCAGATCCCCCAGGAGATCGCCGGCGTGGTCAGGCTGGTGGACGAGGTCTACTCGAAGTTCGGATTCAAGTACCACATCGAGCTTTCCACCAGGCCGGACAACTCGATGGGTTCCGATGAGGAATGGGAGATGGCCACCAACGGACTCAAGTCCGCTCTCGACGGCCTCGGCCGCGAATACGCCATCCACGAGGGAGACGGTGCTTTCTACGGACCCAAGATCGACTTCCACCTCGAGGATTCTCTCGGAAGGACCTGGCAGTGCGGAACCATCCAGCTGGACTTCCAGCTGCCACAGAGGTTCGACCTCAACTATATCGGTGCGGACGGAGAGAAGCACAGGCCCATCATGATCCACCGCGTCATCTACGGATCCATCGACAGGTTCATGGGAATCCTGATCGAGCACTACGGAGGGAAGTTCCCCACCTGGCTCGCACCTGTGCAGGTCAGGGTGCTGTCCGTCTCGGAGAAATCCTTCGATTACGCCGAGAGCGTCGCCAACAAGCTGAAGGCGGCAGGCGTGAGGGTGAAACTGGACAACAGGGGCGAGAAGATCGGATACAAGATCCGCGAGGCCCAGCTCCAGAAGGTCCCCTACATGCTCGTCCTCGGAGAGAACGAGGTCCAGGACGGTACCATCGTCACTGTCAGGAAAAGGGACGGCGGCGACCAGGGAACCGTCAAACTCGATGACTTCATCGCCGATCTGAGAAAAGAGATCGACGAGAGGCTGTGATATTGCAAACATCAAAGCTCGGATCCCCTTGGATCCGGGCCCCCTCTCTTTTTATACGGAACCGATCCGTTACTGGCGACCGAAAATGGGGCATCGGCAAGCCTTATATCGATGACTGATGCTCTAAAGTCAGTCCAGGAGGTCAATGATGGTCGCTTCCGCCAAAACCACAGCGATAACAATCGCGGTAGTTCTAGCCGTAGTCGTCGTCCTCCTACTGGCATTCCCGCCGGATATCGAGTACATCTTCATCGACGATGTCCATCAGGGCTATTCCTACATGCAGTGGGGCATAGCGGCACCTGTCATCGCCATCGTGCTTGCATTGGTAACCAAGAGGGTGTACACATCCCTTTTCATCGGGATACTTGCCGGTACGATCATCTACTCCCGTCTGGATCCCGCGATAGCATTCGAGGCCCTGTTCACCGGGGACCTGGAATCCCTCCAAGGATTCGCGGCCACGTTCGGGAACCTCGAGAATATCGGGCTGTGCGTATTCCTGATCCTCCTCGGCGCCATGGTGTATGCAATGAGGAAGGCCGGAGGGACCGCGGCCTTAGCGAACTGGGCCAGGGAAAAGCTCAACACACGCGAACAGTCGCAGCTCATGACGATACTTCTGGGAGCGATAATCTTCGTCGACGATTACTTCAACTGCCTCACTGTCGGAATGGTAATGAGGCCCGTCACGGACGAGAACAGGGTCTCCCGCGCCAAACTGGCATACCTTCTGGACGCCACAGCGGTGTCGGTGTGCATCCTCGTCCCCATATCCTCTATCGCCGCGGCCGTCTCCGGGGACATAGACACCCAGGATGCGTTCAGGATCTTCCTCGACACTATCCCCTACAACTACTACGCGATCTTCACCATCGTATTCATGGTCGTCATCATTCTGATGAAGTTCGACTTCGGCCCTATGAGAAGGTTCGAGGCCGATGCCATCAAGAACGGCAATCCGCCCTTGGAGAGATCCGAGTACCCTGCGAGCAGTCCGGGGGGGTCCTGCCGCGAGAGCGTCATCAAGAACCTGCTAGTGCCCATCATATTCCTGGTGGTGTTCAACATCCTCGGGATGCTCTACACCGGGTACCTCTACGGAGGAACGGACTTCTTCTCCATGATGGGCAAATGCAATGCCTGTATCGGACTCCCGCTGGGAACTTTCTTCGCGTTCATTGCCACCCTCCTGTTCTACTACCAGAGGAAAGCGATAGACAAGCGCGATGCATGGGATTCCATCCCGGAGGGATTCAGGGCCATGTTCCCTGCGATGCTCATCCTTATCCTGGCCTGGACCCTCAAAGGCACCATCGACCTTCTGGGCCTGGACCTCTTCGTGGCGGACTGCGTGGAATCCAACGTGAACGGGCTGGAATTCCTCATACCCGTCCTCGTCTTCGTCGTCGGGATGTTCCTTTCCCTTGCCACGGGGACCTCGTGGGGGACCTTCGGTATCCTCATACCCATCTGCATGGCGCTTTTCCTCACCGACCAGCAGATGATGACCATAAGCATCTCCGCATGTATGGCCGGGGCCGTCTTCGGGGACCACTGCTCTCCCATCTCCGATACGACTATCATGGCCAGCACGGGAGCGGGGTGCGATCTGATAACGCATGTGAGCACCCAGCTGCCCTATGCGATCCTGGTCGCCGCCGTTTCGGCCATATGTTTCGTCATCGCAGGTCTGCTCCAGAGCCCGCTCATCCCGCTGGTGACCGGGATCGTCCTGATCGTCTCCGCCCTGTACATCCTCAGGATATTGGTCCGGAGGAAGCACGGTATTCCGGAACAATGAGAATGTCCAAGACTCGATGCACGCTACCTGCTGTCCGCGACCGATCAGACCAGGTCGTAGTCGATCTCGAATGCTTCCAGGATGCGTATCTGGACATCAGAGAGATCGGTCTGCATCTGCCTCTTGATACCGGGCACCTTCACGGCCTTTATCGTCGACAGTTCGTTCACCATCTGCTTGAACGTCATGCTCTTGTTCAGCTTCTTTGCGTTCATGATGTTCTCGGCGCTCATCCTGAGGATCAGGGCAACGAACTCTATGAAGAGCCTGTTCAGATAGTTGAACTCGGTGAACAGGTTGAAGTCCGCCCTGTCGTATTCGTTGTAGGTATCCTCGAACATCCTTGTGATGGCCCTCCTATGCAGGAAGGGCACCATCGCCGTGGACGGGTTGCGTGTGAAGTTCGATGCTATGACGGAATATCCGAGGAACTCGTTGTGATGGAGGATGGCCTCGCTGTTATGCTCGACGACTATCTTTCCGTTCTCCTCCTTCACGATCAGATACTTGTCGTAAAGCTCCTGGTGCGACTCCACAGGCCTCTCCATCTCCAACTCGTATTTGCACAGGTTGATGACCGAGATGAAGGTCGACAGGTCTCCGACCGCCTTATCGGGATCGAAGAACACATGGATGTAGAACCTCTTCCCGTTCACGTGCTGCATGAAGGTCTCGAAGAACATGGGGACTCCGAACAGCGTCCTGTAGTTCTCCGGATTGGTGATCGAGGGCGCCGCCCTCTTCACCAGTTCCGACACGAACTCGTTCTCGGGTTTGATGCGGATTATGACGTTGCTCTTGGCATAGGCGATGAGCGACGGATCCACATTGTCGCCGCCCTCCTCGTCTATGAATGCGGACAGCCTGCTGAAGCTTCCCGCGGACACGTCGTAATCACCCAGTTCGCGTCCGGAGGCCATGTTGTACAGCTGATAGCATATCGGAAGATTGGTCTTCGTCGCGAAGTAGATGTTCATCTTCATCCTGGTGCTGAGATCGCTGAAATCGAAGTCCCTGTTCCTGCCGTAGAAGTCCGTGGTGGATCCGGACTGCAGGAAGTTGATGGGACTCATATAGGATTCGTCCGGCTGGACACGGAGCTTCCACAGAACGAAGAACAGGGATATGTTGTTCGACGATATGCTGGTGAGCAGTTCGTTGATCATCCTCTTGTCCATGACCTGGTTGAAGGGCGTGGCGTTCTGCTCGCTCCACTGTTTGGCGAATGTCAACTCCCCCTCTGTGACCAGCAGGTAATACGCGATGGAGATAATCTTCTTCCAATCATCTGGGAACGCCAGCGCCAACGTCTCCGACAGCCCGATGTCCTCGGACACCTTGTTAAGCACCTTGGTGAGATATTTGCACTTCACAGTCGGGCATTCCCTAGATTTCGCTTTCCTGTTGGGTACTATCTCCCCGGTGTCTGGATCCACATGTCCGATGCATTTCCGCTTGGTTATGCACTTCTTACTTTCGGGGTCCCAGATGGATTCGTTCAGATAAGCATATATAGTATTGGACTTCGGATTGCGAAGATAGACTATCGAGGACATCCACTTGTATAATTTTGTAATTATACATATACTTTGCCTATTATACATATGTGCAGAATATAAATCTTTATTTTTGTTGACTAAACATTGTTTTTTATCCAGACTATGAAAAATCGATGAAAATCTGACATTGATGGATGATAGTTACATCCATCAATTTTTTAGAAATCTTTATAAATGTTATAATTATAAACGGCGTTTCAAAACTTAAAACCGATTATAAACAACCCTTCTGTTGATGCATCCACCAAAAGGTGCTAAAATGCTCAGCAGAGAAGGAGCCGATTTCACAAAAGTCCTCAAGCGCTACGACATCGAACAGCAGGTGTCCTTGACGCCCGAGGAGATGGCAGAGAAGATGCTTCCTACCGACGAGGTATTCAGAAAGGTAGCGGAAGAGGTTCTTCATATGAAATTCAAGACAGTAGGGCCCACCGTCATGGAGGCCCTGAAGGTCAGGGATCCGCTAGACATCATCAACAACGGTCTCGTCGCAGGTATGGAGTGCGTCGCTAAACTGTACGCGGAGCACGTGTACTTCCTCCCCGAGATCATGATGGCAGCGAAGACAATGGAGATCGGTATCGCGATCGCCGAGAAACAGGTCCCCGGAGGAAGGGAGTCCAAGGGAACCGTCGTCATGCACGCCGCAGAAGGGGACCCCCACGATATCGGAAAGAACATCGCCGCGGTGATGGTCAGGTCCTCCGGATACGACGTCATCGATCTGGGGCGCGACGTTCCTATAGTGGACTTCATAGCCAAGGTCGAGGAGGTCAAGCCCCTTTTCGCCAGCGGTACAGCTCTCATGACGACCACTATGTCCGCATTCCCTACAGAGGCCAAGATCCTCCAGGAGAAGGGAATAAACATCCCCTTGATGGGATGCGGTGGGGCCGTCAACAGGGAATATGCGAACTCTTACGACCTCGGAATCTACTCCGAGAAGGCTCCCCAGACTCCCCTGATAGCGGAGAAGATCAGACAGGGATACGATTGGAAGAGGGTCAGAGAGGAATGGGACAGCATTGTAGGAGGTATGTGAGATGACGGTTTCAAGATACACGAAGATGGCGTACGATTGCGCTGACGACATGATCATGGGTCACGCCAAGCACCCTGTGACATACGGATTCGGACTCAAGCTCGGAGCGGGATACGTTGTCCCTGAGATCAACTACGCTCCCAGGCCCGGCACCGAGAAGGATCCCGAAAGGCTCAGAAAGGAGTATGTGGACTACATCACAAAGGATATCCTTGACAGAGCCATAACCGTCGGATTCCCCAACGTCCAGCTGGAGACCGAGTGGGTCTCGCAGATGAACCAGGCCAGACTCTCCGCGCCGGTTGTCGCCGGCCAAGAGGAGATGTGCGAGAAATACCATGAGGAGTACGGACTGAACTGCGGGACCAGGCAGACCATTCCCGACCAGCGCGAGGCCGACCATGGACTCAGGCCAGGGATGGATGAGGTGCACGGATACCCCGAGAAGTTCTTCGAGTGCTGCGACATCGCATGCGAGAACGGCTGCGACAACCTGTCCGTCGAATCCGTCGGAGGGAAGGAGTTCGCCGACTACGCCGTCACCAACGGCGACATCGTCGCCTTCCTGTTCGGAGTGGGATACCTGGGATCCGTCGATATGACCTGGACCTGGGAACAGATGGTGGACATATGCAAGAAGAACCACACCACGCCCGGAGGGGACACGAACTGCTCCGGAGCGAACGTGTCCATGTTCATGGCGGGCGGTATGCTGGACCAGGATGTCCAGAGGACGTTCTCCGCCGTGACCCGTGCCATATCCGCCGCTAGGACACTCTGCGCCTGGGAGTGCGGTGCTCTCGGACCTGACAAGGACTGCGGTTATGAAGGACCCATTGTGAAATCCATCGCGGGAAAGCCGACCACCCAAGAAGGGAAGAACTGCCAGTGCGCACACTGCGACCTTCAGGGGAACCTTATCGCACAGTGCTGCGACCTCTGGTCCAACGAATCCGTCGAGTACCACCCCGAATTCGGTGGGACGTCCGTCCAATGCTGGTTCGGATCCATCGGATACGAGGCCGCCCTGATGAACACCGCCATACAGCTCAAGCAGGAGAAGATCCTCAGGGACCTGTACATGTACACGGACAGGTACAGAGGGCCCGAGGCATTCATCCTCGCGTACGACCACGCCTATGAGATCGGAAAGGCGATCTCCGAGAACGGCAACGACCTCTACCTCAGGGCAAAAGCGGCCGGAATGAAGGCCGCCGAGATAGTGCTCAAAGGATACGAGAGCAAGGAACTCGGACTCACCACCAAACAGCTGGAGACTCTCCAGGACATACACAAGAAGCTCTCCGCCCTGCCCGATGACACCGACAAATTCGTCGAATGGGCGACCAAGGAATACAAGGACATCGTCCCCAACTTCAACATGAAGAACTACGGTTTCTGATCGTGTTCCAGGCCCCCTCGGGGGCCACCTCTTCCTCCTTTTCTGATCATCCATTGATCATCGGTTCCTGATACGGTCCCGGCATGAGGATCGATTTCTTCATCCTTGTTCGGGGAGCTTTCGATCAGGACGCCATCTCCAACTACAGCAAATCGGCACCTGAATGATGCCCTGGATCCGGCAACTCCCAAAGCCTGTCCTGAAAGGACTCTCACCCCCGCTTCCCACAGCGTCTTGGACGTGCACCGACAAAACGTCATCGAGATAAATGGTCAAGACGGACCTACGATGGGAGATGTGTGAATCTTTACGAATTCATACAACGGCATTACTGTTTCCTGCAAATCATCAACGTTTTTCACCATAATTCGGATAAACATTATAAGATAATAAGAACCTCTTGCTTAATTGACAAGGTGACCAATCATGGCAGCTTCTACAAAAACCACAGCAATCACAGTCGTTGTGGTGCTAGTCATAGTTATCGCTCTCTTGGCAATGTTCAAGCCGGAGACCGAGTACATATACATCAATGAGGATCACTGCGGGGACTCCTACATGCTATGGAGTCTCGCGGCTCCTGTCATCGCAATCGGACTCGCGCTGGTGACAAGGAGGGTCTACACATCCCTGTTCGTCGGAATCGTCTGCGGAGTACTCATCTACTCCATGCTGGACATCGATATCGCGTTCCAGGCGCTCTTCACCGGGAACAGCGACGGGGCCATGGGACTCGCGGCCACTCTCGGCAATATCGACAACATAGGGATATGCATCTTCCTGATCGTCCTCGGAGCCTTCGTATACCTTATGAGAAGGGCCGGAGGGACATCCGCCCTCGGAGTATGGGCGAGGAACAAGCTCAAGACACGCGAACAGTCGCAGCTGATGACCATGCTATTCGGAATGATCATCTTCATCGACGATTACTTCAACTGCCTGACGGTCGGAGCCGTGATGAAGCCCGTCACCGACGAGTACAAGGTCTCTCGTGCCAAGCTAGCATACCTGATAGATGCGACCGCAGCTCCCATCTGTATCATCGCACCTGTGTCCTCTTGGGCAGGAGCGGTGTCCGGATACATCGAGGGAAAAGGCGCATTCGAGACGTTCATCAACACCATACCCTACAATTTCTATGCGCTCCTCACCATCGTCTTCGCGATTTCGATCATCCTTCTGAAATTCAACTTCGGACCGATGAGGAAATACGAGAACAACGCCATCGAGAAGGGGGACCTGTTCTCCGACGGGATCGCTGACAACACAGTCGACACCGATATAAGCGACCACAAGGGGACAGTCACGGACCTCGTCGTCCCCATCGTGCTTCTCGTCATCTGCTGCGTTGCCGGAATGCTCTACACCGGATACCTCGCAGGGGGCACCGACTTCTACAGCATGATCAGTGACTGCAACGCATGCATCGGGCTCCCCCTGGGATCGTTCTTCGCATTCATGCTGACCCTCGCATTCTACTACTACAGGAAGGTCATCGTCTTCGATGACGTATGGGCGTCTGTGCCCGAGGGATTCAAGGCCATGTTCCCCGCGATCATGATCCTGATACTCGCCTGGACCCTCAAAGCGACCATCGACCTCATGGGTGCCGACCTCTTTGTCGCGAACTTCGTGCAGACCAATGCCGGTGGCATCGAATACCTCATTCCCGTCCTGGTCTTCATCGTGGCCATGTTCCTCGCATTCTCCACCGGGACCTCTTGGGGAACCTTCGGTATCCTCATACCCATATGCATGGCGCTGTTCCTCACCAACCCGACGATGATGATCATCAGCATGTCCGCATGTATGGCCGGTGCCGTGTTCGGAGACCACTGCTCGCCAATATCCGATACCACCATCATGGCCAGTACCGCGGCGGACTGCGACCTCATGACACATGTCAGCACGCAGTTCCCATACGCGATATTCGTCGCCATCTCATCTGCGATCTGTTTCGTAATAGCAGGGATCGTCCAGAACCCTGTCATACCTCTTCTCGTCGGAATCGTATTGGTCGTGGGAGGACTGATCCTGCTCAAGATGGTGCTGAAGGACAAGTATCCATCGTCCACAACCGAATGATAAAATCACTTACGGGAGGACTCCTCCCGGAACCTTCTCCTTTCCGTCCCAGCGTTTATAACCGCGGGGCAGATGTGATAGCATGACCGCCGAGGACAGGATATCGATTCTTCTGGGGAACCCCAGGAAGGCCATCGTCGTTCTGGCGATACCGCTGCTCCTGTCCCTTTTGGTATCACAGGTGAATGTCATAGCCGACCGCGCATGGTGCGCGGGATTGGGCGATGATGCCATGTCCGCGATCGCCGTGGTGACGCCCGTCTACATGACCATCGTAGGTCTGGGGAGCGGAATCGGCGTAGGTGCATCCGCTGTGATCTCCAGGATGATCGGCGCCGGCGATACCGGGAAGGCCACGTCGACGGTCGCACAATCGGCGATCTTCGGAATCCTCTTCGGCCTGGTACTGACCCCCGTCCTCTGTCTGGGACAGGACGGCCTTCTGGCGATCATCAGCAAGGAGAACATCCTGGGCATATCGGATGAGTACATGCTCCCGTACAGCATCTTCACCGTCGTGATAGTGTTCAACGGCGTCATCACCGGGATACTGAACGGGCAGGGCGCGACCCAGCACTCCATGTATCTCACCGTGATCCAGGCACTGGTCAACATCGCCCTCGATCCCCTTCTCATCTACGGTCTGGACATGGGGCTCCAGGGGGCCGCTGTCGCCACGGTCATCGCAACCGTCGTATCGATGGGACTGGGATGTCTGCTGATCATCAGCAAGAGGACATATCTTCCGATCTCGCGTTCATCGATAGCATATGACAGTACATGTATGGGGATGCTGCTCAGGGCAGGTGTTCCGCAGATGCTCGAGTATGCCGTGCTATGGTTCATGGACGCCGTCCTCAATTGCATCGTCCTCATGTCCCCCGAAGGGTCCCATGCACTCACGGTGTACTCTGTGCCGGACAATCTGATGATGCTCGTCGTCATACCGGCGTTGGCAATCGGTTCCGCATCGATACCGGTGGCATCATCCGCGTTCGGGCAGAGGGATCGGTCAAGAATGGAGCAGTCTTTCAGATTCTCTCTGAAGGTCGGTGTCATGGTGGTCTTCGTTCTGGCGATGATCGTGGAACTGTTCCCTGAACAGTTCCTCTACATATTCTCATACTCAGGAGAAATGCTGGATAACAGGCCGGAGATGGTGGCCATGCTCAGAGTCATGTGCTTTTACATCGCCTTCTTCTCGTTCAACCCGATATGCTCCGGCTATTTGCAGGCCATGGGTCATCCCAACAGATCCCTGATCATGGCGCTGTGGCGTAATGCTCTGCTTATCACATTCTATTTCATCGCCATCCAGCAGGAAGAGCTGACTGCAATCGGATATGCGCTGATATGCGGGCATGCCATCGCCGCGATCTCGATGTTAGCCGTGACGCTCTATACGGAAAAGTCGTTGAAGATCGATGCCGACGCACAAGGCGACATCCCATCATGACCTCGGAGGGCACGGACGTCATCGCCTGACCCGCCTCTCCCGGATACGACGAAGCCGCATTGAGTCGCGTGGTTCATCTATATTAGGACGTATTGGATTATACGTCCAAATTAGGGGCCCACGGCTCCCGAGCTCCCATCATCACAGGAGCTTGATGAACTATAGGTGAATCATATGAACAACAGAAACGCAATTCTGCTCGCCGTTCCCTTTATCGTCTTGGCGGTATTCGCTGGCATTCTGATAGCCCCTGAACACTCTGCCGATGACAAGGTGTACTTCATGGACAACGGCATCCGCTACGTCGTCACGGACGAGGAAGCACGCACCGTTTCCGTCGCACCGCTTGTGGACGGCAAATACGAAGCGAAGATATCTCTGGTCATCCCTGCGACCGCTTCCGACGGCACCAAGACGTACAATGTCACCGGGATCGCATTCAAGGCTTTCGCATTCAACGACGACCTCTTCGGTATCACCCTCCCCGAGGGCCTTACGCACATAGACGAGGAAGCATTCCACTACGCTGCGATCTATCAGGACCTCGTCCTGCCCTCCACGGTCACCACACTCGGACCCAAGTGCTTCTTCAGCAGTTCCATAACCGGACTGGACCTCACCCTCACATCTCTGAAAGAGATCCCTGAGCTGGCATTCGACGATTGCAGATATCTGAAATGGGTCAAGCTGAACGATGATCTGGAGATCATCGGAGAGAAGGCCTTCGGGGCCACCCAGAAGCTCGTTGAATTCGACTTCGGCAACTCCAAGGTCAGTTCCATCGGTGTCGAGGCGTTCAAGCAGGCCGGGACCGCGGACGGTCTGGACTTCTTCATCCCCGCGACTGTCACCGACATAGCTCCGTCGGCGTTCTGGGCGGCCAAGATCAACTCCTACAACGTCGATCCGGCCAACCCTGCATACAAATCCGTCGATGACTGTGTCCTGGACAAATCCGGAAGCACCTTCATGTTCTATCCGATCAACAGCACGGCAGAATCCTATATCGCTCCGGACGGGGTCACGGCATTCGCCGAGTTCGCCATGTACAATTCCTTCCATCTCCAATCCGTCACATTGGACAACACCTCGGTGATCGGGGCCAGCGCGTTCGCCAAGACCTCCAAGCTCACATCGATCACCCTCACTCAGACCACTGCCCTACCCTCGGGTTACAAAGGCGTCATAGGCACCTACCTCACAGCGGCCGATGGCAGCTGGACGGTCGCAGGCGCCACGATGGCCCATGTCATTCTCGATTCCTCCTACACCGTAGACCTGACCGGTCTGACCGGAACCAATGGGAAATACATCGACTTCACGGAACAGACCTCGGCCACCAAAGGAGGCAAATTCTTCAAGGATGGTTCCTCCGTCACACCCAAGGACAGGGCTGGATGCAGATTCACCTGCGTGTCCGAATCCGCCTCTGAATCCTTCGTCTTCGACCTGACCCGCTACGTCACTGCCGATATCGTACCGGCCGACGGCGGAACCATCGAAGGCACGGGATCCGTGGAGAAGGGGAGCCAGGTCACCCTGACCGCCGTGGCCAAGAGCGGGTACGAGTTCGGCTACTGGAACGACGACAAGAGTCTCACGGACCCGACTTACACGATCACGGTCGATGCCGATGTGACCGTTAAGGCCACCTTCATCATGGTGGAGAACACGTTCTTCACGGTCCCATCCAATGCGGATTTCCAGATGACCATGTACACCGGCGGGACCCCCGAGACCGGTAAGGCCACCACGTACAACTACTACAAGTTCACCCCCGTCGACTACAGCAGCAAGAAGGACAACGGGGACGGAACGGTGACCTACGCCTACAAACTGGAGAACGGTAAGTACGGCGCCATCGTGTCCGGGAAAGGATACGTGACATACAAGGATCTGCTGACCAAGGAGGCGAACATAGAGTACAACAGGACCGTCACCACGGCAATGCTCCAACCCGAGGGCAAGTCCAGCGACTACGTGGACAGGTCCGTCCAGGTCAAGGTAGGGGACGACATCGGAGGGATCCTGGTATCCGGCAACAAGCAGAACCATCTGTTCATGGAGGTCGGACAGGAATCCATGTTCATGGCCTACCGCCATTGGCAGGCCATCTCGAACTGGATGGACAATCCGTTCCTTGAGCCCGACATCGTATTCACCGTCACCGATCTGAATGGGAACAATGTCAACAACGTGGTCGAGTTCATCGACGGAGAGGCCGGTGGCCCGACCTACAGGATCAAGGCCCTGAACGAAGGCACCGTCCTCGTCAGGATGTATATGCAGGCCTTCACGCTGAACGTCACCGAGGACATCTTCTACGGCGCCACCTGGCCCGAGCTCACCGCTGTGTTCCTGATCACCGTCGGCGAGGAGAAGCAATTCGATACCGGAATGACCATCTACGACGACTCGGCCAAGAAGGACAGGGCCATCGATAGCGAGGTGGACATATTCTATTACGACCACAAGGACAGCGGCTATTGGTTCACGTTCACCCCTGCCGGTGGCACTGCGGTCAAAGTCTACAATCCCGTCCTCGGGGACATCAGCATAAAGGCATTCCAGCCGGGATCCGTCAAGGACAACGGCGACGGCTCGTACTCCGTGCTCCTAACAGAGGGGCGCAACATAGTCGAGATGACCAAAAACGGCACCACCCTCTACCAGGTCCTGACTGCCATGCCCGTGGTGGTCCTGATCAATGACGTGGACATCAACGATGCCATCGTCGAACCCGGCCAGGAGGTGAAGGTCGTGTTCAAGAGCACCCATCACGACTTCGGCGGCATCATGAACAGCAAGGGCAAGCTGGCAGGTATCTACAACAGTAATGCCACCATCTATTTCGAGGATCCCGACGGGAACAGGGTGAAGACCGAGAGGCAGCCTTCCTACGGCCATTACACCTTCGTGACCTCCATGCAGTATCAGACGCTCACGCTGACGATCCCAGAGGACTGGACCAAGGACACCTACGTCCTCACCAATGGATCGGTACCCTTGGCCGGCTATGACGGAGTGGCCGATCACAGGACCTGGTTCACCCCGTCCCAGAAGAAGCTGGATATCAAGACCGCATCCACCATCGCGGATCTGGAGATCAAGGTCAAGCTGTACACCGTCACCGTCATAGCGGGAACGGACGGGACCGTGACTCCAGATTCCGTCACCGTCAAGCCCGACACTCCCATAGTCAAGGACGGCAACAAGCTGACCATCGGAAGCACCACCTTCGTCGCAACACCCGGCAAGTCCACCGCGGAGAAGGAGGTCAGCTTCTCCCATTGGGATATCCCGGACGACCTTGAGACCGTCACACACAGCATGGATATCGGTGCCGTATTCAAGGCAGTCTACAAGCCCGTCTCATCCGGAGGGCGTGTCGTCGTCGACGCGAGCAGCTCCAGCAGCTCCGAGCTGAGCGTCATCCTGCCTGCCGATACCAAGAACCTGAGCATCAAATACGCTGATCGGACCTCCATGTCGATCCAGGACGCCGGCAAACTGGCCGGCAGAACGGTACAGACCACGGTCAAGGCCATCCCGAACCATTGGATGTCAGGTAACGCATTCCAGTTCAGCTTCGATGCTGGCACCGGATTCACCGGAGAGTTCGAGATCACCCTGCCCACAACCGGCCTGAAATTCGATAGGTACACCGTCTACAGCATCGACGGCGAAGAGAACCATCCTCTATCCACCACCTACAACAAGGACGGCTCCGTAACCTTCACGACCGACCACGCAGGCATATTGGTCATCAGCGGAAGCAACGATTCCGGCCTCGAAGCGACCACGTATGTGCTCATTGCGATCGCGATCATCGCCCTAATCGCATTCGTTGCCGTACTGATCTACAAGAAGAGAAAGACCGCCTGAAAACAAAAAGGGCCGGAGGGATCCGGCCCACCTTACCCCTTCTCATCCTGATACCGAAGGAACCGTTCTGTATCAGGTCCTCTTCACGATAATGCAAAGGATGTCCTTATCCATGACCTTATGGTCGAGACCGACCGTCTGACCAGGGAACTTCGCGCTGTCGCCCCAGATCATCGCGTACCTGAAGTTGTTCTTGAAATCCCTGTGGATCAGCTCGCATACATCGCCGACGGTGTTGCCGCGCTTGACGATGAGGGGGATATCAAGATCGGCCTCCTGACCCTGCGGCTTGAGGAAAATACGGATCATATCGATGGTCTCGTACAACCCCTGCTTGAGCTCCTCCATCCCGTAACCGGTGGCCGCCGAGACGGGGACGCAGCGGTACTGCTTATGCATCTCGAGGACCTCCTCCAGCTGACCGGGTTTGGCGAGATCCACCTTGTTGATCGCCATTATCGCCTTGATGTATACCCTGTTCCCTGCAAGAACGTCTAGCATCTGCTCCACGTCTATATCCTCACGGACGACCACGGTGGCGTTGATATGGCCGTATGCGGACGTCATGTCCTTGATGATCTCCGGAGTGATCTTGGTGAGCTTGACCGTCGGTTTGACCAGGATACCGCCATGGTCCGAAGGCGTGATGACGACATCGGGCTTGGTCTGGTTGAGACGGATCGCCGCATTATAGAGCTCCTTGAAGAGGACATTCATGTTGGGATTGAAGATGTCCACGACCAGCAGGATCACATCGGCGGACCTGGCGGCGGCGATGACCTCCCTCCCCCTTCCCTTACCGCGGGATGCATCCTTGATCAATCCCGGCATATCCAGGATCTGGATCTTGGCGTGGTTGTAGATCATGACTCCCGGGACAACGTCCAGGGTGGTGAAGTGGTAGGCTCCGACCTCCGACTTGGCGCCGGTTAGCTGGTTGAGAAGGGTGGACTTACCGACGGACGGGAATCCGACCAGCGCTACGGTGGCGTTTCCGGCCTTCTTGACATAGAATCCCTTCGTGTTCCCGCCCTTGGAGGCACGCCTCTTCTCCTCTTCCTCGTTGAGGCGGGCGATCTTGGCCTTGAGCTTCCCTATGTGACCTTCGGTAGCCTTGTTGTATTTGGTCTTGGAGATCTGCTCCTCCAACTCCTTTATCTGCTCCTCTATGGTCGCCATATACTAACCGCTGGGATGCTTAACCCATATATCAAAATGGTCATTGCCTCACAGGCTCGATGAAATCGTCGAGATATCTGTCGATAGCGTGCTTCGATTTCCTGATGAACTTGGATTTGGGGCTGTATGTGATGTCATCCGGAACGGCGAATGCGGAGACTATACCGCACAGCAGGTCATCGTAGTCCTTCACGTTCGCACTCCAGTATCCGGAAAGATACCCTATCCTCTCATCGCTCATGCCAGCAATGCGGACGTCGATCCCTTGGCCCATATACGTCAGCAGGTCGTTGAGGCTCTTCGACAGGTTGTTCACATCATCCTTGAGATTGGATTCGTCCTGAGCGATCGCGGAATTGCCCTTCTGGATCGCTTCGGTCAGCCTACTCAGCTTGCCTATGACCTCCGAATGGTATCTCAGGCTGGTATTGTAGGTCATCTCGAAGATCAGGGTCGGCGTGATGGTCATCAGCACTGACAGGCTCTTGAGCGAATTGTCGTAATCCAGCTGGATGAGGCGGTCCATAAGGGCCATCGGGATGCCACAGTCCTTCGCCGGGGACTGCGATACAGTCTCATAGAGCATCGGGACGAACATTATACTGGCCTCCTGCCCCTCCTCCGTACTGGAAGAGATCAGCATGGTGAGGTCATCCAGCACGCGGTCGCGGTATTCCTTCCGGTCGGCGGGGTTCAGATGCTCTGCCGCTTGGACGAAGAACATCAGCGCCTCCCCCATCTCCTTATCGATGGCACAGGCGGATGCCAGCGTGAGATGCCCGTACCAGTTGTCCCCGTCGAACTCCAGTATCCTCTCCCCTATATTGTTCAGCATGACCGGATCCTTCTCCAGGTAGGCCTTACGGCCCATCATTATGAGCTCTGGCACATTCTCCGGAAGGTCCTCTATGGCAGCTGTGACCGCCCTGCTCCTGAACCCGCATTCACAGACCATCAGGCCGTTCTCGTCGGCCGTCAGCGGCTGACCGCAATCCGGACAGATCCGGTCGTATTCCTCTTCGAACGAATCGGATTCCGGAGTCAGACCCTCTACCAGCGGCCTCTTGAACGCGGCATCGTAATCCGCAAGGGCCTTGTCCCTCTTCTTGAGACTTCCCTTGTTGCGCTTGCCGGACAGGATATAGCCCATATGGAACTGGAACGAATCCTGGAGCACATCGAAGACCGAACCGTAGTCGTTGACGCCCCAGTAGTCGCACAGGAGGAACAGGTCCTCCTCGGAATACTCCTGCGTCATCCTGTCGCAGGAATCTATGAGGATCTGGAGGTACTCCACGAAACCGGGCCCCCATATCTTGATGACGTTGGGCGGGATCGTCCCATCCTGCGCCATGGTCTGCACGACCTCGTCGATCTCCCTGATGGAGTGCTGGGCGTTGTTGAGAAGGGTCTCGCGGTCGGGGACGTACGTATTGCCGGACATGTAGTCCATGACGATCATCATGATCTCCTTGAGGATGCTGCCTCCCATAGCGGCGGAATCTACCTGTTCCGACAGGGTGCCCAGCCTGAGCATCAGGTCGCACATGAAATCCCCGTCCTCGCACAGATGTTCGAAGCGCTGGAACAGCACGGAGGTGAACTCCACTATCGATGTGTCCTCCTGCATCCAATCCTCTCCGGCGCGGGCCTTCTCCTCTATCGATTCCAGCACGGCGTCCATGGTCAGCTCGTAGAACTCATCGAAGTTCTCCTCGTCCAGGAACTGGGCCGCCAGTTTGAAGTCGTCGAATGCGTAGGGGGTCCTGCCCGCGTGCAGGTCCGACCATCCGACGCAGAACCAGGCATACCACGACGATATCCCCGAGTTGGCCACCTCCTCCACCAGGTCCGCCATGGCCTTGTGGTCCCTGTTCCTGTAGGCCTTCTCCAGACGACCCTGGTACATCTCGGCCAGCCTGTCACGGGTGGATTCTGCCTCGGAGACCTCCGCCTCGGTGAACTTCTTCATCCTGTTGCAGACGACGCATTCGCCGCTGAGGCCCTCCGTGTTGAGTAGCATGAAATTCGAACTGCAGTATGGACAACTGGTCAGGAGCAGAGTCATGGTACGACGTAAGTGGAATCCGTAGAAAAAGGATACCCTTATTACGACGGTCTCACTAACGACACGCAATGACAGAAACAGAAGAGTCCAAGAAACCCCTGATTCAGGAGTTCAAGGACATGACTCCCAAACAGTGGATAGCCACCCTGTTGGCGTTCGTCGTCAGCGCGGCGCTAGTACTGTCTGGGCTCTACTTCGCCATGTGCATGGGATTCTTCATCATAGCGGTCCTACTGTACATGCTGCCCCACCTCGCCGGTGTGACATCGCCGAGGATCAAGGCAGTGGTCGGAGCGGTCTTCGTTGTGATGATCCTACTAGTGGGGACGTTCGCATACGGAGATTCCGCGAAGGATGCACAATCCGGCGTCCCCACCAACAAGATTCTGACCGATGTTACCTTCGACGGCACCACCATCACCGTGGTGACCGACCAGGCGACCTACGGGATCACCGTATCGTTCTCTCCCGTCACCGCCATCGCATACGGACAGCCATCCAGCTACGACGCGAACAACGTCAAGAAAGTTGACCTGACTGATCAGGGCGGCAAATACACGGGGACCCTTGCCCTCGAACAAGGCAAATACTACTACATCGAGGTCGCAGCGCCCCTGGACGAAGCCAAATCCAACTTCGAACACTACACGATATTCTACAACACCGGGATCTCCTCCGATGACGTCAGGGGACTCAACTTCGCGGGAGCGATCGTCCTTGCCGGAGAGATCGCCCTGATCTTCTTCGTCATGCTGATCTTCTCCGAGCTCATGAGATGGAGCGCCAAGAGGAGCCGCAAGAAGATGGAGGAGGAGGGAAGGCTCTACCCCCAGGGATACGGCAAATGCAAGAAGTGCGGTGCAATGGTCCTCCCCGGAGAGATCAACTGCAGGAAATGCGGCGAGGCCATCGACGTCCCCGAGGATGTCAAGGTCCTCCACAAGAAGGACTTCTTCGAGTGCTCCGAATGCGGTACCGAGGTCCCCAACGACGCGAAGTTCTGTCCCAAATGCGGGGCGGTGTTCGACGAGGCGGACGAGACCGTCATCAAGCATGCCGACGGCACCGTGGACAGCTCGACCGAGACCTTCGAGTGCTCCGAATGCGGAAAGGTGGTGCCTGCCAACGCCAAGAGGTGCCCCTACTGCGGAGCCGAGTTCGACGAGGACGACAACTGAAACTCATTCTCCCGCCCATCGCGGGAGCCATTCCTTTCTTCATACGGCCGACCCCGGTCGCCACCCTGGATGCCGCCGACTGATGATACTCTTATAAGTTGAGCGCTATCCCCTGTTCGGATGCCCTCAGATAAAGATGTCAAGGAAACGGCCGAGCCAAAGCCAAAGACGGCCACCGCCCATAAGTTGGAATCGAAACAGCAGGAGATCTCGGTAACGGAGTTTTTCGAGAAGAACAAACAGATCCTGGGCTTCGATTCCAGGTCCAAATCCCTCCTCATGGGGATCAAGGAAGCTGTCGACAACTCGCTGGATAACTGCGAGGAGGGCAACATCCTCCCGGATATCATAGTCAAACTGGAGAGATTGAACGATGAGGACTACAAGGTCTCCATCGAGGATAACGGAACAGGAATCACCCACAAGGCGATGCCGAACGTCTTCGGACGCCTGTTGTACGGATCCAGGTTCCACGCGCTCAGGCAGTCGAGGGGTCAGCAGGGTATCGGTATATCCGCGACCATCATGTACGGTAACATCACCACCGGCAAGCCCGCGCATGCGGTATCGAAGATCGAGGGCATAGACGAGGTCGCTTGGGGAATGGACATCTTCATCGACACCAAGACCAACCGGCCGATAGTCACCAAGGACGATGTGGCCACTTGGGACAAGGATCACGGGACCCTGATAGAGTACACGACGAAAGGCAGATACATCACCGGCAAGCAATCGATATTCGAGTACCTGAAGGAGACCGCCATCGTCAACCCGCATGCCCAGATCACATTGTACGAGCCGGACGGGAAGAAGACCATCTTCGAAAGGGCCACGGACATAATGCCTCCCAGGCCGAAGGAGATCAAGCCGCATCCGGAAGGCATGGAGATAGGGGATCTGGTCAAATATGCGTCCAACACGCAGCAGAAGACCATGAAGGCATTCCTGAAGAACGACTTCTCCAGGATCACGGACAGGCTCGCCAACGAGATCCTCGAGATATCGAAGGTGAATCCCGATAAGAATCCCTCCAAGCTCACCAGGGAGGAGGCCATAGCCATCCTCGATGCCATCACCAAGGTCAAGATCATGGCCCCGCCCACCGACTGCCTGTCCCCCATCGGCGACACGCTGATCAAGAAGGGTCTCATGCACGTCCTGGACGGACTCAGGCCCGAATACTACGCCACGCCGGTCACCCGCTCGCCCAAGGCGGTCAACGGGAACCCGTTCGTGGTGGAGGCCGGAATAGTTTACGGAGGGGACATACCCTCGGACGGCCAAGTCCAGATATACAGGTTCGCCAACCGCGTCCCCCTGCTGTTCAAGCAGGGAGACTGCGCCATAACCAAAGCGGTCTCGGAGATGGATTGGAGGAGATACGGTCTGGAGCAGAGAGGGGGCAAAGGCATCCCCTACGGACCTGCGATCATCCTTGTCCACGTGGCCTCGACAAAGGTCCCGTTCACCTCCGAAGGAAAGGAGGCCGTCGCCTCGTTCCCCGAACTCCAGAGCGAGATCGGACTGGCGCTCAGGCTCTGCGCCAGGAACCTCAAGAGCCACCTGAACAAGCAGGAGAGGAAGAACAAGACCCATGCGAAGTTCGAGATCGTCCAGGAGATCCTGCCGGACATGGCCGTGAAGGTCTCCACGCACCTCAACAAGCCGGTGCCGGACCTCAGCAGGACCATCACGAAGATCATGAACGTCGTGTGGATAGAGCCCAGTATCAAGAAGGAGAACAAGAAGCTCCGCACGATCACTTACACGGTGTACAACTACACCACCCAGCCCCGCAGCATAAGGCTGCACGCGCAGGTCCCGAAGGAATCGGTCAACCTCTCCCTGTTCTCCGGGGAATACTTCCTGGACATGAACGACGAGGGCAAGGCCAACTGGGAGATCAAGGACCTCGCACCGTCCACATCGACCTCGATATCGTTCGAACTGGCAGGCGAGATGGCCGACACATTCGATCCCGACGACATCTACTTCTCGGGTCTCAACCCCGTCATAGTCATGGGCGCGGAGATGCTGCCTGGAGATTGGGGCATAAAGGGCCTGGACATCGTCCAGACCACAGAGGATGACCTCGTTCCCGAAGACGAGGAGGATTCACAGGAGGCGGAAGATCTTGACGATGAATGACAGACAGAAGGTCGCGCTGGACAGTCTCACGGACGTAATATCCAACATCTATGACCAGCTCGACAGAGGGGACATCCCCTCGATGAACCTCCCCCTGAGGTCCAAGAAGAACATCGAATTCGACACCAGGCACAACGTCTGGACCTACGGCGACCTCAAGACGGCGCGTACCGCCAAGACGGTACAGGGAGCGGTCTCCATGCTCAGGACTGCGTACACCACCGACTTCATCAACGAGATGATCAGGGAAGGGAAATCGTCCACCTTAAGGGAAATGTACTACATATCCGAGGGTTGGCACAACGCCAAGTTCCACACCCAGGACGAGAGCAACCTTCTGGCAGAGGACCTGGAGACTATCACCGGATGCATGAGGGAGGACTTCAAGCTACGTCCCGAGGAATCCGGTGCCCACGTCTACGGCGACCTCAACTTCACCACGGTGACCACCAAAGGCACCTGGAAGACCAACAACTGCATCGACGATGTCCCCGAGACGGGATTCGCGGTGCCCTACAAGGTCGAGGAGGACACATTCAGGATCCAACCCGGCAACGTCAATTTCATCATGGCGATAGAGACAGGAGGAATGTTCGCCCGTCTCATCGAGAACAAGTTCCCTGAGCAGTACAACTGCGCCCTGGTCCACCTTTCGGGACAGCCCGCGAGGTCCACAAGGCGTCTGATCAAGAGGCTGAACGAGGAGTTCAACCTCCCGGTTACCGTGTTCACCGACGGCGATCCCTGGTCCTTCAGGATCTATGCGTCCGTTGCCTACGGCGCCATCAAGACCGCCCATATATCCGAATACCTGGCGACGCCTACCGCCCAGTTCATCGGCATCACCCCGTCGGACATCCTCAACTACGACCTTCCGACCGACAAGCTGAACGACAAGGACATAGGCGCGTTGAACGCGGAGCTCACGGACCCGAGGTTCGCCGACGAATACTGGGTCAACGAGATCCAGGCTATGCTCCACATGGGCAAGAAGGCTGAACAGCAGGCCCTGGCCAAATACGGTCTGGAGTATGCCACAGGAACATACCTTCCTGAGAAGCTCACCGATATGGGTGTTCTCTGAAACCGAGCAGGGGGTCTCCCCCTCTCTTTTCCTTTTTAAGAACCGTCACTCCAGTCCCTTGAGGGACGTCCCCTTGATCCTCATGAACGCCCACAGGACCACATACACGACGAGATAGATCGTGAAACAGAATGCGACGCTGTGGATATAATTCGAGAATGGGAGATGCACGACCACCACCATGCCTGCGGTGGCGAACATGAAATGGATGAAGTTAAGGACGGAGGATATGGCCCCGGAGTTGCCCACGTCCTGTGCAAGAAGGATGTTGAAACCGAAGGAACGCGCAAGCGCCGATGCGGCGATCATGGGCACGATACCTGCGAAGAAGAGCATCTGATCCCTGTCCCCCACGGTCCACAGGATGGTGGACGCGACCAGGACCAGAAGGAACATCACGGCCAGGTTTGCCTTGTTGCTCAATCTGAACCTGCTGATTATGAGCATGATCAGCACTCCCGTGACCATCGCTCCGGCCAGATAGAGGGAGTACGCATCGCCGACATCGAATCCCTTCTCCTTGTAGATGTATTCGGATACCGACACGTATGCGAGGATGCAGAACGTCACCATGTTCATCATGATGGCGAACCTTCTGAAGTCGCCGTTCCTAAGTATAGGGATCATTGTCCCGACGGAACCGATGATGCTGCCCTTGTACCTCTCCTTGGGTATGTCCGAAGGGAGGAACAGCGCTATGCCCACGCAGGCCAACGCCACCAGGGCGGGCGCCCAGAACGTGGCTCTCCAATCCATGGCCCATATCAGCATCTGGCCCAGCAGAGGGGCGATGACCGGGCCCAGCACCCCGATGACGGCCACTATCATCAGGACCTTGGTCCTCCTCTGGCCTTCGAAACAGTCCCTTATCAGGGCCACTGCCGTGGTCATGGCCCCGCCGGCGCCTATGGCCTGCAGGATCCTGAACAGGATCAGCAGCTCTATCGAAGATGCTATGCTGCAAAGGAAACTGGCGACTATGTAGAGCCCCAATGATCCGAGAAGAACCGGCCTGCGGCCGTATTTGTCGCTCACCGGGCCCAGGAACAGTATGCCTATCGCAAGGAACAGCATGAACATGTACATCGTCATGCTGAATGTCTGCTCATCCGTGCCGAAGTACTCGACCATCTGGTCCAGAGCGGGGAGGAACATGTCCGTGGAGAGCGGAGCGTACGAGCTGAGCATGATGATCAGCACAACAAGCAACGCATCGGGCAGCCTCATAGTCCTCTGGAGTGTCGTAAAGGATTATCGTAGATAAGCTACTAGTTCCGGAAATGAAAATGACCGAAGGTCAATCGAACCAATGCATCATGGGTTTGCCCGATGCCCTGACTATGACGGTCGCCCCGCGGAAGACCTTCTTCCCGTTGCCCTCCACGTCCACGAGCATCTGATCCACCTTCGACTCGATGCTGACCTCTGCGGCCCCGGATTCCACCGCCCTGGCGGTGGCGATCTTCGTGGCCTCCTCCAGAGCGAACTCCAGCGCCTCGTCCTTATCGGAGAAGTCGAAGGCCTCCTCTCCGTTGTACACTATGCACTCGGGATCGTCGGAGAAATCCTGGAACGCGGCCCTGACCGATATCTCGACGGTCTCGGTGACAGAACTGGATATGGCCCCTATCGCATTGCCGACATCGTAGTTCTCCGGAAGTATCAGCTCGGTCCCGAGGATGCTCGCCACCTGAGGCAGCCAGGCACCCACGGGGGCGCCGATCCCCACAATGGGCATGTTGAGCCGCATACCGATGCTGTACTCCTTGGAGTCCCTGAGGATCTCCTCTATCATCGCTCTGTCTGATGCCGAGAGCTCATCCTTTCCGGTCTCTGCCCTGATCATATGGTCCATTATGCATCCGGCGATCTTCTGGACGACGGCCTTCTTGGTGGCCTCTATGAATTGGTCGAAATCCATCCCGGACTTCTTCGCCAGAAGGGATACGGCCTTTCTCGATACCTCCGTGTCGTACTCCTGGTATGTGCCCTCTGCGGCCAGGATGTCCGTGGGCGTGATGCCGATGCGCGTGACGTAGCCCTCCGACTCCAGATCCCTGAGGCAGAACCTGTCAGAAGGTATGCCTGTCGTCTCCGACACCTCCCTTACGGACATCGGATGGTCCGCGATGACCCTCAGGAAGCGCTTGTCTGATTCGGTCAGATAGGAATACTCGTCATTGGAGGCCAGAGTGTAGAACTCACAATCGGATATTATGTCGGAAGGGGACTGGTCCAATGATTCCAGACCGTCGATCCATTCCTTGACGTGCGGCCATCTCGATGCCGCGATGCACACCGGTATTATGCGTATGGTGGACAGCACGATCCTGCCCTTCTCGACCGATATGCGGCTGTCCCCTCCCATGCCATAGGTGCTGACATCGGCCGCACGGACCCTGGTCCTGTGCCCTCCCACGAGGGCCCCGGTATCGAGGGTGCGGACGAATCCTCCATGGATGATCCCCAGATCCGTGGTGGTACCGCCGATGTCGGCGATCAGCGCGTCGGTGATGCCAGTATGCACCATGGCGCTGGTGAGACTGGATGCAGGGCCCGACATGATGGTCTCGATGGGCCTCCTGATCGCGGTAGCGGAATTCATGATGGAACCATCGCCCTTGACTATCATCAGAGGAGCGTCTATCCCCATATCGGCCAGGGCCTTGGTCACGGCCTCTATGAGGTCGATGATCGTCGGTATGAGTCCCGCGTTGATGATCGCGGTGTTCGCCCTCTGCTCGAAACCGAGCTTGGAAGTCAGGTCATGTGCGCATACCACTGGGATCCCGAGCATCCTTTCCGCCAGGCCCCTGACGGTGTCCTCATGGCTCGGGTTGCGGACGCTCATGTAGCCGACGATGGCGAGGACGTCGACCTTTCCGCGCATGGATTCCACGGCGGCCTTGGCCTCTTCCATATTCAGCCTCTTGACGGTCCTCCCTTTGAGGTCCAGCTGGGCATCGATGTACGCATAGTTGGCGATGTTCACGGTATGCCCGAATTTCTTGCCCATCACGATCAGGCCGACACGGCAGCTCTTGCCTTCGACGATGGAATTGGTGGCGAGGGTGGAGGACAGGGACACAATCGAGATGTTCTTAGTGGAGGACAGCCCCTTCAAAGATGCGACGATGCCCTTGATCAGATCGTCACGGGTCGTCAGAGCCTTGGAGCGGCACACTATGTCGCCTGAATCCATGTCGATGACGACGGAATCTGTGTAAGTTCCCCCGGTATCTATCCCCAATCCTAGGACCATACCCCGGGAAAGGGCCTCAACAGTAATAAAAATGCCCGAACGCACACCTAAAAGGCTCCTTCGGGCCCCTGGTCCCCGCATCGGCTGAAAGACCCCCATGATCTCATATCGATGATCCGGATCGTTCGACATGCATTCGACTGCGCACCGCCGCCTTCATCATGATCCTCACCAATGACCACGTACCAACCTGCGTATCACGACGATCACGATGGCGATCGCAAAAAGTGAAAAGACTAGGGCGATCACTATGATCTCTTCCGTGGAGAAGACGTGATCGTTGAAGGTGAAGGAGCAATAGATTTCACTCTGACCGGGCGCCTTCAACTGTATATCGTAGGTATCGTTGGAGAGATTCACCAATAGATTCCCTTCAGAGATCGCGACCTTGTGGCCCCCTTCAGAGAGAATCACATCTGCATCAGTCGTAAGATAAACACGATGACTGGTAGACGACTGCGAATCCCACTGATAGTACCAGATCTCCGCAGACCAATCGGCCGAAGGGAGAGGATCGTCGAACTGAATGTATATGATGCCTTTCTGGCTATCATAGGTCACATTGCCTTCGGAAGGTGACCCTTCCTGCGTCATGGCCCAGGCAAAGATTATGATGAAAGCAACCACGAATACGATAGCGATGATGCGACTGATACCACCATTCATTCGATCCCAGCACTGGAGGTATAGCTGAATCAGCATATATTATTGCACGTCCAGAAGAGCACGTTGGACGGACCTTCCATCCGCCTGCTGCAACTATGCCCCCGGTAGTTCTCAACGTTGTGGCCCGTGATGCAGCCTCAGATCTCCCCGGTTTGTCACAAAGATGCGGTTTCGTATATACTCCCGGAAGGACAGTTGGCAGATTAGACCAAACTATTAAATATTCTATACGCAGTGTAAGTACTGCCTATAATACATATATTCCCATAGCAGAATATTTCGGCCAACCCCTCACGGGGCTGGAGATAGGTATTCCTGTGGTTCGGTGCGATCCCGAACAGGTAGGTACGTTGTACGGGCACATGTCCGTAGGTCCGCGGCTTCGCGAGGAGCCAACGATGAGCGCTACCATCACCCCCGAGTCTTTCGGGCGATGATGGTGCCGGCCTTACACTGCATATATACACACATATATTCAGACAATCGGCGCTCATGCGCACCTCACACAGACAGCCCCATCATGGGGTCAACCCGGGTGCAGAACCCGGGATTTAGGTCTTTTTCCCTTTTATCAGCGACTAAAATACTGAATTCGATCTTCGTTCCAATTCACCGCCTTTTCAATGATTACTTCGACATCTTCGTCACGAAGCTACTTCCGAAACATCGGGCAGCCGATTATAAGGACGCCTCTGCTCATCGGTGCCTTTCCAGTGCCTGGCTATGCGAGACGATGAGATGTGTCGACGCCGATACGGATCAGAACTGTTAAACGGAGTCTTCATACAGATGCTTCGAACATGCCTCTGTGCGTTTTATCTATGATGGCCCCCATCGGCATACCATCATGGCATCCAAGGTCTACATGACGGATATGCATACAAAGGACGGAGGAAGTCTCCTCAAAAAGCTCGACCGCCTGGTCAGAATGGCCGGGATCATGGACATCGACATGGAGAAGAAGTTCGTGGCGATCAAGATCCATTTCGGTGAATTCGGGAACCTGTCATACCCTAAGCCCCAATACGTGAAGGTCCTGTCCGACATCATCAGGGAGAAGGGTGGCATTCCGTTCATGGTGGACTGCAACACGCTCTATGTAGGCATGAGGAAGAACGCTGTAGAGCACCTCCATTGCGCCGAGCTCAACGGATTCAACTCCGTCACCACCGGATGCCAGGCCATCATCGGGGACGGTCTGAAAGGATCCGACGATGTAGAGCTCCCCATAGAGGGCGGTATCTATTGCAAGACAGCGAAGATCGGCCGTGCCGTCGCTGATGCGGACATCATCATCACCCTCAACCACTTCAAGGGCCATGAGATCACCGGCATCGGAGGCGCGGTGAAGAACCTTGGAATGGGCTGTGCATCCCGCAGGGGCAAGATGGAGCTCCATACCTCCGGAAAACCTGTCCTCAACGCGGACACGTGCAAAGGATGCGGCAGATGCAAGCCGGTCTGTGCCCAGAATGCCCTCGTCATGGATGGCAAGAAGATGCACCTCGACACTACGAAGTGTGTCGGCTGCGGCAGGTGCATCGCGATGTGCCCCTTCGATGCTATCGTCGCCGAGTTCGACGAGAAGATGGACATCGTGAACAGCAAGATCGTGGAATATACCAAAGCGATCCTCGCCGGCAAGCCCAATTTCCACATCAACCTGCTGACCGACGTCTCCCCCCTGTGCGACTGCCACGACCACAACGACCTCCCGATCATACCCAATGTCGGTATCCTCGCCTCAAGCGACCCTGTCGCCATAGACCTGGCATGCGTGGAGCTCGCCCAGCAGCAGCCGATGATCCCCGGAAGCATCCTGTTCAAGGAATGCGACGGCAAGAAACCGGAGGACATCTTCGCAGTCACCAACAAGGGGACCCACTGGCAGTCCCATTTCACCCACGCCGAGAAGATCGGGATGGGCGACGGAAGCTACGAGTTGATTCGGATAGATTGAACATCTGTTTAGAAATCTTCTTATAGAAGTTCAAACACTCATTTGGCCCAATCAGCAATGGTTAGGGGTTCTTGAAATGAGCAAGAAACAATTCAAGGCAGAATCGAAACAGCTTCTCGACCTGATGATCAACTCCATCTACACGCACAGGGAGATATTCCTGAGGGAGATCATCTCTAACGCGTCGGATGCAATCGACAAGCTACATTACAAATCCATCACGGAATCAGATGTCCCCGTGTCCAGGGAAGACTTCCGTATCGACGTGAAGTTCGACAAGGAAGCAGGTACCATCACGGTATCGGACAACGGTATCGGCATGACGAAGGAGGACATGGATGCCAACCTGGGAGTCATCGCGCACAGCGGCTCCCTGGACTTCAAGAAGAATCTGGAGGAGGGCAAGGACGTCGACATCATCGGACAGTTCGGTGTCGGATTCTACTCGGCCTTCCTCGTGTCGGACAAGGTCACCGTGATCTCCAAGGCCTACGGACAGGACCAGGCATGGAAATGGACCAGCGAGGGGGCCGACGGATACACCATCAAAGAATGCGAGAAGGACTCCTACGGGACCGACGTCATCATGCACATGCGCGAGAACGACGAGAACGAGTCCTACGACAGGTTCCTGAACGCCTACACTCTGGAAGACCTCATCAAGAAGTACTCGGACTATGTCCGCTGGCCCATCCACATGTTCCTCGAGAAGGGCGCCATGGAGGAGACCGGGGAGACCGACGAGTCCGGCAAACCCAAGACGGAATGGAAGACCCACATCGAGGACACCATCGTCAACAGCATGGTCCCCATCTGGCAGAGGGACAAGTCCTCCGTCACCGACGAGGACTGCAAGGCGTTCTACAAGGAGAAGTTCCACGACTACGAGGAGCCCATCTCCGTCATCCGCGTCAATGCGGAAGGTGCCGTCAGCTACAAGGCGATGCTCTTCATCCCCAAGGTGGCCCCCTACAACTTCTACAGCAGGGAGTTCGAGCCCGGACTCCAGCTCTACTCGTCCGGCGTCATGATCATGGACAAGTGCAAGGACCTCCTTCCCGACTGCTTCAGGTTCGTGAAGGGTATCGTGGATTCCCCCGACCTCTCGCTCAACATCTCGAGGGAGATGCTGCAGCACAACCGTCAGCTGACCACCATCAGGAACAACCTCGAGAAGAAGATCAAGAGCGACCTGGAGAGGATCCTCAAGGATGACAGGGAGACGTACGAGAACTTCCACAAGGTCTTCGGACCCCAACTCAAGTACGGCATCGTGGAGGACTGGGGCGCGAAGGCCGACCTCCTCAAGGACCTCATCATGTTCCACTCCATGGAGAAGGACAAGCCTATCACGCTCTTCGAGTACCTCGCCGACATGAAGGAAGGCCAGGAGAAGATCTACTACGCTTCGGCCGAGAGCGTGGCCAGGGCGAAGCAGCTGCCCCAGGCCGAACAGGTCCGCGACAAGGGATACGACATCATCTGCCTGGTGGATGAGCTGGACGAGTTCACCCTCAAGACCCTCAGGAACTACAACGAGAAGGAGTTCTGCGACATCAACAAGAACGACCTGGACCTGGGGACCGAAGAGGAGAAGAAGGCCACCGAGAGCAAGGAGGAGGAATCCAAGGCCCTGCTTGACTTCGTCAAGGAGTCCCTAGGGGACAAGGTCGATTCCGTCAAGCTGTCCGGAAAGCTGAAGACCCATGCTGTCTGCCTGAGCACCGAAGGGGACGTCTCGTTCGAGATGGAGAAGTACTTCGCCAACCTCCCCGGCGCGCCCGAATCCGAAAAGGTCAAGGCGAAGCGCGTGCTGGAGATCAATCCCAACCATCCCGCATTCGAATCCTTGGAAAAGGCGTTCGAGGAGGACAAGGATAAGGCCAAGGCCATGTCCCAGATCATGCTCGACCAGGCCCTCCTGATGGCCGGAATGCCCGTAGAGGACCTGCTCGGCTATTCCGAGAACGTTTTCAAACTCTTCTGATGGGATCGGGGTCATCCCCCTCCCATCTATTTGTAGGCGCCGGCCCAGATATGCGGATGCACGGCCGGCGAGGCCGCCCGGGATCGGGCGATCACTGATCGCACTTGTAATGTTTGGTGGTACGGATGCTGGTGGGACCTCTAAGCAGCCCGTTGACCGTGTGTATGGAGGCACCGATGATCACCTTGAGACGATCGGATGCTATGACGGAGAAGGTCTCCGAATCGATGATCTGGAACACATGCGTGCCCCTGTGTACCTTGATCTAGGTGGGATACTTCTGCGGGATCTTGCGCTTGATAGTCGTTCCGTCGACCATGACATCCACATACGGTATATTGGTCTCATTGACATATGCGAGGAAGACCTCCTCGTCCCGGAGGAACAGCAGATTGTTAGAATGGGGAGCATCATCCGAAGTGATCGCGGACAGCAGCTCCATACCGATGGAAGCGTTATCGGAAGCGTTCTGCCGGTCCTTGTCGGCATTCAGAACGATCAGGTCATCGCCGATGGCCTTCTTGGCCCCTTCCAGGTCGACGGGTTTATAGAACCCCTTCTGCCCGCACTTGAACTCATAGATGCGCTCTTTCAGTTTGCAGCCGCATTCCTTTGCGAACTCGAGCTTCTCGTGGAATTCGTCGACCGACCTCTCGCAGCCGATCCCCATCAGATAGCACAGGGCCAGCTCGAAGGTCGCATCGGGATGCCTGTTGTTGGATGACAACTGATAGAAGTAGAACGCTCTGGTGCGCGCCTTGTCGATATATATCGAGTTCTCGAACTCCCCGCCGTGCTGTTTCATGACACCGAAATCGTTGACAGCGCCCCTGTAACAGTTGGCGACCCCGTACTGCCTTTCCCCGTCGGAGGATTCCACCTCGGCCAGGAAGGCCTGGAAGTCACTCACGTCGAACCATTCGGCAGGGCACATGGCGATGGCCTCCACGGACTCGAGCCTCTGCTAGACCTTCAGGTTCTTGCCGTAGTTGCGGAAACTGTTCTCGAAGGAGCCTATCGTGGAAAGATAGATGACCCTCTCGAGGGTGCTGGAGTAGAAGGCCATATCCCCGATGGTCTTGACGGTCTAAGGGATCGTGAGCCTTTCCAGACTGTTGCCGAAGAATGCATCCGTTCCGATGTTCACCAGACCGTTGTGCAGCTTCAATTCGGTGAGGGTGGAGATCTTGAATGCGTTGGGCCTGATGTCCCTGACGGAGGAGGGGACGTTCAATGTCCTAACTGTCGTTCCGCTGAATGCATCCGCGCCTATGGTCTCCACGGTGCTCCCCAGCGATACGCAGCTCAGATTGGTGCAGTTCTTGAATGCTTCGTCCGGGATCACTTTGACCCCGTCCTTGACGATTACGAACTCGACCCTATCGTTCCCGGCATACAAGGGGCTGTCATCATCGAAGATGACGAGTGAATCGTGCTGTCCGACCTTCTCGAGATACATGAGCCCGTACTTGCGGAACAGGGGCTCGTCGATGAGGTCGTCCAATCCGTTCACGCATGTGGCGGCAAGGTCGTAGAATGCCATATAATACCCTCTGTCGATGCATTCGTCGAAGATGTCGATCGCCTTCTGATGGTCCCGTTGCACGTACTCATTGCCGGTCTCGAAGATCCTGCCCAGCCTGTGCAAGGCCTCGATGCACCCCATCTCGCTGGATTTAGAATAGTTTATCAGCGCCTTCATATGGTCCACTTCGACGCCGCACCCCTCCTCATAGCATGTCCCGAATTCGCAGAGGGCGAGCGGGAAGTTGCGGGATGCGGATCTCCTGATGAGCTCGAACCCCAGCTTGTCATTCTCGTCCAGATATATGCCGCGCAGGTACATCTCCCCCAGCAGGAACTGGGCCAGGGGATCGGATTGGGCCAGCTTGAACAGTGCGGAAAGATTGGATTCCATACGGCCTATGGCGCTAAGAACATCCATGTCCGTACCCTTTCCGTTGAACTCGAACACCGCTGCCATCATCTGGGCCAAAGGGTCCTCGCCGTCCTTCACGAGGGCGTATGCGGCGAAGACATCGAACCGCTCCTTACCGAGGCAGAAATCGATAGCCTGGGCGATGTGATCGGGGTACTGAGGCTCCGCAGGCACGTTATCCGATGCGGTCATGTTGACCTTCATCAGGGCCTCCTTGAATTCCTGAGCGCTCTGGAATCTGCGGTCGGGATTGACGGCCAGCGCTTTGAGGATCACCGGTTGGTACTCGAGTGGGATGCATGACAGGTCGATGTTCTCGGATTGGATCCTCTCCAGGATCTCCTCGGGGTTCCCGGATATGAACGGGATGTGCCCGGCCAGCAGCCTGTAGAGTATGAGTCCGATATGCCAAATGTCCGCACGCTGGTCCGCAGGCTTGTTCTGCAGCTGTTCGGGCGCCCGATATCTGGGCGTCACGACGGCACCTGAACTACCAGTCACTATGCTGCCGAAATCGGCGAATTTCCACCTCCCGTTCACGCCCAGGATGTTCTCTGGCTTGATGTCCAGATGGCTGACGCGTATGCTGTGGAGGTTCTGCAGGGATTCCAGGATCTGTATTATGTCGTCGACGGTGGCCGTGCCTTCGGCGATGGCCATGGCGAGCGAGCGGTCCGCCAGCTCCATCACCGACCACGGGAATGGATCGAAACCGTAATCGAAGATGCATATCGCATCGTTGGGGAACAGCCTTGAGAGAAGGTCCCAACGCTCGATCTCGAACTTCATCTCGGCGAACCGGCGTCCGGTCTCCGACTCATCCTCCGGAACGGTCACAGGCATCTTGATGGCGAACGTGAACCCGTCCCTGGTGCATCTGTACACCTTCGAGTTCACACCTTCCGCGAACGGCTCCGACTCGACCGAATAGTTCGAATACTTCCCTTTGTCCCCGGTCAGATCTAGCTGCTGTTTCCAAATGCCAATGTCCATCGTAACTACCCCGGCTCTGCTGGTGGACGTCCCGTGCGGTCCCCTCGTGCCTTATCGGACAGCCGGCCGCCACCTGACTCCGTTGGCCCCAGGAGTTGATACGATTTAAAGCAGAGTCGTCCGACCTTAGTGCAAGCAGAACCGTTCACAAGCTGTTATCTTGAGAACAGCGCTCAGAAGCTCTCGTGGAAGAGGCACTTGGTCTGGTGCTCGGGCTCGCTGGAGGTGTTCATGCCCAGCTTCTTGTAGACCCCTTCGTCGACGGGCGACAGGATGACCGACGAATGCACGTCGCATCCCCTGAGCATGGGCAACTTGGCGAACGCCATCTCCGCGTTCTTGTCCGTCCTCGCGATGATGGAGAGGGCCACGAGCATCTCGTCCAGGTGCAGACGGGGATTCTTGTATCCGAGATTGTCCACCTTCAGCCTCTGGACCGACTCGATGACCTCTTTGGAGATCAGGGTTATGGAATCATCGATCCCGGCCATCTCCTTGAGCATGTTGAGCAGAAGGGATGATGAAGCGGTGGTGAGGGGCGTCGCCTTACCTGTCACGATCCTGCCGTCGTCGAGCTCCGCCGCGACCACAGGCCTCTCGGTCTCGGCCATGATCCTCCTGACCGTCGCCACGGTACCGCGGTACTCCGGGGTGATGCCGGCGTTCTTCATGTAGATCTCCGACTTCAGGAGGGTCTCCGGTGTCGCCCTCCCTTCCCTGCGGTCCCTGAGGGTGGAGTAGTAGCGCCTAATGATCTCATAGTTGGCAGCCCTTCTGACCACCTCGTCGTCCACGATGCAGTTGCCGGCCATGTTGACTCCCATGTCGGTGGGTGACTTGTACGGGGATTCCCCGAGGACGCCTTCCAGGATCGCGTTGACCACCGGGAAGATCTCTATGTCCCTGTTGTAGTTGACCGTGGTCACGTTGTATGCTTCCAGATGGTAGGGATCGATCATGTTGACATCGGCCAGGTCCACGGTGGCGGCCTCGTAGGCGATGTTGACCGGATGCTTGAGCGGAAGATTCCAGACGGGGAACGTCTCGAACTTGGCGTATCCCGCCTCCACGCCCATCTTCTTCTCATGGTAGAGCTGAGAGAGGCATACCGCCATCTTGCCGCTCCCGGGACCGGGGGCGGTGACTATGACCAGCGGCTTGGTGGTCTTGACGAAGTCGTTCTTGCCGTAGCCTTGGTCGGATGCTATGAGGTCGACGTTGGAAGGATATCCTTCTATGAGGTAGTGCCTGTAGACCTTCAGACCGTCGGACTCCGCCTTCCTCTGGAAGGCCTCCGCCTCCGCCTGACCGTTGAAATGGGTTATGACCAGGCCGCAGACCCCGATGCCTCTGTCGGTGAACATGTCGACGAGCCTGAGAACCTCCATATCGTAGCCCACGCTGAAGTCCTTGCGTATCTTCTTCTTGACGATGTCCTCCGCGTTGATGACGATGATCGCCTCGGCATCGGTTCCGAACTCCATGAGCATCCTGATCTTGCTGTCCGGCATGAATCCGGGAAGCACGCGCGACGCGTGGTAGTCGTCGAACAGCTTGCCTCCGAACTCGAGATACAGCTTGCCTCCGAACTTGTGGATGCGATCCCTGATGTGCTCCGCTTGCATCTTCAGGTACATTTCATTGTCGAATCCGACCCTCATATTCCTCGAGGGTCGGAACCGCAAAATCGTATAAAACTTAGGCGGAATGACAGTATTTTTAACGTGATACACGGTACCCGTCACAGCATTACCATGACGTTCAACCCGTACGAGGACAAGCAGGAATACGATGTCGAGACGTTCTTCTCGCAGATAGAGGAATACAGGGACGTCCACGGATCCGAGTGCGAGTACGTCAAATGCGACCACAAGAACGCAGACTATTCCGTCCTGGACCGCCAGCAGAAGGCATACTACCTGTACTGGAGGGACGAGCTCTCCCGCGGGAACTGCCTGAAGTCCGACCGGGGCTATGTCAAACTCCGTCTCTGCGAGATCATAAACACGGACTCGGACCCGCAGGACGGGATGAGGGAGCTCAGGCTCCTCTACAACAGCACGAGGATGCACGGCGTCCCCCAATCAAACATACTCGCGGCGATGTTCGACTATGCGGTGAGCCGCGACCTGGACCTGCCGATCGTATGGATGGGCAAGGGATCCGTTAGGTCGTTCATGGTGACCTCGGAGATCATGGCGTTCCCCACGCGGCGCATCGGGAAGGACCTGGTGTGGTACCTTTCGGGAGGGCCCAAAGTCCATGCGGACGGCGTGGACAACATGAAGCACATCGTGCTGTTCAACGACTGCCTCACGGCCATAGACCGCTTCCTCATGGAGAACACCGGGAAGGGCATCGCCCAGACCTACTCGGACGGGATGATGACCGAGCTCTACAAGATCTTCCTGTACCTGCCCTACAAGGGCAACAGGGACTATCAGATCACATACGAGAAGCTCCTCACCGACGGAGTATTCGGAGAATTCATGCTGGGCCTGTTCTCATACACGAGGAAGGTCCTCTGCAAGGAGATCGGCGAGAAGGGGCCTTCCACACCCAGCTCCTTCAACAAGGAGTTCAGGAAGATCGTGGACAGGATCGCCGCCGAGGGTCCCGAGGAATACGAGCCTGCTCCCAGGCAGTGGCGCGGTACCATCAGGACGTCCATGTCATCCAAGGAGAGGGCCTTGCTGGACATGGGGGTCTCCCTCGAGGCGCAATATGGCACGGCGGAGAATCCCAAGCCGATACTCAACATCGACAAGAATGCTCAGAAGCAGCACGTCAGCCCGCACCTCAAGAGCGATATCGAGAGGAACTGGAACGTGGAGGTCAAGGGAGGGCAGCCCTATATCCCCTCCGGCCTCACCAATCCGGACTACAGGTCGTTCTCGGAACAGCAGAGGAGGTTCTACGTGTCCTGGAGGGAGGATACCAGGAAGGGCAGGTACGGGGAGACCGACATGGGATACCTATGGCTGTATCTCTGCGAGCTGATCAACATCAAGGCGGATGCTGAGGTGACGATGTCGCAGCTGGTCGGCCTCAAGGAGGCCTACGGTTACGCAGATGAGGGCAACATCATCGGGAAGACCTGCTTCGACTACTCCATAGTCCACAAGCTCCCTCTGCCCTATCCGTCGTTGTACGAATCCAACATCACGGCCTGCCTGATCCTGGACCAGTTCCTCAAAGGCGAAAGCACCCGTCTCGACAAGGAAATGCTGCTCTTCATCTCAGAGACCAAGGACAAGACCATCACCCGCGAATTCGATCAGGACTGCGTGGGCATAACCGAGCTGTTCCTCAGAGGCGTAGAGGAGAGGATGAAGGCATCCGGCACCACCATCGCCGAATCCTGCGACCTCGAGAAGGTCAACACGTCGATAGCCGTCTTCGACGGTCTGAAGTACTTCAAGGAGATCAAGAAGGCCAGATTCTCGTACACCAACTATGTGTACAACTCCGCCTTCGACGATTCCCTCAAGGAGGGGATGAAAGCGGCATTCACCGCGGTCCGCATGAAGAGGACCAACAAGCCCGTCAAGATCACCAAGTTCACCGCGTTCGGCATGGACTGCAAGGACCTGATGACCGAATGCGTCAACAGATGGTACGACCAGAAGGAGATGGCCGAGATCAAGGAGATGGCCAGCAACTTCAAGCTCGACCGCGATGCCGTCTCCGGTGCCGAATCCGCGCTGAAGGAGGTCACCGAGATGATGGCGGTGGACCTGGACGGACCGATGGAGCAGAAAGAGGAGACGGAGGGACCGGAGATCCGCTCCGACCCCTGGGAAGGCCTCGGTAGTTCTCTGGATGAGATCCAGAAAGGTTATCTGGCCGCCTTGCTGGAAGGCAGGGGCCAGGAGTTCATCGCCGAGAGGAAGCTGGTCCGGAACAGGATAGAGGATTCGATAAACTCCCTGGCCATGGACCACGTGAAGGACAACATCCTCGAGGACGGCGAGGTCTTCGAAGAGTATCGGGACATGGTCCGCTCGATAAGCGGGCTCCGAGGGTCCAACTGACTTCTAACACCCGTGCCTAGACGGCCCCGCCATGGCGGAAAATCGGTTCGGATTATCCTACCGATAGAGGTATATCAATGAGGGAATATGGGACTTCTAAGGAGGATCTGAAATGACCGCAATTGTACCTAGAAGAACGCTGATCACGATGATGAACGCCCTTTCCTCTGGCGTAGTGCCGAGAAGAGGTCTGGAATACATAGCGGTAGGCAGGAAGAAAGAGACGGTGACCTTCGTCAACGACCTCGAGTACACCGCCGAGGGCGGTGGCGCATTCAGATTCATCTCCGGCCGTTACGGTAACGGCAAGAGCTTCATGACCCAGATGATCCGCAACTATGCGATGGACAGGGAATTCGTGGTCATGGATGCCGACCTCGCGATCAACAGGAGGCTCACCGGTTCCAAGAAGGAGGGCCTCAACACCTACATGGAGCTCATCAAGAACATGGCGTACAAGGCCAGGCCGGACGGCGGTGCCCTGGAGCCCATCCTCCAGAAATGGATATTGGACACCCAGGAGGAGTTGGCCGCCAAGAGCGGGAAGGACGTTTCCGAGATCGGGAGGGACGAGATCGAGAAGGCCATGCGCGCCAAGGTCTCGGACATCTCCAACTATCAGAACTATCAGGACTTCATGAGGGTCGCAGTCTGCTACATGAATGACTTCCTCGACGGTAAGGACGACATCACGGCCCTGAGATGGCTCAAGGGAGAGCTGGAGCTGAAGAAGGAGTCCAGGAAGGAGCTGGGCACCAACATGGTGCTCGACGACAGCAACTGGTACGACGTCGTGAAGATCTGGTCCGGGATCGTGACCTGCCTGGGATTCAAAGGGCTCGTCGTCTTCATCGATGAGGGCGTGATCCTCTACAAGCTCCAGAACAAGGTCTCCAGGTCCAACAACTACGAGCGCCTTCTGACGATGTTCAACGACATCATGCAGGGGAAGACCAAGCACCTCTCCATCTACGTATGCGGCACCCCGGAGTTCATCGAGGATCCCAACAGAGGCCTCTACAGCTACGAGGCCCTGAGGTCCAGGCTGGTGGCCGGGCGCTACGAGAACGGCTTCGACAACTACCTCGGGCCGATAATCAACCTGAAGCCTCTGACCAACGAGGAGATATTCGTCCTGCTGAAGACGATCAGGGACCTCCATGAGCAGAGGTACGAGTACAAGTCCGGCATCACGGACGACATGCTGGAGATCTATCTCAAGACCGTTCTCTCCAGCGTTGTGTCGTCGACGATGATCACGCCCAGGGAGATCACCAGGGACCTCATCAGCCTCCTGGACACCATGCATCAGAACAACGACCTGAACTTCCTCGACCTGGTGGAGGGCAGGCTCGTGTGCGCGGATGCGAACCCCGACGATGAGATAATCGAGGACCTCGAGGTATGAGCGAATACTTCGAGAAGCTCCCCTGGTTCATCAAGGAATTCATCCACAACTGCAGATGGACCGGATTCAGAGAGGTCCAGAACCAGACCTTCGGGGCGTTCTATTCGACGGACGACCACATACTGGTCTCCGCAGGCACGTCCAGCGGTAAGACCGAAGCGGCCATGTTCCCGATTATAGGCTCGCTCTACAACAATCCCGCCGACAGCGTCGGAGCGCTCTACATCGGACCGCTCAAGGCCCTGATCGATGACCAGTTCCAGAGGATGGATCCGGTGCTCAGGGAGTCCGGGATCAGGATAACGGGATGGCACGGGGACATAGGGAAATCCTCCAAGGAGAGGCTCATGGACGAACCTTCCGGCATCCTGCAGATAACCCCCGAATCGCTGCAGAACATCCTATCATATCAGCCCGAGGAGGTCGAGAGGCTCTTCGGGGACCTGCGGTTCGTGATCGTCGACGAGGTGCATGCGTTCATGGATTCCGACAGGGGCCTGCAGCTGCTGTGCTGCCTCCAGAGGCTGGAGGTGCTCGCACATTGCGACCCGAGGAGGATCGGGCTCTCCGCCACCATCGCCGACAGGGACCTGGCCGCCGAATGGCTCAGGGCGGACACGGGGCGCGGCGTCTCCATAGTCTTCGACGACCAGCGGAACGAGCGCAGCATCAGGATCCATTACAACAGCTTCCCTGAGACCGATGAGGAGACGCAGAGCGTGGAGAGGAAGAGATCCGTCACCTCGTACTATCAGCAGCTCTTCCGGGAGACCCACGGCTACAACTGCATCGTGTTCACCAACAGCAGGCAGGATGCGGAGATGACCGCCAAATCCCTGAGGATCGTGGCGGAGAGGAAGGGTTTCCCCGACGAGGTGTACATCCATCACGGCAGCATCTCGAAGGAATACCGGAAGGTCGCCGAGGACCGCCTCAAGGACCCGTCCGTGAAGACCACCACGGTCGCCACCGTGACGCTGGAGCTGGGAATCGACGTCGGCGACCTAGACAGGGTGATTCAGATAGGAGCGCCCTTCACCTGCTCCGGACTGGTCCAGAGGATGGGGCGCTCGGGAAGGAGAGGTAACGGCCAGAACCTCATCGTCATGTGCAACGAGGATGAGATGGACTGGTGGAGCACCCTGGACGGGGTGTCGCTCAGCCTCGTGAAGGCGGTCGCCATGTCGGAGCTGGTCCTCAGGGAGGGATGGACCGAACCCCCGCTGGAGAACAGCATGCCGTTCGGGCTCCTCTACCACCAGACGATGGAGTACCTCCGCTCCGGGATCGGCGCCAAGTTCTCCGTGCTAGTGTCCGACGTCCTGAGCATGTACCCGTTCAGGAACATCTCCAAGGACCAGTACAAGCTAATGATCAGGAACCTCGTCAATCTCGGGCACATCCAGGTCATGTCCGACCAGACCATCCTCATCGGTGAGAAGGCGGAGAGGATAGTCTTCAACCGCGAGTTCTGCTCCGTGTTCTCCACGAAGAAGGAGGTGATCGTGAGATGCGACGGACGCACGGTGGGATCCGTACAGGATCTCCCGAAGGTCGACGACCTCATACAGCTGGCGGGACGCGTGTGGACCGTGGTGGAGGTGTCCGAGAGCAAGAGCTCCATCGAAGTCAAGGAATGCCAGGGAGAGGCATGCAACCCGTGGAGGTCGGGCACCCCTCCGACGCACACCCGCGTGATGAGGAAGATGCTGGAGGTGCTCCAATCGGATGAGATCTACGATTATCTCGATGAGGCCTCGACGGCCCGTCTCGAGGAGAGCAGGTCCATAGCCCGGGCTAACGGGATGACCTCCATGTTCTCCGATAGGGTCGGCGGTTACAGGATGTACCCCTGGCTGGGGACGATACAGTTCGACACGCTCAGAAGGATACTGCAGAAGGTCATCGGGTCGGACAAGGTGAGGTTCATGCAGCCCTACTACATCGACATCCGCACCAACCTCTCCGAGGATGAGGTCCTGGAGAAGGTGCACCGGTACATCGACGGGAAGGACCCTGTCTCCCTGATCGGCGATGACGATCTGGTAAGATACGGGAAGTACGACAGGTACATCGCCGAATCGCTGTTGGCAAGGGAGTTCGCCGCCGACCGTCTGGACTTCGACCTCGAGATATGATCGGATCCTCACCTTCCTGTTCTCCTTGGAGAGGATCGCACAGATGCATCCGACCACCATGAGCGCGGACATGATGCCCCATAGCATCCGATACTCCCCGAGGGAATGCCCCGTGACGAGGAATCCGGATATGGTCACAAGTATCGCCCCTCCGGCGAACGGGAACAGGTTCAGAGCGGCGGTGGAAGTGCCGGCCATGGATACTGGGAAGAGCTCCTTGACCTGTGCGTACGAGACGACGAAGAACGCGTTGAAGAAACCCAGGAGGAAGTTGATGGCGGTCTGCACCCATATGCCGCTCGCCTGATCCATACCGCAGGTCAGCCATATGACGAACCATACCGCCGTGTATGACAGTGATCCGAACACGAGGACCTTCCTGCGGGACCGGAATATCCTGTCCGACAATCTACCGGCCAGCGGTGCGCCGAATAGCATGCCGATGGCGACCGTGGTGACCATCATCCCTGCATCCGTGACCGAGTATCCGTACACGTTCTGGTAGAACGCCCCGGCCTGCGATGCCTGCCATACCATGACCGTACCGTACATAACGAAGAACCATATGGCCACAGGCCAGAATCCCCTGGTGTCGGAGAACACCGTCTTCAATGCCTCCACGGTGCCGACCTTCTCCTTCTCCGGCTCCGGCATAGGTGCCCCCGTCTCCTCGGACACGATCTCCTCGATGCTCGGATAGCCCATG
>Ga0310696_10000905_pt1 | contig 43748 bp, 51 predicted proteins | sample AusTroGonzalo_MG_4_FD_203885 | JGI IMG/M metagenome (GOLD analysis project Ga0310696, IMG submission 203885) | Bovine rumen microbial communities from tropical cattle in Woodstock, Queensland, Australia - Gonzalo_02 (v2) (version 2) | ecosystem: Host-associated > Mammals > Digestive system >... | reverse complement strand
TGCTTGGCCAATATCTTTTAAATCGTCGTCCGCTGGCACGAATTCGTTGCCGATGCGCATAATTTGCTGCATTATATGTGTCCTTTCTCGCTTTACTCCATCACAAGTGTCATACTTGTGTATGCGTATGCGTATGTATTGTTAATTATTGTTATTTGGTCACCAAAAAACCACCTATTCGGTGGTTTTGGTGATGTGTGTAAGGTGCGTAATGTGCGTGATTTATTTTATCTATCGTGTTCGTCTGCGTGTCGTACAAACTCTCCTTTTTATTATGCGTTCAAGTTTGTCTTGCGAATTTGTGTCGCTTATCTGTATAACGGGCTTGTATCTGTGCTTATATTGCGCGTATTCATATGTTATAGTTACGTATGCCTTGCCTTTATTTATTGCTCGCTCGTATTCGCTCGTTATAAGTGCCACCCATCTCATCGTTGCGCCTGTTGTTTTGAATATGCGCATCAGTTTGTCCGCGTCTATTTGATTATCTAGCGGTTTATTCGTGTATATTGTGTCTGGTGTGTATAGATTATCCATATTGTCCATTCGTTTATATGTGGTAAAACTCCACTCCGTGTGCGCGTATCTCTTGTATGCTTATGCCGTGTATGTGCGTTGTTGTCGGTATATATGGCTGTACTTCTATGCTGCGTTTATTCCTGTGTAGCGTGTATGTCGCTGTGCGTGTCGTTAGATTTACTGTGCGTGTGCGACTGAATATGCCATAGTGGATCATTTCGTTGTGTGCGTTGAATATAATGCATTTCACTCGTCTTGTATCTCTGTATATCGTGTGCTCTTGTGTGTCTGGGTCTGGTGGTGATATGTCTGTCGCTTGTGGTATGTGTTTGTGATATGGTGCTGTCGCTCTGTGTGTGTGCGCATTGTGTGGCGCATTTATCTGTGGGAATATGTCGTTTATTGTGTTTGTGATATTCACATATGTGCGTGCGCTGTTGTCGCGTGTCTTGTTGTATATTGTGCGTGCGTACTCTGTGCGATTGTACCCGTCATAGTGTGGCGCTATGTGTATGTGTATGCGCTGTGCTCGGTGTGTGTCGCTGTAAGCGTCATTTATGTGTATGCGCCGCGTGCGTGCGTTGTATGTGCCACGCTTGCGCCTGTTGTATTTTATCATATTCTTATATTCTTATATTCTTATATTTATATATGAATATAGCACGCATTTTATTGCGTGCTTATGCGTGCCATATTCATATATAATAAAATAGCACGCTTATGCGTGCTATTTTATTACCTGTATTATGCAATAATTGTTATATTCAATTCTTGCATGACTTGATCCATTTTAGCCTTAAAATCGCCATTGTTATAATATGCTTGCACAATGTTAGCATTTATGTGCGCCTTAGCCAGTGCCTTGTATTGCGTGCTTGCAAGTATATTGCGCGCTTGCTTGCTAACATTGCTTGTTTTAAGGTTATATGTTGCGCCGCCTCTTGTGGTGGTGGTGCTAATAAACTCTAAGAATGATTTATCATTCATATGTGTTTATACCTTTACTTGTGCGCTTGTGTTGTTATGGTATTATGTGCGCACATTATACACAATACCATAACACCATTATAGCACAGAATACAAAATAATGCAATAGTAATTTATGCACATTTTAACTGGATCCCAGATCCAGTGATCCAGTGATCTGGCGATCCGATCCAGTCATTAAACCGCTAACGCTAAAATTAAGCGTAATCGGTATCCCACAGAACCCCACGCCACGCTGAAAATATCTACGTAGCTTGCGGAGTAGAAAAAGCTGTACTGCCTTACTATATAAAAGTAGTAATATTATAAAATATAAATAAAAAGTAAATTATGTTATAATATATATTTTTACAGATATGGATAAAAAAAATAGGGTATTGACAAAATAAAAAGATATTTTATTAAGGAACTACAAAAAAAATTTTAACAGAGAAAGCCAAACTACACAAAATCCCATTAAGCTTATGTAGACAAAAAGTAGTAAGTAGTAGTTTGTGGTTAAATAGGTGCCAAAAAAATATGTTATAATATGTTTTTTAAACTTAATCAATTTGCCTTCTCCACCTCTGTTAAATTTGACTACTACAAGACAATATGATATGCCACCCCAAGGAATACCTGTCAAGCTACTCCGCATTTTCCCAAAAACCGAACAAAAACCGAACAGAATGTAGTTTTTTCTACAAATTTTGCACACTTTCTACACGTTTTTCTACACGTTTTTCTACATTTTCTCTACACGTTGTAAAAATTACATGCATTTTCTACAATCACGCCTATTGACACCATATCCCAACTGCATGGTATAATGGCATAGACACATATATACGTGCATATATATACGTACATATATATACGTACATATATATACGTATGCATAACCAAAATGGAGAATTATAATGGACGCACTAGAGTTACAGCAAGCACTATCTATAAAGCTGGCCAAGCAGAATATAAACATTACAAATATTACACCTGATTTTGTGTTATTTGACTATCAGTACAGGTTGAGAAATGGGCAGCCTAGGTGGGCCAAGATGTTTTACAAACGCAATACACAAGATGATTCCATCCGCACAGCGGTAGAGGACATATTAGAGATAGTTCGTGCCACGCGGATGGAGGTGGAAGAGAATGACTGGGAGTAGAGATGATACTGACAGGGACGCTCCGATAGGTGATAGCTCTCTACTTCGAGTGCCATTTGACGACATGCAGTTGGGGGACTTGGAGGTGTTTATACGGGGGTACGGGCACACAGCTAGAGACTTCATGTTTGAGTGCAGTACATTTCCGAGAGAGTATTTTAAGGATAGCCAATTTAGTATACACCGCACGTCGTCTAGGGATAGGTCTAACAGAGACGACTTTATCAAGCGTGTGGCGCTGTATCTGTTCGACTTTAGGAGACATCCGGAGGAGAGCAGCGTCGTGTTTTTTAAGAGGAGGAGCGACAGCGTCTACAGGCGAGCTACTGAGGCAGCTCTAGCAGCAGAAGTCAATACACTGTGGGAATTCTTCTTTAGGTGCACACCCACTAGAGAGGTCGACGAGTGTACGAGGAATATATTGAGGAATGTTACAGAGGTGGCAGATGTTAGGAATAGAGTATACAGGATAGCAGATGGGCTATTTTTCGCCCCCAGCGCTGAAAAGGCACTATATAGGTCTCTCCCAGAGGGCAAGGATTGCTTCTACACACTAGAGGGGGCATATAGGGTAATTGGACAAAGTGACGAATATGTGGCATTACTTGAGAAGTCATATAATGACTTTTTGGGGCTGCTTGACTCTAAGAGCCACGCCCACCTGCAGTTTAGAAACATTTATAAAGACTTACCAAGGGATTTTGAATGGGTGGAGACGTGGTCTGCGACAGACGTCCCGGGGTCAGTAGAGAGATACTGGGACATGATGGTAGCGTTTTGCACACCATTTTTAAAAAAATTAATAGAGCGAGCGTATTTACTAGATGGCAAGACACGTACAGGCAAGAGCTCTTTTCACGACGTGCTGGTGTTTTTGTTCGGGAGAGAGAACTCATCTGAGGTGATGATAACTGATTTCGCTAATTATCACGTCAACAATGCGCTAGCGTATTGCTGTATAAATACGCCAGATGAGGAGCAGGGTGGTATAGTGCCTAAGGCAGCTTGCCCGATATTTAAAACGTTTGCGACTAAGAGAGGTGTTAGCCTACCGGTTAAGAATAAACAACCTATCTGGGCAGATGGGCAGTTTATGTCGTTTCACCCTACAAACTCAAATTTGCAGTGGCCAGATACAGAGTCGGGCCCATGCCTTAAAAGATGCCTCATTATAAAATTTTTTAAGAATCTAGAGCACTTGGACTTGAGAGGAAAAACTTTTATAGAGGCTACGCTAGAAGACAATCCAGAAGAGTTTGCTAAATTTTTAGGGCAGATTTTTGCTCTTGCCACGTATTTTTCTAGAGACGATAAGGCGTTTTTTATTAGCAACCAGATGGAGAAAGCAAACGAGTATGTGTCTAAAGAGACGAATAGCCTCGTCTTGTATTACAACTACTTTTATAACTTCTTTGATGCTGTGACGAATGATGAATTCTTGTGGAACGATTATATTAGAGCATGTTGGGCTAATGGCTGGACCCAACAGGGGAAGGACGCTTTTAGGAGGCAATTCGACGCATTATTAATGCAAAAGTCTGTACCTAGAAAGATAAACAATAAAAGCGTAAGGTATAAGCGGTATCCGAAGTTCTCTTCTCCACAGGTGTTGTACCCGGATTATAAGATAATGATTACCAATGATGCCGCACAGACATATTCGACACCTTATGGGAACGCAGAGCAAATGCATAAAGATGGGTTGAGTGTGGTGGCCACTCTGTGGGCGATAGAGGAACAACGCAAGGCAGCAGAGGAGCTTAAACGGCTAGAGTCTATGGGGCAACAGTCCATGTTGGAGGACGACATATGGACTTAGCAGATAAAGTTATAGCGGCCAATGAGCAGAACGCGCCCGACGATAGTCGTAGCCAGCCAGCGTTCTTTGGTGTCGACTTGCCGGAAATAGACGAATATGGCCTGCCAACAATAGACAGCGTGGACTACTTTGTGGCTAGAATGATATATATTGACCAAAGGTCTAAAGATGGTCATTTGCACATGAGGAGCGATGGAAGAGTCTGGAAGGGTAATCAATGGGTATCCGAGAACCAAGAGAATCTGTATCGCTTAGCAGAGTGGAAATTCCCCATCAAAACTTGGCAGAAAGAAGCAATATGGAAAAAGCTGAGAGAGGTTTTACCAGAGCTATCAAGAGAAAAGTACGTAGTCACAGATGATTTGGTATGGGACAGAAGGGACGCTGAGCTTAAACGTGTTAAAGAGAAACCGAATACTATATATTAAAATAAGGAAAGGCATTATACTGATATGATTAGAGATGGACGTGCATATACATTAAAAAAAGAAAATGGACTCGGGGACGAGTGCACACAGATAACTTCTGGAGCCACCATGGGTGGCATAGATACCGCTGGTTTTATGAGCCTGGTGTTTGGCTGGATACATGACCACATTTCCCCAGCTACTAGGACATATACTAGGTCTACTAGCTATGGGTTTAAGCATATGGTAGAGGAGGATATCGGCCATTATATCACTAATAACCAGTTTAAAGATGCCATGCTTCTATGTGGGTATCAGCCAGTTGACCCCAATAAAACGAATTGGATGTTTAAAGTTAAGGTGTCTTTGCCATCTGACAGCGAGTTAGAGCTTGAGCGCAAGGTGGGCGTTAAAACCGCCAGGTTCGTAGAAAAATGGGTAGAGTCAGTTAACGAGAAAAGGCCCGTGGAGCCATTTGGCCCGAGTTCTTTCCCAGGTTACAAATGGTACAAAAACGCAAACGAAAACGTGCTGGTTGTTAAGTCGAACGGGAAAACATTAAGAATACCACTAGAAGAAGACAAGAGCAAAGGAGCAAAATGGTAAAAGAAGCGGATTTTAAGCAGAAGTTCCAGAAAGAGCTCAAAAAACGAGTGAAGCCAGTGGCCATCCTACAGTATAAGCAGGATGCCACCACCCTTAAAGGGTTTCCAGACACGCTTGTGATACTAGAAGGTGTAACCATATTTATAGAGTATAAAAAGGCTAAGAATGCAAAATACCAAGAAGGGCAAAAAATGTGGCATGATAGGCTAGAGGATGCTGGCCACTTTGCCTTCTATGTGTACCCTGAAAATGCTGAGGAGATATTAAAAGAGATTGAGAGGCTGAAATGAGCGTATTTTATGAGACTTTATCTTATCCAGTGGCGAGAGCCTTTAAAAAGCGTAAACAGAGGTTCAAGAAAGACAAACCGTGCGCTGTCTGCGGGAAAAAGCTAAATCCAGATGAGATGATGGTGGCGCACAAGACACCAGTATCCGAGCTCTCCACTTCTAGAGCGATACTAGACGAGAGTAACTGGGAGGTGCGGTGCATCTACTGCGAGCGTAAACTTAATCATGTAGAAGATTTAAGGAGGAATCGTGAACAAAGAACTAATACTAATATGTAGCTGTTTTAATATGACAAAAAAGGCATCGGAAGCGTTTTCATTGCTATTCCCAGACCGGTGCCTTCCCCAAATAATCAAGGGGCGGGACCGCATTTATAAGCTCGGTAAGGAGCTTCAGAATGACCATATTCTGGCTATATCCAAGCTGTCTGGGAAGTTCGCTTACTATATTAGACTAGAGGGCGACACTATTGTAGAAGAATATAACCTATTAACTGGAAAGAGGACAAGATGAAAATAACTCTAGAGATGCACGATGAAAAAATAATATACGAGTCTCCGAGCGAGACCTATACTGTGAGTGAGATGAAGGAGATTTTCAGTAGGATGCTAGTGCAGGCTACTTATTCACCAGACGTGATAGAGCCAGCTGAGGGCGGGCACTTTGAGTGTAAATACGTGGAGGATGAATAATGGCGATAGCAGCATGTGGGTGCCTATGCGGGTCGACTGACTCACTTATTAGGAATTTCCTAAAATCTGTAGGATATGACGGGTGGATTAACATCCCCATCGCCAAGGGGAAAGAGAGGTCGTTTTCCTTGCTTAACCAGATGCCGCCAACTCCTGAGAAGGAGATGCTACAAAGCTTTCTCAAAAATGCTAGCAAATGGGCGGTGATTATTGGATATACTGATACAGAGATGCGGTGGTCTGACATTGCCCATAATGGCCCAAAGTCCCGCATTGAGGCAGAATTTGTGGTGAAATCTTTTTCTGAGATTTGATTTAATTTGTGAGTTGTTATACAATAGAATTAACATAATAGGAGACCATAATGCAACCTAATACTAAACTCTCTCCAGGCTTCGTAGAGGTAGATAAAGCCTGTGAGCTTATCAAGTCTGACACAAGGGATAATCCAGTCGTGGATATGGACTATCTTGTTGGACATATTGTCTGGATTGAGACTAGCCATAATTTTCGTATTCCTAAGGTACGTAGACTGAACCCAGATGAGGTATATACCACTAAGCGTGGCAAAGTTATTGAATATGAGAACACTGGTGATGTGTATGTATACATCGCCACCAATTTCGAGAAAGAGCTTCTCAAGAAGACAATCCTCGACAAATACCGTGAATTGGTGGGGCATGAATACCGGCAAGCAGGCATAAAAGCTCGCTCAACTGTAGCAGATGATGCTCAGGGTACGGCGGCGGTTAAGCCACGCATGAACAAACCAATCGCCAAGGAAGGGGCGGTCATCGGCTCTGGTGAGACTATTACCAGCAACGGTGAGAACCTAAGCGTATAATGGACCCAAGACACCCAGAATTAGCGGTCACACGGCTTAAAGAGCTAGTGGCTCAGTATGACCGCATTGAATCAGACATGAAAAAGGCTACTGTCGCCTCTCGGTTGGCTCAGCTAGAGAGAGAAGGTGGGCTTGTAGTACAGGAGATTTGCTTAGTTGCTCCTCGTGTGCATGAGGCCATGATGCAGACTTCAAGGCAAAGAAGGCACGATATAGCCAAAGGCCTTGTGGAAAAACCTGTGAAAAACATTTACGAAGATTTTAGAGAATACGCTGCTACTGCTGTGAGAGAAGAGTATGTAGCTCCGAATCAAGCTGAGACTGTGATTGTGGAGCCAAAACCTCGCAAGAAGAAAACGGCAAAGAAGGCTGATAAAAAATGAAAGTCTTTATCAGCCAACCAATGAACGGGCGCAGCAATAGGGCTATAAGAGAAGAACGCCAACCTGTCATTGACCAATACGAGAAAGATGGGTGGGAGGTTATAGACTCAGTGTTAGATATGGGGCCAGCAAGCGCTATTAAGTATTTAGCTAAAAGCATTGAGCTAATGGACGACGCTGATAGAGTAGTGATGATGAATGGTTGGGCAAAATCTAGGGGGTGTCGTATTGAACATGAGATAGCAGTCAATTATGGAAGAGAGGTAGTATATTTATGATGCAGGGAGAAGTAGTATCACAGTATGTTACATTGGAGCAGGTAGATGACGCTATTTTGCGTCGCTACCTGGACCTTGTGGAAAACGCCAACCCTGAAGATATGGCGAAACTTCTCGAGTCATGGGCTAAGTATATCTCGGCACGCCGCAACTCTGACGTGTTTGAGAAGTCAGAAACAGAGGAGGAAAAAATGGAGAGGCAAACTAAGGAAACAATTATGGAGGCTTTAGCCAATGCTTAAAGTATTAGAATTATTTGCTGGCATCGGTGCGTGCTCTGAAGCACTCACAAGCCTTGGCATTGAACATGAGATAGTGGACGCAGTAGAGATAGACAAGTATGCAGTCGAGAGCTTTAATGCAGTTCATGGGACTGACTTCGAACCACAAGACATCACTAAGTGGGATAAAGACATAGAGTGTGACCTTATTATGCATGGTTCACCTTGCCAGGACTTCTCAGTCGCTGGTAAAGGTGCGGGTGGTGATGAGGGAAGTGGCACAAGGTCTAGTTTGCTCTATGAAACGTTGCGTATTGTAGAAAAGTTACGCCCAAAGTATGTGATTTGGGAGAATGTAAAGAACCTATTATCTAAGAAACACGTACACAACTGGGAAGCTTACGCCAAGCGTATGGAGGAGATGGGGTATACAAACTATTGCCAAGTTCTAAATGCCAAAGACTACGGCGTGCCACAGAATAGAGAGAGAGCCTTTACTGTGAGTATAAGAACTGATGTCCCTTATTCGTGGGCGTTTGAGTTCCCAGAACCATTCCCCCTGGCAAAAAGGCTCAAGGATATTCTCGAAGATGATGTGGATGAAAAGTATTATGTATCCACGAGACAACTAACTGGCATGGCTACAACCAACTACGAAAGCTACAAACTTTCCAAGCTTCTCAAGGACAAGGATGCCACTGCCGATACTCTGAAGGCTAGGTTCGAGGGGTGTCCTCAATTAGTGTCAACTGGTGGCACCGAGCTACAAAGAAAAGTATGTGATGAAGCTCTCAAGAAGGGGGTGGTTAAACCGAACGATGTTGTTTTGCCTGGTGCCTATGGCAGAAACTTTGGTAGCAAGGAGAAGATACAAGACCCAGATAAAGAAGTCTCAACTCTTCAGGCAGCAATGGGAGAAGGTGGGGGCAATGTTCCTCTGGTCCCAACTACCTATCGCATAAGAAAATTAACCCCAAAAGAGTGTTGGCGCTTGATGGGATTCAGTGATGAGAGCTTTGAAAAAGCCGAGAAAGTTAATTCAAACACCCAACTTTATAAGCAAGCTGGGAACAGTATCGTAGTGGATGTGCTGGAAGCAATTTTCAAGGAGCTTTTTAATGCCTAAAGCTGGGATACAATTTAGCAAAAAGGATGAGTGGTATACTCCGAAAGAGGTAATAGATTTTTTTGGCCCTTTTGACTATGACCCAGCAACAACTGATGTTCAAGCTAAATATCTCGGTATACCCAACTATGACACTATTAGTTCTGATGGGCTTAAGGCTAACTGGTCTCAATATGATAAAATATGGATAAATCCGCCATTCACTAGAAAATTCGAATTTCTTAAAAAAGCAATAGACATTGAAAGTCATATTTTCTTTTTAATGCCAATTGAGACTATGACCACTGGAAAATTTCATAAAATAATGAGTAGCTATCGTGGTGGATATACTCTGTGGATTCCAAATGGTAGAATCAAATTCGATGATGGTTCTGGGAACTGCTCGTCTCCGGCGTTTGGTTCAGTTATTTTAGAGCTTCATGGTAGGGTAAAACGTATAAAACGTATAAAATATTGGAGTTTATATGGCGAAGATAGTTGAGAATGAATATACTGGTACAGAGGTCCTTACTCCTGACCAGATAAGACTAGCATTATCTGGAGATTATGAAGGATTCAAGTATTTCTTCGAAAATTGTTTACTAATCCAAGATCGTGATACTCGCCAGTATATCCACCCAAAGATGAACGTTGGGCAGCAGATGATTGCCAAGGCTATCTTTAAAAATGTTGATAGGAAGAACAGAAAGAACGTACATAAGGAGATTGTCGTTATCGGCCCCCGTCAGTTCGGAAAATCTACTCTATTTACGGCAATAGGTGACTATTTACCTGCGTATGTGCCTGGGATGGAGAATCTCAATACAGTTCATACGCTTCAGACAGGGACTACTGCTGGGAAGTACTTTAAGCAGAAGATTGCTCCGATTGTGGCCAATGTTCATCCGTCTATATTCCCAACTATTGAGAGGGATACTCTCGGTACTTCGACCCTTTTGCGTTTTAAAGACATAAAAGGAATCCCAAGGGGAGGGTATTATGAGATTACGTCTGCTGGCTCTAACTCCGTGCGTTCTGGCACTGTGAGTGTGTGGCTTTGTGACGAACCATCTGAATATCGTAATCCAGAGGCGGTGGAAGACGCCGTGTCTGGGGCTATCTCCTCTTACGCCTGGAGCTTCACTGCCTATATTGGCACGTTCTCTGACCGCCTTTCAAATTATTTCCTAGATAAGATTAAGCTCGCTCTCGATAACCCAGATGATATTGAGCTAATATTTATCCCTTGGTTCTTGGTCTATGGGAGAGAAGGGGATGGGCTTGGTTTTACAGAAGACATGATGACCGAATATGACCGAGAGGTAGTGGTCCCAGAGATGCGTAAATGGGGCATCCCGAGGGAGGAGTGGTTTGATAAGCTTGGTTGGTATCATACGAGGTCTCTGCGTACTAGCAAGATGCGCTACGAGTTCCCATCTAGTATTGATGACATCATCAATATGACCTCTGACCGCTGCGTATTTCAACAAGAGTCTCTCGATGCTCAGGAGAAGAACATAGTACCAGGCACTCCGATGCGATTCGTGACAGACAATGCTACTGGAAAAGTGGAGATGCAAGAGACTGATATTTCGCCGTTCACGATGTTTGTGCCACCCAAAATGGGGCATTCGTATATGATATCTATTGACCCAATAACGGCTTCTTCTGAGGACACCGATATGTTCGCCATGAGTGTGTGGGACACTAATAATAATGAGCAGGTCGCTGTGTTTGCTGAGAGAGGATTGCAGGATGAGGATTACGCAGATTGGGCAGTGTCTATGGGCACGGTTTATAACAAGGCGCAGCTCTGTCCAGAAATAAACGTGGCTAATGGATTTATCGTATCATGTAATTCTAGAAGATATTATAGATGGTGGTATAATGGGAAGAAAGCACAGGCGGATAGGACTCCTGGACTTAGGACAACCGTAAGCTCTAAGGAGAGAATGCTAGACATGCTCTCTGCTATGTTAGATAGAGAGACCATAAAGATTAGGGATGCCAACACACTAGACGAGCTCCGTAACTTCACAAAATCAGTTAAGACTAGGCAAGATGGTACTCAGTATGTGCGTATGATGGCTCGCCCTGGGCATAAAGATGATTTAGTTGCCTCGCTGTGGATATATGCTGGTACTAGGTCGCTCAAAGAGATTGAGGGTCGTAGAAAAGTTGGATTCGCAATGATATAATTAAAAAGAAAGGAGCAATATGCCAGTAAGAAAAGTTGGTAAAAATAAATGGAGATATGGCCAAACCGGCAAAATTTACTCATCAAAAGTTAAAGCGGAAAAACAAGGCTTGGCAATTAGGCTCAGCCAGATGAGAAGAGGAAAGAAGGTAAAATAATGGATTTAGCAAAAGATATCGTGGACAAGTATACCACAGAGCAGATTATCGCTTATTTAGACCATTTAATCGGTGGGGTACAGCAGAACTATAGGACTGCCCTCAAAGTATGCAAAGCTGAGCCTCTATGGATTAGCATGGGCGACATAGAGCAGGCTAAAGAGATTCTACACGAGATGAAGGTTCGCAATGATGCCCGTGAGGCTGCAAAAAATATGGTATAATAAAACTATTAACTTTAACAAGAAAGGATACTGATGGATAATACTCCAACAGCGCCCGCTCCAGCGCCAACTGGGGAGAGTGTAGAAACGCCTAATACTAACACGGAGCCAGTGGCAGCTCCACAAGCACCAGATATGCACGGTTTTACGCCAGAAGACCTTGCTGGGATGCGGACCTTTATCGATAACAACGGTGGATGGGACAAAATCAAGTCTAGGATTTCAAACCCTCAACCAGCTCAGCCAGTTCAACCGCAAGAGCAATACCAGCCTCAGCAACCAGTGCAGCAATATCAGCAGCCACAACCGCAACCACAGCCGCAATATACACCACCAGATGGAGCTATAACCCCACAAGAGTTCTTAGCGCAGCAATATTTCCAGGGACTCTCACGGGACCCTAAGTATGAAGCAATCGCTCCAGATATTGCCTCTGGTAGCGTTTTAAAAGAAATGGCTAGCTTTAATATCCAGCCAATGAACCGGGACGGCTCTATTAATGATGTCATGGTGAGACGCTATCTTGACCTTAAGGCGCAGACAGTTCCAGCTAAGCCAACGGCGAGTGAGCCAAATGCTGGAGCTGCTCCCACTGTTACATATACAGAGGTCGGTGACAACATCACTAGTATGGACCAAGCGTACAAGGTCTTAATGGAACCTGGCAATCCTGGGGCGAGTAAAGCGGAGGCTTACATTAAGGAACATTTTAATAAAAACAGCTAAATATGCTGTATAATAGTATATGTCTCCTTTCCTTTACAGGAAAAAGATAGTTGTTAAAAATGCCTAGTCGATTACCTGCTAGGCATTTTTCTATTTCCCTTCTAGATTTGCTATACTAAAGACATGGAACAAGATTATGACACTAAACATTGGACTCAGCCATGTCCAAAGTATGATTGTAGGAAAGCCGCTTGCAAATGCGGACTTAAATATGTCTACCTCCCCATGTCTTTAGGGGACGATAGCCCAGAAAGCCAGATTGCGCCTAAGAATGGTGCTTTTTGCGATGCTCTTGTGGTGTATGAAGCCAATGGGCATATCTACATCTATTCTAAAGAAGGTATCCCAACGCTTGTAGACGCTGGTCCCACTGGTGACTACTATACTAAAGGCGAAGTCAATGCTCTACTGCTTGATAAGCAAGACATTCTCACGGCTGGCAACAATATCACGATAGCAGAAGTAGGCGATGACTTAGTCATTTCAGCCACTGGCTCTGCACCTACCTCCACGAAGTTTTATTTTAGCTTACTAGAGTTCGATGGTGCAACATCTGCCCCAGCAGTACACATCTACAAAGATGTTTCGTTGACTACAGCTGTTACAGCAGAAGAGCTTAGGGCAGCACTTTATACTAATGGCCAAGCAGACTTTATCGCAACAGAAGACAATGGTGATGGTCCTACATACTACCATAACTTGATGGCCAGTGGCACAATACCGAGTGAAAATGGGCTTAGTGGGTACAACGGGATGTCTATCGTTTGTTTTAATGGCATAGGCGGTGGATATTTTTCAATATATACAGATAGTGGTCCAGCGGTAACACAGTTTTCATTTACGGTGACGACTTAGACAAGGAGTGATGAGATGCCATTAAAAAGTAAACCAGTGTATATATTAAGGCCAGATGAGACATATTATTGTGGACCACGTCTTGTACCTTACTATTATAAAGATGAATTAAAAGAGAAAGGAGCCAACAATGGCTAGTGGAGACACGAAAACCGAAGCTATGCTTAACGTCCTCGGCAACGGAGGAAGCGGAGACGAATTTAGGGGCTGTTGCAACACTAAGACACAGCAGTATATTTTAGATGCTATTGATAGAATTAACAGTCTGACCCCAGGGGGAGATACTAAAGTAAAGTCTGAATTCACAGACGAGAATACGCTAAAGTTTAGTGGACAGACTGAAGAGGGCGATGACGCCACCCCATGGATTTTTGGGTACGAGACTGACCCTGAGACTGGCGACCCAGTTCCAACCATTAGCGATGGTGTCGATACTTGGCCCATTGTTAGTGGTGGTGGAGATGTTGAAGTCATACACGTTTTAACCGATGATGATAAGAACTATCCAGCCGGCAACCCAAATAGGATTGCGTTATGGATGCTGCCAGATGGCATTTACACCAAGTCTGCAAATATTGGAGCTGTGTCTGCAGATGGCAGCACTACAATGAAGACGCTAGAATATGGAGGGTATGCAGTTGTTCTATCTGATGCGTGGAATGCTAAATACGTCTATATTTATAACAATAATGGGAATCCAAACTACATAGGCAAAACTTCTAATGGAAGTACTTGGTCAGACTCTATGCCACCTATAGGCACAATAGATAACCTATCCTCTACTGCGACTTATTCTGCTCTGTCTGCCAAACAAGGTAAGGTGCTCAACGATAAAATTAACTCCATCTCTAATTACTCTACTAGTGAAGTCAACACTGGCGCAACCTGGATTGATGGGAGCCCAATCTACAAAAAGACTATTGACTTTGGCGCACTACCGAATGCTACGTCGAAACAAGTTGCTCACGGCATCACAAATCTGGATAGAGTTATTGAGATTGTTGGGTGGGCTTATCGCCCAGGTGATAGTTCTACGTTCCCGCTCCCAGCGACAAGCACCTCGGCAACTGGGGCCATTACTGTTACTATTACCGCAGCAGACGTAGTCATCGCCTCTGGCACTGACCGGTCGAATTTAACCGAATCTTATGTCACTGTTTATTACACTAAGACTTCATAAATCACAAGTGTCATAACAAAGGGCTCCCCATAGTTGGGGAGCTTTTTGCTAAAATTTCCTTTTACCCTAAAGTATTATATAATGAAGGGTATGGATACATATAGCTTATTGCCAGAAAATGAGTACACGGAGGTAGAGAACCGTCGGTATTTAGTGCCTACTCTTGGTGTGACTCAGACGAATGATTTTATAGATAATTTGCGTGCCAACCAGCGGACGCAGAATGCTCAAATTAACCAACAAACTCAAAATTTAGGGACAAAAATCCCGAGCGTTATGGGTGGACTTACCGGAGGAACCGGTTATTGGACAAGCCGATACCAGACGCCACAAACCAATATGGCTGCAGCCAGCTTGAGAGCAGCTAGCCAGGCAGACGCACTAAAGACCGCGCTAGCAAACGAGAAGTCATATTGGCAGAAGAAATATCAAGACGCCTACAGGGCATATCAAAAGAGCGCTTATGATAAAGCACAAGCAGCTCAGTTAGAAAGCCAAAAAACAATCGGTGACGTCGAATACGAAGATACTACGGATTTAAAGGATATAGTTGGTAGTACCCCGGGAGTTCCCGGAGGGTACACGGTGGCATCAATCGATACGGAAAATGACACTCCGCTTGGGTACACGTATGTTCCGTATGGGCAAGATTATAAGACGAATTATAATTATTCTCTCGGTGGAATTAGTGTTGACCCTGTAGGCAAGCTATCAAAGTGGGACGCTACACGAAAGAGAGAAAATGGCCAGAATACGCTTGGATGGACTCTCCCGAGTGGCCAGAGAGTTTTGCTTAGCCAATACCCTAACCACGTATTAGTTTGGGACGCTAATGGGAATTATTATGTACGAGACACAACCAACGACATGTATACTTATGTAGGAAGATAACAATGAACAACGAAAAAGAATTCCAAGATTTTATTGAAAAATCTCCAATAGCTCAAATCACAGATTCTAACGGCAACATTGTACAACAGATGACACCCAAAGATGTGAGAGATGCAAATCTCCAGGGCAAAATACCGGCATCTGCATCAAAACAAGTTTATCAAACACCAGAGGGGTGGTCTTTCGACGTAGAATATGCTGGAGATTATGCACCAGCTTCTATAAAGCTCAATCAAGAGACCGGAAACATTGTTATATCTGCACCTAAGTCGGTGACAGACTCGAGCCTATTTAAAAAGATATTTAACGAAGATGAACTAAAAAAGTATTCTACTGCTTATAAACTTAACCCAGAATATAAGCTAAGCATTACACAGTTGAATGATAAAACTGGTGAAGAAGAAGAAAAAGAGATTACGATACCTGAGTATATAGAGAACCTAAATAGTTCGATGCAAAACTATATGGATAATATTAGGTCTCTTCATGAGTATAAAAGACAGTTGACATCTCAGTATGGTGATAAAGTCAAGAATATGTCTGATGAACAGGTTGCTATGGCGTTGCGTTCAGATGGCACCTCGATATATTTGCCAGACACTATATTCACAGTTGGTTCGTTTGGTAATAACTCAAATAATATTTTTTCAAAGCTCAGAGATTTAAGAGCTGAAGACGATTCAATCTCGTTAGAGGATTTTGAAAAAGTTTACGATAGGGATAATATCGGGCGTGATGAGATGGCAGCAATAATAGCTCTTATCGATGGCGCTCTTGAGCAAAGTGACTGGAGCACTGAAGATTCGTATACTGATGCGGATGGTAATGTTGTAAAAAATAAAAATTCAGCCACAGAAATGGCTAAATTGTTGGCGTTTAAAAATTATATTCTGTCTAATAACCCCCACTCAGAGTGGTGGCAACAGATGGGTGATACTATAGAGTCTTTCATTACTAATGCTGCGTATGGCGTTACTAGGACGTTTGCGAACATCGCTAATATAGGTGAAGCAGTCGTGACGGCTGGTAATGGCCAAATCGTTCAAAATGCTATTGAGGGCATGGATGAGTCCATGGAGTACTTCAACACCAACAACGCATTAGTGTGGGACGCCGTTGCTAATGCTCAGATTCTTGGGTTCCTTGGTGGTACTGCTTTGGGCACTATAGGTGCTGCTAGCTTAGGCAAGATGGCAGCTACTGGAATTAGCAAGTTAAGCACTGGTTTAACTGGCAAGTTGGGCGGAGAGGCTGCAGCGGCTCTTGGGCTTACAGAAGAGAGCGCTAAGGCCGCTGCCGCTACGGCAACAACAAAGGACATTGTTGCTACTGTTAATGCTTTAACTTCGGAGGCCTTAGCTGCAGAAAATGTGGCTGTTGGCACAAAAATAATGCTGGCATCTCTGAGTTTGGCGCAAAAGGCTACATTAGCTACAAATATAGCTATATCTGCCGTTAGTGGCGCAGCTAGCAAAAATATCTTTACGGAGTATCTTTTTGATACTATCCATGACGCAATCTTATATGATTCGACTACTCTACGTCATGTGATGGCTGAATTGGCTAAAGACCCGAGCGACCCAAACAGGTCTGCTGCTCTACAATACTGGGGTGAACAGTTCCTAGACAATGCTAAGTGGTGGGGTGGTGTGACCGCGATTAGGGGTGCTAAAAGATTTGTTGGTAAAACTGCTCTTGGCAAGGCTGCCAACATAGTGCTTACCAAGTATATTGCCAAATCACGTGCTGCGGTAGGGTCTACTGTTCAGGGGATGCAAGACAACTGGGCCGGTGGTTCAGTTATAGCAAAGCTACGTGAACAGCTTGCGGAAGCTGAGGCAAAAGACCCATATTCGCCAAAGACTAATAGGCTAAAAAACAAGATACAGATAGAAGAGCAGAATATAGACGTAAGGAATCAATTAAAGGCTCTTGGCGACATTAAGCTTAATTGGGACGGCGTTAAATTGACAGACGAATCTGCAGAAGAATTCAGGCGGCTACTCACTAATGTAAAAAACGCCGAAAATAGTATAGATGCTAGATTGCGCGGTGTATCTGCCGTTGAAAAGGAAATGACTGGTGTCGTGATAGACCCAGTGACTAAGAAGCCGGGGTATGTGAACCCTACGCTTGGAGCTGCAAACACTAAGGCAATGAGTATGTATTACGACTCCGCTGAAGTCACTGCGAAGTATGGGCTAAAGGCATCTAGTACTACCCAGATTGGACAAGACGCCACCGATTATGTAGTTGGTTCAAAAGATTTGCAGATAAAAAGCGCTATCGCTAATGCTAAAGGACCAAACGCGGAATTAGCTGCCAGAGATGTAGAGGTCATCACGCAAAACTTACAGAATCTGTCTGCTATATTACCGGAAGACGTCAAGGCTAAACTTGATGAGCTATTGAGTTCTAAGGCTTATGAAAATTATTATAAAGCCCAGAACGAATACGGAATTGGCAAAGGAGTTTTAAACGCAGACGTAGTGAAAAGCTACGAGGCAAATCCTATTTGGGCAGAGAATGGGTATATGCCCGTAGTCAAACAGCACGAAGTGAATGGCCGATGGATAGACGCAGAGGGTAAGATAGACAGGGTAATCGACCAGGAAATGAAGCACTTCACTTATGGTGTAGAGCCAGGACAACATTATGAAGACCCAGAGCTTACGCGATTGTCTCGGCGCAGGAAAATGGCTGAAGCCGTTGTAGAGAAAGAACAGAAGGCCATATACGACCTTAGGGGAAACACCGCTACCAACATTACTGTTATTTCTGGCGAAGAAACAGAATTAGCTGCCAGATTAAAAGATAACGAAAAGGTACTTCAAAGCACTATCGAGAATGCGTCTAGAGACGTATTCAAGGACCCGGCTTTCTTGAGCTTGTATGGGGTGCAAAAAATTAAGCCAAGTAAGGGTTCTGGTAGTGGTGATGTGAAGGTGACTGAACAAGACTTGCCGAATATAGTCGCCGGTATGTCTCCTGCCGAAATCAAACAGAAACTCATCGATTACGAGTTGATTAAAAACTCAGATGGCAAACTGACTGATACTGTGACCGCGGAAAATTATGAGGAGTGGTTCAATAAACAGCCGGTGTCGGTAAAAAGGTATTTGTTACAACAATATGCTGCTTTCGGCGAGGGGACAGAGACAAACGCTAGTATGTTTGACAACTACGCGAACTCATACGTGAAAGAGTGGACCGCTGAAGATTATGATGCATATAACGAAATTGACAACGCTATTCGGAGTATGCATTATATAGCTTCTATACAAGGGTCGTATGATGCAAAGATTTTCAGAGACATCGAAAACATGATGTCTGAGATGAGGAAAAAAGTGCCATATAAAGGGCAGGTGTCGGTTGGCGCAATAAAAACAGCGGTACTTAGAGAGTTAGAATATTATGATTTACCAACGTCTAAAATAAGAAGTATTGTTACTCCAAGTAGATTTGGCGTAGTTTCTGATGTAGCAAAACGCGCCACTGATGCAGACTATCCTGGCTGGTCTGTGACTGCTAGGGACGGCCAGGCTTCAGAACTATTAAGGATGTTAGATGAAAGCAACCCACATGCTACCGCAGAGGGTACGTTACGCGATTATTACCGCGACTGGAAAGGCAAAGAAGTCGCCGTTATAGAGATGCCAACATCGAAATACATGGACGAGATTGGGGAATATGGCTCAGATATCGAGCGAAAGAGGTTAGCCTCAGATGGCGACGTGGACGAATACGCCAAACGATTCGAGAACGGGGAACGTGCCCCGATGCCGTTTATCCTATTTGATGAAGACGGGAACGTCTCCGGACAGGAAGGACGGCATAGAGCGGTGGCCGCAGACAAGGCTGGGATAGAAAAAATGCCAGTTGTTATAGAATATAGAAAAGGCACTCGCCCAGAGGTCCTTGACAAATATAAAGATGTGACAGAAAGCTTCGTCATAAAGCCTTCCCTAGATAATGCTATGGATACTGGCCGCCGTATCATCAGCAAGCCTTATGCGATTGATGACATTAAGAGCGGCAAGACTAGTGACTCCATTAGAGAAAAACTCGCTTTAAGGGTGATTTATGATGAAAACCATGGGGACGCAGGGCGTGGGACTGTAGTTTATCGGTGGCAAGAGGGTGGTATAGACGATATACATGGTGTGTCTGATAATGCCACCAACAAATGGTTTACTGGCGAAAATGGCTATACCTTGAATGGAGAGCCCGTAAAACTTAAAGGCGATGAAGCATATGAACTAAAGCCCTATTACATGGAGAGCTATTCGAATGAACTAGCTGCTAAGAGCGGCAAACAGAGAATTGTTTTCCCAGTAGGCCCTGACGATATATTAACACCAGAAGAATACAACGCAATCAATACCGCAGCTAAAGGTTTATTGGCATTGTCTCCAGAGAAGAGGACATTAAAGAACTTGATGAGCATGTTCGGAAATCCAGAACTTACGGAGGAATTAGGAAAGAAGATACTTGGGCTAGATGAATCTGCATTAAAGAGGATAGCAGGCAACGACATGAGGGCATATGCAGAGATTTCTGGTAAAAACGTTGTCGAGCCTATGATTCATACTGATGAAGGTGGTGTTAGGTACCCGGGGCTCTTTATGTTCCCAGATTTATCTCCAAATGTGGCTAAAAAAGGCCTCGAAAAGATGTCCAAAATCACAGGAGAACTCGATACGGACTACACCTTGTCTGCATCGGCGCGCAGGGCTAGGAATAAGAAGAGGCTAGAAGAACTCATCAAAAACCCTGAGAATATGGATTTCTTGAATAGAATTGGTTGGGATAGAGGCGTGAAGGCTACTAGTCTTAAAAGAGTTTTCGGAGACTATAAGGGCAGCCGTGGTAGCGGGTTCGAACAAATACGTGCCAATTTGAATGAAATAGCTACGTTGCCAGAGTTAAAGTCGGTTGAATTTCATGAACTTGCGCATGCGGCGTGGCTTAGGGCATCTGTCGACACGCGTAAGGCAATTGGACAAGACCTCGTTAAAAGGCTTGGCTTAGATATAGAAATTGATGATTTGCGTGCTTGTTCAAACGATATGAATGAATTAGTGGCTCACGCTATGGAAACCAGATTCCAATCGAAGAGAGGTTGGGATTTGCTGAAGAATGATTCGGTTACTAAGAGGCACCTGGCTAATTTGGCGAAGCACGCTGGTCTGAAACCGACAGAAGCGTTTAAGGACAGAGTCATGACCGTCATCAGAAGTTTTATGGCGTTCGTTAAAACCAAGATACTTGGCATCAACAATGCTAAAACATTTGATGAATTCTATACAGGTCTTCTAAGGGGCGATTTCGCAGACGATTTGCGTAAGAACCTTGACGAGTTCTATGGTCTTAAAGGGATGAACGAAACCCTATATCCGAAGAAAAACCTAACGCCGATTGATTATACTGGTGAGACTAGAAAGATAAATGTTGGCGGATTAGACAGCGAGGCAGAGGGGGTTCCAGTGAACATCACACAATCATCGGCCCCAGAAACGCAGGCTACTCCAGAAACTCCAGAGAACGACATCACTCAGCAGGTCATTAATGGCCGTAAAATCAACGTAAAGGATACGTCTTCTCCTGCTACATCCATCTTTGTTAATACTGGTGACCCAAACACCTATGAGTTGTTGCAGAAGGCAATAGCAGATGGTGGAGACGATTTTGAGGAAGGCCTTGAAAGAGCATATCTGTCTGGCAGTATGGGTTTTGCACACTCTGGCGAAGCTAGAGAGGCCATGAAAAATATGAATGACGGCAAAGAGGCGTTTTATCAAGGCGTATTAATTGCTAAAATAAAAGATGGCCTTAGAGGCGTAAAAAACGTTGATGTGAATTCTTTTGTAGATGATTTTACTGATATTATACGTATGCAAGTCGACGCGTATGTGACGTCTGTTTTGGCACAACCTGGCGCAAAGGCAGCTCTCGACGCATTAGTAGGAGACACCGACGCTGCGGAGTCCGCTGCTAGATATTTGGTGTTGCAGGAACTTGCCAAGAAAGAAAATCTTAGTACAGCAAAGCAGATGTTGAGAGAAGACTTTGCAAAGAAGGTATACGGATTAGGCCTAAAAGGAGACACCGAAAGGTTATTGTTCTCAAAGATGAGCGACTTCCTAGAGGAGACAATAAACACAGAAATGGCTAATGCTGCTTCCATTGCTAAGACAATAGACCCAAGTTCGATAGATGCTAAATCTGTGTTTGACCGAGTCAAGGATATAAACAAAAAAATAAAAGCAGCCGAAGAGAGAGTTGGCAAAGATTACATAATGTATATGGATGAAAATGGGCGTAAGGCATATGCTCAAGTTGACCCAGCTTTTGCGTCATTGTATAGCTACCGTTATAGGATGACAAGAGGTGAGGCGTCTGCAATAGCTAAAGCAAATGCGTTAATGTCGAAAGCTTTCAGGTATGGTACAACTTCGGTTAATCTTGCATCGTTCGGTAATCAGTTATTCCGTGATTTTGGCAACGCTATCTTAGTCGGCGGGGCGTGGGATACTATTAAAGCCAATGCTGATAACCTAGTGAACGTCTTCGGCCAAACTATTGTTGACCAAATAAAGATGTTCGACCCAGAAGGGTACGAAGAAAAACAGATAAAGCTATTAGCAGAGGCGAGTGGCCGGACTATAGAGGAAGCTGCGGTATCGCGAGAGCTCATGAAGGGCGTTACAAAAGCTCCATCCACGACAGAAAGAACCTTGTACAAGAACCTTTATAAGAATACGAAGAAGGATAACAATACGCTGCTTACTGGGATGAAGAGCAAACTGCAACAGTTTGTGGACAAATACAACCCTGAAGATTTGCTAAACGGGAAGCGTGAGAATTATTTACGCAATCGTGTGTATGCCTCGGCTTTAAATGATGCCATGAAAGACGGTTACACTCTCCAGCAGGCTAGGTCGTTTGCTGAATTTGCGATGAACAATGCTACTACGAACTTCGCTAGAAAGCTGTATCATATGCAAGCTATCGCAGATTCTACCCCGTACTTTAGCGCAGCTATAAATGGTACGAAATCATTCTGGAGGATGTGGACTTTGGACCCAGTAGGAATTACCGGGCGTATTATGGGTGGTCTAGTGATACCAACGATGGCGCTTACTGGAGCTTCACTTATCGACGAAAAAGATAGGAAGGTCTACGAAAACATACCCGAGTATGACAAAGAGAATAGCCTGGTATTTGTTGTAAATGGCAAAGCTATGTCGATGCCTATCCCGCAAGAGCTTAGTAGCGTAGTCTCTCCGTTTAGGCAATTTGTTGAATATCTTCATGGCTCCAACAAAAATGATTTCTGGGAGCTTATGATGAACGACCTATTAGGTTTATCCCCGGTAGATTTGCAAGGGTTCTCTACTATAGATATGGATGCCCTAATTTCTGACCCAACAATATTTGACAGGGTTAATAGGGGTGTATCCAGAGTGTTCTCGCAAATAGCTCCAGTGCCAGTAAAAAGTGCATATATGCTAGCCACGGGAACTGACCCATATTCCGGTAAAAACCTTAGGGACGTTTCATATATGTACTGGAACGAAGAGACTGGCTCTGTCGAGGTTATGACTTATGAGCAAAATTCGTTCGCTAAATGGTTTGCTGATTTGTATGGCGATGGCATGAGCCCAGAACTGGCCGAGAAAATTGTCAGTGGGGTCATAGGTACGACAGGGTCTAACCTGTTAGGTGATATCACCGCGCTAATCCAAGAGGGGCCTGAAGCCGCAATTTATAGCGTTGGTGCTAATATCACTGAACAATCAACAAAGCCTGTTACTGTTAACCAATATAATCTAGTCGACTCTATTTGGAAGAGAGCGGTTCGACAGCTTACTTCCGAAAAAGAAGCTTTATTGAATAGCGAAGAAATGAAGACCATAAACAACAAGCTGTCGCAGACCAAGGACGAGACGCAGAGAAAGAAGCTATTAGCCGAACGTCAAGACATGGTTGATGACTTCCAGCAAAAGGTGGGGGATATGGTTAAAAGGCTAGAAAGCGAGTATAATGGTACGTTTGACAGGAAGAAATTCGCTGCGGTGGTAGCGCTATTAAACATGAACTCAGATGCTGGCTACCAAAGTGGCAGTTTGTATTCTACCACTATAGCAAGCGACCAATTCTGGGACGGAAGAGATGCCGCTGTCAGGACGATGGAGAATCTCGGCATTACTGGCACGAGTGATATGTCAATATTTGGATATCTAACGACTGACCAGCAGGGTAATCCAGATGTTAAATATTCAAGTCCGGTTGCTATTATGGACATGGGCAATCAGTGGAACAACCAGAGCGATTTGCATCTTGCAAACATCAAAGCATTAGTGTCGCAGAACAACCTATGGGATAGGCATAACGCTGTCAATCAGCAGATAAACGCTATTTATAATAAGGGCAAATTATCGGATTCCGATTATGATGCTATTGATGCCATTTATGTAAACTGGAATGCAGAGGTGATGGCGGCATTAGCTCCGTATATAGAAAAAATGACGCCAGAAGCTGCGCTAAACAACAGTAGCGTGCTAGATTATTTGGATAGCCTAATAGAAGTGCCTGGGGATTACAAAAAGGACAAGTATGGAAGATATGTTACTAGCAGCAAGCTCGGTAATGGCTCTGCCAACCAGGCCTATATTAGGAACTACATAAAGAATATATTCCAGGTCAATGACTCTGGATATGCAGGTGGTAAAAATTACAGTAACAGGTAAAGGAAGATTATGGACATAGACAAGAACATACAAGATTTCAGTAGGCAAGAGCTAGGGCGTTTAAAAAACGAAAGAAAAGAGCTAGAGGCAGCAGACGCTGAACTTGCAAAAAATAGCCCAGAGCCTATCCCTCAGCCAGTGGATATTTATCAGCGAAACCAAGACCGCATGTATGAGGTCAGCCAGAAGTCTTTCCCTAAAGGCTCTAGCAGGGCAGTAGACATGTCTGTTTATGCTGTGATTGATGGTGTAGGCTCCGAAGGTTTATCTAAGGCCTACAAGCGTGCTCAAGATGATGTCGATGCTTTAGAAGGACAAGGAGAGAGAGGGCGCGCCAACATACGGCGGCAACAGTATATGCAAGAGAATTTCTTGCCAGCAGTCGAGATTGTTGTGAATTCTACAAGCCCAGATGAGGTGTTAGCGAATCAAAAAGCACTACAGGAGCTGGACAAATATGTTTTAGTGGCTACTGGGGCTTCAGGAAAGGGCTACACAGCGTCTTATATACGCCAGGCCTATGGGAACCAACTTGGACAGCAAACGGGTCGTAGCGACGCTTCTGTGCAGTCTGACGTGATGAAAATCAATGCACTATTAGACGAAGGACAGGTTCGCACTGCTGTTGGGATAGCGAATAAGCTCAAGGACAAAATTGACAAGGGGGAGGCTATGGCAGCCGATATCGATTATGAGCTACTTGGAAGGGTTGTCTCGTTTTATAAATAATGCTAGAATGGATATAGTAACTTAAGGAGGCATAATTTATGGAGACAATTAAAGCAGCGAACAAGGTCGTCAAGGATGGCATAGCGCTATTACCAGACGATGCTAAAAAAGACTTCAAGTCTATGGCAAGTGATATCTTTGTAGACGAAGCAGTAAATAACGCTCTTGGTATGGTTAATAAAGACGAAGAGAAGATTGCAATGCTAAAAGCTTATGCGGTGCAGGAAGCGAATCGGGTGGCTTCTACATTGTATAGGCTAGAGTTGCTCACTCCAGATTTTGAAAAAGCTTATCGTGCATTGCCAACCCTCAAAGAAGTAGCTGATGCTTATAATGAGTTTGAAGATGCTGACAAGGCCAAGGAAAAAGAGCTTAGTGACCAGTTCAAGGTCCTTTCCGAGAGAAAAAGAGAAATGGACATTTTCAAAGGCGTCATCAATGGGGTGCCAGTTAAAGAGTCTGAGAAGCGATACAATGAGTTTATGAAACAGCAACAGGCTGCGTTAGGGGCAAAATAACATATGGGACGCTTGTGGTACGTCACAAGTGACGGTAAGCGCAAAAGAACTCAGGAAGGTGTAGAGCATGAGCTAATTCGTTTCCAGTCTTCTAAAAAAGCGAAGAGAGATAGAGCTTCTCGCAATAAGGCCCGTAGGCAAGCTGAACGAGAAGGAAAGGTGCGTAAGGGGGACGGGAAGGAAATAGACCATGTGGATAGCAACCCAAGACATAACGGGCCAAGCAATCTTCGTGTGGTTGAACGAAGAACAAATAGAGCTAAGAAAGAGAATTCTAGGCGCAGGGGGAGTCGTAGGAATAGGAGTAGTTGGGGCTTGTAAGGTATGTACTTGTATGACTTCGATAACCCATACCGAATCCTCGCCCACCACATAGTCAGCTCTTACCGCCCAGCAGATGTACTGAGATGCCTTACTGACAATGCCTACCTCAAGACTTTAATTGTGAAAGAGGTCAGGGAGCAGGACCTTGGTGGACATTTTATCGATTGCATAATCGAGGATATATTAGAGGAGAAAGATAGGATGGAGTATATGCACAAACTGGACATACTCGCCTCCTACTACTATTCTAGGTTAGACAAAGGACGGCTAAGAGATGAAATCCTAGCCGTCCTTAATAGTGCTGGCATCGAGCTTTAGTCTACCGCTGGTAGATTCTCGTCCGCAATCACGTACGAGAGCCCGGTCCTGAGCTGTTTTTGATTATGAGCCCCAACAGAGGCACCGTTGTCAAAATTAATAAAGCTATTGCTTTTAAGAAATTTATCATAGAGTTCCCCCCCGCCCCCAAAGCATTCAGGCAACAACCGCTGTTCAACTCCTTCCTTATCAAAGTAAACAAACTTATCCGACGCATAAGTGCAGTGTGCCTCCGGGAAGACAAAGCCGACATCGTCGCCAAAACTTATAATAACTTGGTGGGCGAATATGTCTTGACAGTCTATCCCATCTAGTTGGTCAAAGACAATGGGAGTCCAGCCACCCTTGGTCATTACCGACAAGAAGCCTCTAAATTGGTCTATTGACGAGTGCCTATGCACCTGAGCGTCATTCACTGGATATAGTGTGTCCATTAGTTTCCTCCTATTATTGACGAACAGTCTCGCCCATGAGCTTTGCACCAATCACTGACCTTCTGCGTCATGTATAAATCGCCGTCAAGCTCTTGGAAATAATATTTTGCCATTCTCTCAATCGCTACGGTGTTTTCTGTATCGTGTTCCATCAGTATCATTAGTTCAAGACGAGTGGTCGCTTGACGATTAGCCTGGTCTGACGCTCTTACTTCTTGCTGAAAGCCGCTTATTTGCTCGGAGACTGCGTTGGTAAACTGACTATTAATCCAAGAGAATGCTCCTGTCAAAGCTCCTAAAATCGCTATAATAGACCCAATAATGCTAGCCCATTTCTGCAATTTTTTATCTGCTTTTTCGGACATTGTCTTTTTTGCCACTTCTAGAAATCTCCATTAATATTCAAAACATAGTTATCCAATGGCTTGAATAGTTTTTGGCCGGTAATAGTGCTGTCCGTTACTGGCTCGCCATTTTCGCCAAGGTAATATTGCTGGTTAGCAATATACTGATGCCCAGCTGGGATTGTCAAGAACCCAGTAGTCTGGATTAGCATCTTGCCATTAGTGTAGTTGCCAATCATTAGGAATGATGCTGCGTGGCTAGAGTCTGCTAGACGCATTACGTCCCCACCTGGCTGGACATCGTAATAGCCAGCCAGCACTTGGTTTTCTGGTACCTCTAATGATGGGTTATTTGTTGTCAATGCGGTTACGTTAGCTAGATTGCCAGTAGGCATCACTCGTGCGCCAGGTACCCTCACTGGGGTATAAATTGTATTGCCATCGGTTGGCGACTCTACCGCTCGGATACCGAGGAAGTAATCGGGTATTGTCGCCAAATCGTCAATATCTAGGTCAGAGATATGCGTGATAGAATAAGGTTTATTACAAGCCATTTATTTTCTCCTTGTTAATCTTATTGTCGTCCCAATAGGGATATTGCCATTTCGGTCCAACGCCCCTTGGTTAACGAGCTGTCTTGTGTAGTACTCTACGTCACCACCAGAACCCCAGAGACCGTTGCCAGTGTTCAGACCTAAGTCTAGTAATACTTGCCCAAAGGTGTCTCCTGGTTTGTATGTGTATGTTACTACGTCTGATTCTGTCTCTGTTGGAGTAGTAGTTTTAGTAGCCGTTTCAGTAGCAGTTGACTTAGTCTCAGTAGTGTCTTTTGTAGACTCAGTTTTTGCTGCCGGGACTTCTTTGCCAAATGAGGCGTACATAGAGTCAGAAACTTGGTTGGCTAAGACATCTAACGGGGTTTCTCCAGTAATTCCCCTTATTGGGTTCATGAAGTAGCGTAGTGCGCTCACGAAGGTGTCAATAGCTGGGTCACGTTGGTAGGTCTTGCCGGTCGCTGCTGGGGCTTGCGTTTGCGGAGCAACTTGAGTGGCTGCTGTCACTCCACTTCCATCTATAGATGCTGTTGGAGTCGTGTTCACCGTAGCAGTTGGTGTGGCTTGTCGCTGCGTGTTATTGCCAATTCCGAAGAAATTATTAACGTCGTTAGCGGTGTTAGCCATCCAGTTAGTCACTGGTTTCACTACATCATTTTGATATTGGTTCCACGCTTGGCCCATGCTCTGACCCGTAGCGTTAACTGCGTTGCCAAATTCATTCCCGAGGGCTTTAAATGGAGCGGTCATGGCATTAACTCCTTGGTTCCAGGCATCGTTAGCGCTAGTCACGACATAGTTGGTCATATCGTTGGCAGCTTTATTGACTTTTTGCCCGACCTCTCTTTGATTATTCCTTAGGTTAGTAAGGAAGTTTATGAAATCTTGCATTATTTTCCTTTCTTTGCTGGCCAATTCGGATTAGCCAACTTCATTTTATTAATGTTGCGTTTTTTATTAGCTTCAGTCCTAGCAAACTGAGATTGGTATCTCGCCTTTCTAGTTGTGCTCCTCTGTGCTTTCTTACCTGCCATATACTCTCCTACCCGAAGATTTGGTCTCCGTAAGCATTATCTGTAAGTGCGTGAGTGTATAGGCCGTGCGTCTTGTCAAGGGTGGTGACCGTACCAGAGCCTTCGCTAATCACTACGTTCGGGTCAGAATAGTCGTTAATGTTACCAAACACAACTTTAACATCTAATGGCGCTCCATCTGGTGGGGTTAGTTTATTCTCGATGTTCGTGAATCTGCTTTCATAATTGGCTAATGCAGCATTAATATTTTGAACGGATACCCCAAGATTACTTAACGCAGTCTGTAAATCAAAGGGCTCGAACAGTTTAGTAGTAGCATTGTACATGTAGACTGAGCCATTAGTAGGCGATGCAATCTGGTCAACGTCTTTGAGTTTGGTCATCGAAATGATGCGAGATATATCATCGCCATGAATGCAAATGTTGTCACCACACTCTGGCTCATACACCAAACAATTCGGGTTCTCTTCTGGAGAAAGATAGAGAGTCGTGCAGGTCTCAGCCTCTTTTACGATGCCTGCCAAGTCTAGGCAGTTGCCTCCCCAAGAAGTATGTAGACAAATTCCTGTGCTATTTTCTGGGTCAAAGTCGAAGTCCGCATAAGCCTCTATACATTGGCTGTCTATCTTGTTGCAGTCTTCGATTCGGTTAAAGTCTTCTACTGTGCTCATTCTATGCTCCTTTTATACGCTACAATTTCTCCTGTAGCTGGGTCTAGATATAGCGGATACTCGTATGTTCCGTCGTTTGGTATCGAAGCAACCTGTGTAGGGACTACCCATTTAGCTTTGTCTTGGTTAGCCCACGCTAGATAAGCAAACTTAGTCGTATCTGTTGGCGGCATAAGGCTTTTCATCTTACCATCAGCATCAGAACCTAGGATATACTCTAGCGTTTCTCCGCCTACTTCTATAGGGTTACTGGAAACCCAACCGGTCCCAGTCCCGTCGCATCCCTCTGGGCAGTCGCCAGTTTTGCGATAGTTTAAGATGCCGTTATCAGTTATTGTGTTTGCGTCTACATCTCCAAGGTCACCAAGGTGGATAATCGCCCCGAGCTCTTTAGCAGAGATGGTTTGGTCGCCACACTCGCCATGATAGTTGAATGTGCGCCCAACGATATCTATATTAATAGTCGTGCAGGTTTCCCCTGTTTTGACAACAGGCTCAAAATCATACCAGATAGATTTTCCATTGACATTGAAACGCAATGTGTCTGGGTCATCTGGCATAGCCTCTACTGAAAACACTGGCTCAGCGCATCCACAAGGCTCTTTGCACTTATTGTTACAATTACAGCATGTCATACCATTAGTATACCTTGTAATGGCTAGAAAAATAAAAAAAGGCAAATGGCATGTATAATTAAGAGTATGAAGTACAATATGAAGACTATCGCCACTAAGCTACAGACGCTTTTGGGCGACAATACATTAGACATATCAGAGGATTTCTTGATAGCAAGCTACAACTATGCTATTAATTCGCTCCCAATGGTGCCGCGCTTAGAAAAACTTTTTTCCAAACACAAACAGTTCAACCTAGACGCTGAACATCACTATAAGTGGAGCTTGAGCGATGCCACGGGGTTTAGAAGAATTACGGATATCCCGATGCTGAATTTCTACACGTCTACTGGTGGAGAACCATGCAAACTTTGCATCTGCCATAAGCATGTTAACGATTTCTACGAGAAGAATGGTCTTGTGAGCCTTAAGAAGCCTGGGCTACCCTGCGAGTATACCATAGAAACTGAAGACGACAATGTATGGATAGTTTTAGACAGGCCATCGGATGTCCCTATTATCGTTGACTATATAGCTTATGGGTTCCCAAAACCAGTTAGTAGTATGGAAGACGAAGTTGAGATTTCTGCTGTAGCAGAAAATCTTATTTTGAACACGATGAAAACCTGTTACCTACACGAGGCCGAAGACTATGCCTTTGCAGCTGATGTCACTTCGTATCTTGACAACAAGCTTATACTCGAGGCTATTCAAATTCTTAATAAGCGTTGGGACCAGGATGCCCCAAGGATTTTAGGGGAGGTTTAGTATGCTCCGTTATCAGAACAGCCCTCATGCCAAAGGCAAAGGACCTTCTTATTATGCTAATCATAATTTATATCCAGGAAGCTATGCTCAGAATGATGTGCCTGGCAGAACTTCTCGTCGTATTCATGATGGATTCGACCTCACGAGGAATTATGGTCTTGACACTACTTCTGATGATATCAATTCGTCTCCTTATTCCTCTCCTTATTACATCAATGGACGATACCTAGCTGATAATTTAGTTTTTCAGCGGGGCAATTCATCTTCTGTGCAAGGCATTAAAATGCTTCTCTTCCCAGATGACTATAAACGATTAGAGGATTTTTCTACTAATGACCAACAGACTGTGCTCGAAATGTGGCAGGGGAAGCAACTTAAATTTGAAATCCCATATAATGGCAAAGTGGTAGGCAATACTATTACGCTTAGGAATACGGGTGGCTCTAGTGGCATATTGTCGATATATTTCTCTACTAGTGAGGATGGCGTGCCAATCTATGAAACTGCTATTGACCTTTGCACAGTGTCACAAGACATCTTTGAACATCGTGAACTTTATTCTATCACTACAATCCCAGCGACTGCTAATCCACATAAAAAGTTATATGTGCGTATGGAAATCTGGGATGAAGTAGATAGGTGCGAGAAGAAAAGGAATGCGAACCCGTTCAATACTGGGCGAAAAATTGAAATTGCTGCTACCGGTAAAGGTACCCACCAAGCATGTGTATACCAGTTGCAGGAGAAGAATGAGCCAGTAAGGGAGACATACGACTATAAGCGTTACCCGTCGATGCCCCTTATTGGCTTAGTCTACTCTGACTGGGAGAGTATTCCGGTTGATAGATTAGACAATATGAAGACTGGCGCCACTGTTTCTCTCAACGGTTACAGATATGATATTATGTGCGCTAAGCAGAACGGCAACGCCCAGATTATTATCTACGACAAAGAGATGAATAAACTTGTTGGTGGCACCAATGTCAAGATTGATGGGCGTGTTGAGCAACTCAATATCGCTCAGGTAACCGATACAGATAGAGTGACTTGGGTGTACTATGTCGATGGCTACTCGCCCTTGCAAAGGTTCAAGATTGGAGAATGGCAATCAGAGGCGTTCCCAACTGGCTCAGCAGATAGCGTCACTGCAGAGATAGACGAGGACACTTGGTATAACTCAGACTTAGGGTCTACCTCAGGCACTTATATATTTGAATACCATAATGGTCAGTGGGAGTACAATAGCATCCCAAAAAGCTTAGCCACGTATGGGATTACATTGGTGGGTGGTTCGCCGAGCGAGGGGTCTACTATAACGGTTCTCTATACCGTGTCTGATGGTGGAACTAAGACTATTGAGAGCATCCAGTTTGTAGACGCTAGACCCGTAATTGGTGCGAAGTTTATTATGTTCCACAACAATAGGCTATTCCTAGCCGGATTTCGTAATGACCCGAACCTAGTTCAGGTTTCTGCTATCGAGGCAGAGGGGCCCAACTTCACCATGTTCCCATACAGGTTTTATACCCCCAATAGAAGCCCCTATGACACATCTCTCAACCCGATTACGTCTTTGACTGAGTATGCGTCAGACCAGATTATGATTTCGATGAAGAATGGGTACTCAATTTACTCTACTTACTCTGGGACCAAATCAACTGGCCTTGAAGACTATATGCCTACACAGGTATCTACATTTATGGACTCAGCTGGCGTAGCTAGCCAAGGCGACATCGTGAATTACAAGGGCGTCATCTATTCATATGATGAAAAGGAAGGCCTTAGAAGGTTCACTGGCGCTCTTTGGAATGACGTTCCTGCCGCCCAGCCTGTTAGTAGCCACTTTGACCGAGTGGACATGGACAAGCCACGTAAGCTTTGGGGCTTCTCCAACAAATTGTACTACAATTACTACGACAAGATTGATGGTAAATCCAAATGTCTCATTTGGGACCAGCAGATTAACTACCAGAGCTACCCCTGTTTCCAAGACGTTGATATCCCCTTGCGTGACATAAGAACAGACGAATCAGAAGATTTGATTGGCATACACACAGACTACCCAGCCATTATGCAACATTATGCTGAAAATACGTGGAGAAGATTTGACACCCCAATAGAGTTCAGGCGTGACACAAAGTTCCTTAGTTTGCCAGGGAATGCGGCAGATATTGTCGTAAAACGTGTCCACGCTAAAGTTTTGGCTAACGCTACAAGATGGTGGTGGATGGGCATATCTGTAGATAAACAAGTATTTAATACCACTAGAGGGAGAGATAGGATTTATCGCCAGCCAGTGTGGCAGACAAAAATGGTTGAGGAACCAGCTGAAACTGCATTCCCAATAGAAGACGTTTCAGAAGAAAAATCTGTATATAGATTTTCAATAATGGATTTACGAATAAGATGTGAATCGATACAGGTGAAGATAAAGGCTAAAACTTTTCGAGACCAAGCTTCTCTTATGTCTATTTTAGTAGAGTGCCAGCCAGTTCAGTATTTATAATAATTCCCAATGCATCCCCCCAGCGCGTCCACTCTTCCTTCTAGCAGAATTACCTATTGCCCCTTGGCTAGTATGGTAAGCCTTGGCGGCCTCTGATTGTGTCTCAAAAACTTCACCAGTTTCAACGCATCTAACCGGAGTAGAGCTCCATGTCCTAGGATTATGTTTGAGTTCACGTACAGAATGCTTTACGTTTTCAGATGGCGTCACCCATTCTAAATTTTCGACATTGTTATCTCTTTTGTCCCCATTTTTATGGTTAACTTGTGGTTTCTTTTGAATATTGGGGATAAAAGTTTTTGCTACCAAACGATGTATAAACTCATATTTGTGTTTACCCTTAAAGCACAAACAAACTACATCATATACGAAAGACTTTTTAGGGGTTAAAAGTTTTTCTTTTCCGGTTTTATTGTAATTTAAACTTTTTACTCTACCAAAATTACTAATTCTATATATTCCTTCATATCCAGGGATATCTTTCCACTCTTCCTTCATTTTAATATTATATCACAAATATCTATAACAAAAACTCCCCCAATAGCGAGGAAATATCATGAGTGCCATAGGGGGAGTTTTTGTTAACCTTTATAATTGGTTGTATAAATGCTTTAAGTACTACCTCGCTGAACCGTCACAGCGGAGTCTATTTTCGATTATACTACACGCCATTCATGTTGGCAAGACTCGACCCTAACTCTGGAGTCTGTCCCTCAATATCGAGCGCCATAGACCCTGGCTGCGCCGCCATGTCTAAGAGCTCTACCGAATTCTCTTCTTCTACGGGCTGTTCGTTGCCAAGCTGTTTAATCGCATCGTCTATCTCGTCTGGGCTATAGCGTCGCATCGCTTCGTCAACTTCGTATGGCAACGGGTTGGCTTCATACATCTGTTGGTTCTGCTGGAGTGCCATAGCGTCATTCTGTGCCTGTTGCTGTGCTAGGGCCAGTTCTTCTGGGCTTGGGCCTGCATCCTTGATGAACGTTACAGCCATCTTACGTGGCATCATGCCATAGAGCGACTGCTCCATTAGATAGGCTTGCCCTTCCTTACTTAGTTGCTGTCCAAGCGTGCCAAGGAGCGCCATAGCATTGGCTGCAATCTGCCTTTCTTGGAGTTGCTTGGCTAGCTTTGGTTTGACGTCGATAATGGCATTGAGGGCCATCTGCTGAATAGTCAAGGCTCGATATTCGCCTTTGTTCACTACTGGGAACTCCATTCTACTAGAGTAGGCCACACGGTTAGCGATACACTGGCGAGCGATGTCTGCAAACAAATCCATCAAAGCGTTTTGGTGGACGGCTAGGCCTTGTGCTACAGCATAAGTTGCCATACCAGACTCAGCAGCAGATGCTCTATCGCCCATTGATTGTAAAGCGTCAAACTGGTCATAAGCGTGCAATACCTGCTGGATTTGGTTCTCTAGGTGAGCAATCTCTGAATCAATCGGGTCGTAATTGTAATTGAACACTAGAGAGGTTACATCACCCTGTAGGTCATCAAAGATACCGCCCATGATATTGAGCATCCCTACTAAGCTCTCGGCATCTGCGCCGTTGGTATCAATGCGTAAGATAGAGAGAATCTTTGAGACATGCTCACGGCGTGCTCTCCAGCCACATAGCTCATCATGACTATCAAGCAACGGGAATACTGGCGCCCATGGATGTGGGGCTGTGTCCATGTTGTTTGTCTTTTCGAATTGGAACTTGAGAGGGCATTCGAGACAGAAGTCGTCTAACCTGCTCTGTTCCATGCCAGTACGTGGGTCAGTCCATTTGAACTCAATCTTGCGCTTAAATGCGGTTTTATTAGCAGAGATAACATAGCGTCTGTTGATAATCTTGTATTCAATGTGCTTGTCTAGGTCATACATGATGGTAAGCTCGACATCGTCTCCATTGTAGCCACTATTGGTTCTCTTCTCTGGGTCTGTTGCAAAACTGTGATACCATCCGAGATTGTAACAAGTCCTAAGGTCGTGCTCATATTCAATATAGTCGGTTAATCCTGGGGCTAGGTTTGGTGATGCAGCGAGTTTATTGAGGCTTTCTACATAGATGTCTAGACCATTAAGAGAGCGAATCTTACGATTAGAGTATTTGGCAGTTTTGTCGAACCAGACTTCTTTGCTCTTGCCTTCTCCTCTTTCCTTGACGGGCGTGCCATCTGGGGCTTTAATATTGAGATTGATTTCGTCTCCGTCTTCTGCAATCATGTTTTTGAGCTTCTTCCAAGAAATCATTGTCGAATAGCCACGGAAACGCTCTGCGCCAGTTGAGGAATATTTAGTGTCAAACCATACATTCTTCGGATGAATTCTTAGCACTAAGTTCTTATCCCTTTCTGGGCAATATTTTACTATAGCTGCAGCCATGCCATACCACATGATGTCGTCTGAAAATACTGGGGCTAGGAGCTGTAGATTATTTTCGATGTAATCCTGCTGGCACTTAGCCGATAAGAGGTCTTCCGTATCATCATCAATAATCATATATGGGTCATTGATTTGGTAGTTATAGGAGTCTACTCCTCCTGCCATTTGTGCGGCGATATTATCCACTGCTCGCTTGAGCGCAAATGAACGACCAGTAGGGACCTTCTCACAACGGTCTTTATATTTCCCACGTAAAACTGGGTCTGCTTTTTCTAGGTTTGATTTTAATTCTTCTTGATAAGTATTACGACATGGCTTACCCTGTTGGGCAAGAGAAGCTCTCCAAATCCAGCGCTGGTATGCCCAACGAGCTGTAGTGCTTTCCCAAATCCACTGCAGGGGGTACGAGAAGTCCATGTTAAAATCGACAAATGAATTGTTTTCCATACCACCATTATACTTGACTATCCCCATTAATCATAATTTTTCTATTTCTTTATTATTCCCTTGTATAATCAAAATATGACATGTTCTAATTGTAATTCAACTTGTGGACTAGACCCATGTAGCTGTGGGGGCTGTAAACCTGCTCGATACGGGTGCGACTTCAACATAATGGCGAACCCATATGATGCTAGTATATGGAATGTGACCATTAATGGCGCTACCAAGAGGGTCAAAATCCCAAAGATTAACGAAACTGATACGAAGTTATCAACTAATTACACTGCTTCAAGCCTTATATATAATGCTGAGAAACACACAGACATCATCACTGGCGAACAGCTAGGCTCTCTCATCAAGTTTGAAAACCTAAGAGACGCCAACGTATCAAACGCTGATAGCTGTGATTTAATGGTATATAACCCACATTGTTCAGAGTGTGGTGATGGGTGCAAACCTAAGAACGCTATGTGGACAAGCTATCACATCCCAGATGCTGGAGACTGTGAGCTTGAGTTAGACGACGAAGGTTATTATCATGTGCTTATAAAAGATGACTGTGGATGTATTAAAGAATGTAAGCTCCCAGTTATGGCTGATGGCTCAGTGCAGATTTCCTATATCCGTGACTCTGTTCCAGATGACCCGGATTACCCGTGGTATTATGGTGCGTATAATGACACCATTAACCTACACTTGCGAGAAAACGCAGCTGCTTTCTTTGGCAAATATGACCTAGAGATAACTGTGAATTACGGTATTCAAGTGCTTCACCCAACTGCTGCACCTAATACTAACTTCCGCTCATTGCTAATTCCTGTAGCGGAAGATTCCGAAATCGATGCAACCAAGTTTTCTTCAACTTTGCAAAGCCAGAGTACAGTGCTTGGCACTTCTCCATATATCCCTTGGGGGACAGTGTGTATGCGTGGTTCGCTAGTGTTTTATGTGCCGAAAGGTAAGGAGGCATATCTCCACCACGAGTTCCGTCTAATCACCGCCGCATCGGCATCAAGTGGCCCTCCGTATTACGCTACAAATCCATTAGATGGTCAAAGAGTACCTGATGATGTGGCGAGCCATGTCGATACGATGCTTTATACCGCTAGCCGCTTGAACGCTCTTCAAATTGTCGTAAAGCCAGCTCGTGGCACATCTAATACCGACCCAGAAAGAGACCCATATAGAGACCAACTCGACCCAGCAGATGATATTTATCCAAACGTAGGAGTATAGTATGTCTTTTAGAGTAAACAAGACCGTATCATGGCAGGCTGGTGAAGGAACGCCTATAAAATATACCTTTGCAATCGATGCTTTGCTTAGGGTAGAAGACATTCTTCCCAATGAGGTAATACTTAATTTGAATGGCACCATCACCATAACCAACCACCCAACTAATTCTAGGAACACTTGGGCTGCTTCTGATTTTGCTGTGCTTATTGGTGGGAATACTAATGTTACCACCCACCCATTTGTTTATGGCACATCATACTATGAACATGTGATACCTTTCTTGCCAGACCCACAAAATAGCGACGTCGATAGTATTTTGGTAGAGTTTAGAGGGGACACGTGGATAAGCGACCCAAACAATAATAACAATAGGTCGTCGCTGTGGATGCAAATACAGGGGCTAGTTCTCGACCAATATGACCAAGAGGGGACGTCAACATTCTCTATTAACATTTCCTATAGTGTCCCAGTGCCTTCAAGTGGCGACACTGTAATACTAGCATGGGCTTCTTCGGGTGCTAATAGCTCTACAGATTATAGTTGGCAAGACCCTGAAACTTGGGCTACATGGGTAGATTTGGACTATAGACCAGGTGCAACGCTAGATACAAATACAAGCATTTGGAAAAGCCATAACAGAACGAATGGGGCATGCCATGTCTTGCCAAACACTACTGGGACGAACTGGCATGAGTGCAGAACAGCAGGTGGAGATGTAGGTGGGCAAGGTAATCCGCCACTCATACTTCATGCAGCGAATGCAAATAGCTGGTATAATCAAAAGAGAATAGGAAAGGAGTAGTCATGTATACCGAAAGCGAATGGCAAGACTTTTACAAAAACTATCGTGACAGTCTAAGTAGGCAATATGAGACTGCTCAGCAGGCGCTAGAGCAGCAAAGAAAAAATGCGCAAGCGACCATTATGAGTGGTGCTAACAAGGTTGGAATGCTGTATTCTAACTTCCCGATGCGAAGTAAATTGCAGTATGACCAAGGTACATACCAACCGGCGCAGATTAAGCTCTATGACACATATAGGACTGGTCTAGATGCGCTGAGAAGTAACATCTTGAATTACCAAAACACGATAAAAGATATCCAAGACTCGATAGCCCATCTGAATTCGATGTCCTAATGGGAAAAGCCCCCTTATCTGGGGGCTTTTTGATGCTCTTGCACTATTTGTAGCTGCCTCTTGAAGGCGTCTGCCGTAGGCTGTTCAATGCAGTCGAACAAGGCGACGAGGACGCTCAGGCGTTTTTCTATAGGGTCGCTGTCGTGAATTGCCCCATATTCTTCGAGCTTCTTTAGCTGATATAGGGCTTCTTCTGCGCTAATGGTTCTCGGAGCTGGGACATTGTTCATGTGCGCATGAATCTCTCGGTGAAGGGTGTTCTTTGGAATGTCTATCCTGCAATACCAATGGGACCGGAGTTTTTTAACTGCTCCATTACTCCAGAGCCTACGCTGGAAACAGAGATGATGCGTGTCGTACGACGCCGCAGCTAGCTCTCTTCTTTCGGCCTTACGCTTTTTGCGCAAGAAACGTCTCTTCATCTTCGACAAAACTATCACCCCCTCCATAGTGTTTGAGCTGCTAAGGTACTAACTTAATTTTATAATAAAAAAGCACCACAGCTATTTTGTGTGGTGCTAGTTTAACTATGCTTTATTTATTTCGTCTATCACCCGGTTGAGAATATTACACGCTTGGTCCGGTAGCTTCTTTAGCATCTCTGGGGTAAGATACGGTATCTGTTGCCTAGCCATTCTTTCTCCTGAATAGTCTCTTGAGCCAGCCAAGTCGTTGCCTCTTCTCTCCATCCTTAGAAGGAGCAACCGTTTTGGAAGATGTTTGTTTCTTAACCGGAGAAGATGTGCGAGACTCCGGCGAGGACTCAAGGGCGGAATAAACCCTAGAACTTGGCTTACGCAAAGGTGCTGATGGAGCTTTCTCATTTGGGAGGCCAAAGGCTTCAGCCTCAAACGCATAGTTTAGGTAGTTGTGATAGGCATCTTGAGTACGGTAGTAGGTCTTCTCTGGCGTGACGCATTTTTGCACTACGGCAATCTTAGTGTTGGTCGCATAATGTCTGACTGCTTTACCTGTATTGAGATTAATCATTGCCGTGTTTTTTACCGTGAAAAGGTTTTTACGCTCTGGCAAATCTTCCCATGTGTACTTCATTTTGACTCCTTAATAATTTTAACAATTCCAGTATCTGGCGCAGCTGGTGTTGGTTCTGGTTCAGGTTCTGGTTCTGGTTCTGGGTCTGGTTCATAGTCTCCTGGCACCACCCAAAGCCAACCACTAATATTCATCGGGTGGGTGGACACTGTGAGCGGCACGTAGTTAGCGTCATTGACCATAGCAGTAGTCCCATCTATGAAGTATAAGAACATAGCCGTGTGTCCATAAAGCGTATTAAAGCCACCAGAACCGATAGCGCCTGCGACTGGTGCGTCGATGTACTTCCAGCCATAGTTATCGACTAACCACCTCGTCATGTCTTTGCCGTTCACAGGTCCATAGTCTGGGTGGAGAGAACTATATGACCATTGCCCAGTGGAGAGCCAGCCAGTATAGCGTGAGCACTGCCAGCCATTGCCATTATCGTTGTTCCCATCTTCAAGCCTTCTAGAGATGACCTGGTCTAGCGTTACTGAGCCACCTAAACCCTGTGCGTCAAGCGTCGCCCACTTACGGACAGTCTCCTCGTCTGTCGGGGCGTCTTCGTTCATAAGCCTATAAATAGCGGCATTCGAGTCCTCGATAAATTTCTCCGTATAGTCTTGGATGTTGGCATCTTCACCGTTAAGGGTAATATAGCCAGTATTGGTCTTGACTCCTATAACAAGGAATAATGCGCATAGCGCTCCAACCCCTAGGACAATGAGCCAATGGAGATTGTTGACGATGAACTTATTTATCTTTTTCATCTTTGTTCTCCTCTGAAATCTTCTGGGTGGTAGAGCCCAAGAAGTAAAGGTTTATACCGGCGCCAAAGAGAAGTGCTGTCTGCGTAATCTGTTTAGCTACCTCTGGGAACCCCCATGTTTCGCCCAACCCCTGTATTACAAACGCCGCAAAAGATAACAACCCTACGGCGATAGACAACTTTCTCTGTACCGAGATTGGTGTCTTTACTGGTTGTATAGATGCCATGTTTTTGCTCCTTTTTCTGTTATAATAATACCATGGATAATGAAGGAACCCAAAAAACTTTCGACCATGGCAAGGCTGGCGTCGCCGACAAACTGCTCCTAATAGGTCAGCTTGAGCATGGGAGGAACCATTGTGTGCGCTCCGCCGCCTCTGTGTGGAGAGAAGATGATGATAGTGAATCTCGCCAGTATCTTATCTGGGCAAAGAGGTTTCAAGAGATTAGAAGAGAGTACATGCGAAAGCACTTTGGCGAGCTTAAAGAGAGCGATTGGTGCCTCTTGAAGGTTTGCGCCTCTCTCCGCCAGCTAGCTTATGAGGTCTGTGAGGGGGATGTAGAGGAGCTTAAGGAGATTGAAGACCTTATAGACGAGGTTGCTGGGAATGCCTTAGGCATGGACCTGTCAAGTTGTATTTCCTGTCGTGAGGATAAAGACGCTTAAAGTTCATACATACATTTCTTGGGAAATTGCTTTTTGAGCCAACGCCAGATGTCATTATTGATATTTATTACTGGGTCATCAGTAGAGAGAAACCTGGAGTTTTTGTAATCGAATGTGGGTCTTGAGCTAAAAATTTTAACATCGCTAGACCGCTCACTTTGCCCAGCATAATACAAATTGCCGTAGATGGTACGAATAGCATGACAATCTGGGAATGCGTTCAGCACGTTTAACAATAGCTCTTTGTTGAATATAAAAGGAGTATGCACCTCGTAAGACAAAGCAACGTCGCCTTTAATTGCATCCCTGCACCCACGCAGCAGCTTTGAATATGCCGTTGGTTTTTGTGGCTCCAATATCTTTATGTGCTCATCCAGAGTACACCTATAAAGTGGCGTGATGTGATTAGTCGGTTGCATTACAAAAAAATCGTCATGAAACATGATGAAGTTGTCTGTTATCTCTTTGTTCTCACAAACTGTCCTATACGTATTGCGGACTCTGTCCCACTTAGTTGTCCCAGTCTGTGCAATTTTTACACGCACATCAGGTATGATATTAAGGGAACACCCGCCAAAAATCCATAGGCGCTTGAACGGCATGTTTTGGCATACGGAGCGGATAGAGTAACGCAACTCCTCATTCTTAGTGCCATCTTTCACAAAGTAAACTATATCGAGGTCTTCAGTATCCATACTATTAGTATAACAAAAAGCACCCTTAGTTTCACGGAATTAGGTGAGAACTGGCTCTCGTCAGGGTCTCACATTATTGGGCTCCTAGGCTTCGTCAGTACTATTGCATAATGTTTTAAGCCCACTTTACGAATCGAAGTATTTCTACATTTCATCCTTTGGCTTATCGCCTCCCAGATATATTCCTCTCGGACTCCGGTCCAGCTCTAACCGTCTAGGGGGGTTTGTTGAGCTACTAATCCCGCAAAACTAAAGGTGCTTTCTGTTGTTATTGAATCGCATCACTCTTATCACAAGTAACGCCTATACCTAGAATATCACACTGCTACGACAGTGTCAACCACAAAAGAGCCGGCGTCCTGAATGTGTTATACACAAACCGTTGAGAGGACAACCGGCATGGAGGTAACTGCGATAACATCTCCTTCCATTATTATATCACAAAAACATATAACTTTATGTCTTTATATGTTTTTACAAAAAACCACCGCACTTAACCCGACCAGATACCCGGTCCAGTGGTGGCGGTGGCCGAGGCTGCTTTCCGGTTGCCGACAGAGTTAAATAGTATCGCAACTGCTACTTAGGACAGGTTAGGTTCCCGTCAGCCTACTCGTCTGCCTCTCAGCTGTGGTTCTATTATATCATGTTCAGGGCATTTATGTCCTAAACATCAGAAAACGCCCAGGGGGGGGCGTCTCTGTAACGAACACTACACATGGCAGGTCCGTGGTGTAGCGTGAGGCTAGGTCTGTGCTATTTGTTGCTGCTGCCTCCCCGGGTCTAAGCTCCCCCTCACAAACTAGGGTGACTACCCGTCAGGTGCTGCACTACTATTATACCATAGAAAGTGTTGAACCGTAGAAGGAAATGTGATACCATAGCACAAAGATTGGAGTGGGAACGAAAATACCCCCTAGACTAAGGGGATATTTTCTATTGACTTTGTCAAGTATTATACTAACAATACTCAAATGCGTCAAATTCTAGGACCATGCCCAGCTGGCTGAAGGTAATACCAGTACCAGTGTAAACGGTATCAATCATACCAGCATACAACTTGTCACAGTCGTAAGGACGAATGTTTAGATGGTAGCCATCTTTTTCAAAGTCGTAAGCTACACGTGGGTCGAGGATAGCAACATATTGCTTCTCGCCATCAGCGCTCCATAGAGGATACTGAGTGGTCATGCCAGCAGCACCAGAACCAGAACCACCTGCACCAACAGTCAACCATGGAGAGCGCTCAAGCACTACTACAGGTACATCGATGCCGAGGATTTCCTTTACACGGTCAACCAAGCGATAGCCAGGATATAGCCATTGCTCAAAGGTGTTCACACGCTGAGTAGCGAAGTTGAGGTTGTAAACAGTCTCAACAGAGCGGATAAGCTCAGTAGCAAATTCAGAAGTGATGAACACGGTTGGGTTGATGTTGTTGAAGCTTTGCTTGAGGTACCAAACAGCTTCAGGAACAACACAGCGAGCGTTGGCGGTTACTGTACCCTGATTTGCCCAGTAGTGAGTTGGGTGGGTAGCAGCAAGAGCGGCGTCAACAGTCGTTGCAGGAGCAGCGATAAGGCCGTCGATAACTTTGTTCCAGAGGTCAACTTCACGGCCAAATTCCATAGCTCTCTTAGAGAGGGCATATTGGCGAGTGAAGAACTCAGTGTTCCAGAAGTCTTTGTTCTTGTCGCACATACGGACACCGTACGCATATTCGCAGTCAAAGCGGAAGCGTAGTTGTTCGAAGGTTGGCAAGGTGTTGATACAAGGAACAGTACAGTTGAGCACGATGTGGTCGTGGCAGCTGTCATCTGGGTTAGCTTCATACTCGATTTCCTCTTTCTGGAAGAGCGAGAATGGGTTTTGGTCCTTGCGGATATTAACGATTAATTCCTGGCCATATTTGAGGTTGGCAAGGAGGGTAGAAGCATCAATCATGCTTTCACCGGTGAAGAATGAACGAGCAGAGCTAAGTTCCATCTTCAAGGTAGGCTCGTCTACCAAGTCACGCTTGATGATTTCACGATAGAGCGGGAAATTAAGCTCGTAATCGAAAACCGATTCAGTCGATGGCTGTGTAGGAGCAGTGACCGTGGTTTGTTCATAACCATAGGCACTAGGGATAATGGTAGCCATTATTAGTTTCCTTTACTAAATTAAATTTAACATCTGTTGTCTACCTCTTGTCGGCGAGTGCTAGTCGTCTTCATAGTGGTTGTCCATTCTAATCGGGCTAACTCAGACAGTGGCTCCTCATCTTAGCAGGATGCTGGGCTTGTCTGGGC
>Ga0310696_10000904_pt1 | contig 43748 bp, 39 predicted proteins | sample AusTroGonzalo_MG_4_FD_203885 | JGI IMG/M metagenome (GOLD analysis project Ga0310696, IMG submission 203885) | Bovine rumen microbial communities from tropical cattle in Woodstock, Queensland, Australia - Gonzalo_02 (v2) (version 2) | ecosystem: Host-associated > Mammals > Digestive system >... | reverse complement strand
CCTTTATTGCCAAATCAATAGTTACGATACCGGAGGTTACACATAATTTGGTAATAGTAAATGGCTCTTGCACTCATAGCGAAGTGACAGAAAGTCATGTCAATCAGTTCATTGATATTATAGACCGCAGTCTGGCTCTGTGTTGCGAAAAAGAAAAGGAAGAATGCGAAATTCCGAAGGAGATATACTGGATAATTACACACATATTCTTTTGGACAGATTTAACAAAAAGAACTCTTAAATCCCACATAGTTTCAAAGAAGCAAAAGAAAGAATACCTTGCCCATGTAAAGGAAATCACCCATTACATCAAACGCAGCGATGAGTCTGGTTGGAAACATAAAGCGGTTCACACCATAGTGAGAATGCCATGCTCCTACGCACTCATGAAACTGTTTGCATTTGGACTTGGCACGGTTGAAGCGGTGAAAAATTTATTTAAATGATGAAAGTTACGGTAGCAATCGCGGTCTATAATGTTGAAGCTTATATTGAGAAGTGCATCAAATCAGCATTAAACCAAGATTTCGAAGAAGAGTATGAAGTGCTGGTGGTTGATGATTGCGGAAAAGATAACAGTATCAGCATTGTAGAACGCTTGGCCGCCACCCATCCCAACGGCAGGAAGATAAGGATAGTCCACCACGAGAAGAACATAGGGACAGGCGCAGCTCGCAACACCGGTATAGATGAAGCCAAGGGAGAATACATCTGCTTCATGGATGGCGACGATTATATGGCGCCCAATGCCGTCAGGCTATTGTATGAAACAATGGTTGCGAACAATGTTGATATTGTTTTGGGGAATCACCAAAGGATATATCCCGACGGAAAGATAGACGGTACCTCAAACTATCGTCCGGGTATTGTCAAATCCGAATATGCCGTTGTCGAATGGATGAAACATAATAGCGCTGGCATCTATCCCGTTGCAATGTGGAACAAACTGTTCCGGACATCCTTCTTACGCGATAACGGAATACGCTGCGTTCCCTGGCACAGGTATGAAGATCCTTTCTTTTCCTTTCAGACTGCCTTTATTGCCAAATCAATAGTTACGATACCGGAGGTTACACATAATTTGGTAATAGTAAATGGCTCTTGCACTCATAGCGAAGTGACAGAAAGTCATGTCAATCAGTTCATTGATATTATAGACCGAAGTCTGGCTCTGTGTGAAGAAAATAGAAAGGAGGGAAAGGTAATTCCGAGGGAGATATACTGGATAATTACACACATATTCTTTTGGACAGATATCACAAAAAGAACTCTCAAATCCTCCGTAGTTTCAAAGAAGCAAAAGAAAGAATACTTTGACCATGTAAAAGAAATCACCCATCACGTCAAACGCAGCGATGAGACTGATTGGAAGCACAAAGCTGTTTACACCATAGTGAGAATGCCATGCTCTTACCTGCTCATGAAGTTGTTTGCATTTAGCCTGGGGACAGTTGAAGCGGTGAAACATAAATTAAAATGACTCAACTCGACGAGAAAGACAAAGCAGCCCGAGATTATCATTAAATTCGCCTGATGTTTAACTCTTAAAATGGTATGTGATGAAAAGAGAAGAGATTAAGGCTCTGTTCGGGAGCTTTGAAGATGCGGTTTGCATGATTGACGAGACGGAGTGCTGGAGCGCCAGAGAGCTTCAGGAGTTGTTGGGGTATAAGCTATGGCAAAACTTCTGCAATGTTATAGACAAGGCGAAATTGGCTTGTGAAAATGTGGGTCAGCCGATACCAGATCATTTTATTGACGTCAATAAGATGATAGTTGCGGGGAAGGGTGCTCAACGTGATATAGACGATGTGATGTTGACCCGTTATGCATGCTATCTGGTGGCGCAGAACGGAGACCCTCGTAAGCCTCAGATATCTTTTGCACAGACCTACTTCGCAGTGCAGACTCGCCGGGCTGAGTTGGTGGAGCAGAGGATGATGGAAGCTGAGCGAGTCAAAGCTCGCGCAAAGCTGCAGGAAACCGAAAGAAAACTCTCGGGCATCTTATATGAGCGGGGCGTTGGAGACAAGACATTTGCCATAATACGCTCAAAGGGGGACCAGGCGCTCTTCCGTCTCAGCACGAGTATGATGAAACAGCGCTTGGGGATGCCGCAGAGCCGCCCTTTGGCTGATTTCTTGCCGACCATCAGCATAAAGGCAAAAGACTTTGCGGCTGAGATGACAAGTGTGAACGTACAAAACAAAGATTTGCAAGGCGAGGCAGCTATAACCAAAGAGCATGTGGATAATAATGCTGCCGTTCGCAAGATGCTTGCAGAGAGGGGTATTATACCGGAAAACCTGCCGCCCGCCGAAGATGTCAAGAAAGTGGAGCGCCGGCTGGCGAGCGAGGAAAAGAAAATGATGGAGAATAAGAAGAAATAAGGCGTTCACAATGGTAGTTGTGTTTAAAAAAGGATAGAGATACGATTGAAAGTTAATTCGGACTTGATTCAAGGCTGATACAAGAAGAATCGCGCGGGTGATTGCGTCCGATTATAAGAATCCTAAACGCGAATGAGGAGCAGAAGCCGCTCAAGGCACGTTGGCGTACAAGTTTGTAAAGCAGTACAGCCCTAAGCCCGCAGGTGGGATTCCTGGCTGTGGGTTATAAGCGAGCCGCATAGAAATTCTTTATAGTAACTGTTAGTTAAATAGTACAATGGACGACGAAAGTGTTTTATTTCCTTCATTGTTTGAGGACGATTATATAACTCGTTCTCTTGGTCCTATTGTGAACCAACCTGATGTTGCATTGACAGAATTAGTCGCTAATGCGTGGGATGCAGGTGCTTCTCATGTAAAGATATTTATTCCGGAAGAGCATAACCAAATTCTGTACATAGAAGATGACGGTGTTGGAATGACGGAGGAGGAATTCCAGAATCACTGGATGAAGTTGCGTTACAACCGTCTTAAGTATCAAGGAAAGAACGTTGTCTTTCCTGCTGGTGTAATAGGCAAACGTACTGCTTTTGGTAGGAATGGTATTGGACGTCACGGCTTGTTCTGCTTTGCTAACGAGTATAAAGCTATTACTGAGAAGGAGGGTAAAAAACTGACTTTCACTGTCAAAGTGAACGTAGATCATAATCCTATAGCCGTAACGGAAAAGTCAGAGGAAGCGTCTGCATCACACGGAACGCGTCTAGAAGTTAAGGTGGAGAAGAATTTGCCAAAGGCAGATAAGATTCGTGAGATTATTTCAGCACGCTTTCTTCACGATCCTCAATTTGAGATTGAGGTGAACCGTGTCAGGTTGGATTTAGAAGATCTTTCTGGCGGTGCGGAGCCTGCGGAAATAGATGTAGAAGGTACTGAAATACATCTAAAAGCCTATTTTATTGACACAACCAAGTCCAGTAAAAAGAGTGTCTTTCAAGGTATTGCATTCTGGCAGAGTAACCGTCTGGTTGGCGAACCCAACTGGCTTCTTGGAAAGAATATGATACTTGATGGCCGCACTGCTTTGGCAAAACGTTACACTTTTATTATCAAGACAGACGATATGTCGGAATTGGTAAAAGAAGACTGGAGTGGTTTTAAGAAAGATGCGGCTGTAGATAAGGTTTATGAAGCCGTAGAAAAATATGTAGAAGAATGTATTGAGAACGTTTCTACAGTTACCATACAAACTGTTACAAAAAACCTTGACCCTGCCGTCAAGAAGTCACTGCAAGACGTAAACCCCCTTGCTCGCATGATGGTGGAGGATACAATAAAAGAGATTGTCATTTCAAATCCCAAAGTCAAACAGGATGCCGTGGATCTTGCGGTTAAGACGCTGGTAAATGTTGAGAAGTCTAAGAATGGAAGGTCCTTACTAGAAAAACTTTCAACGATGAAGCCAGACGATTTGGATGGTCTGAACGAACTATTGGATAAATGGACAGTAGGTGATGCTCTTGAGGTACTAAACGAAATAGACCGACGTCTTGCAGTGATTGAGGCCATACGAAAACTTGCAGGGGATAACTCCACAGATGAATTGCACGTATTGCATCCTATGATTGCAGAATCAAGATGGTTGTTTGGCCCCGAATACGAATCTTCTGAATATATCTTTAACCGCCAGATGAGAACCGCAGCAACAGCTCTTTTTGGAGAAGAGAACTTCTTTCGTGTGGACATTAATGAAAAGAAGCGTCCTGATTTGATTTGCCGACCCAATGGCACTATTAGAATAACAGGGCTTGAGGAAGTTTCACAAGATAGTAAACTTGTGAAGATACGCCAATTGTTGCTTATTGAATTGAAGAAAGGAGCATTTAAAATAACTAGAGATGAGCGTAATCAAGCCCAAGCTTATGTTGAGGACTTGGCAAAATCAACAGCCTTAGGCGGTAATTGTCGAGTGGTGGGATTTGTTGTAGGTGATTCTATTGCTGACAACCTCACCGATATTACAGAGGTTAAAGATGGTGGAGTAGTGCTTGGAACTTTATACACTACGACATATTCTCAGCTTGTTGATACGGCTGAAAGGAGAATGTTTAGTTTAAGAAATATACTTGCCGAAAGGTACGATGATGTGCCTGGAATGGAGTTATATAACCAAGTAAAACTCTCTTTGTAATTTGTTATGGACATAAAAGTATATTACGGGGAGTACAAGCTTAGGTGCTAGATAGAGTTGTTGCAAAAAAGAGACATTTGCCTCACCGAGCCCCCAGCTCTCCTCGCCTCTTCCGCGCTTGCTGCCAGCTGGTCCCCACGGTGTTTCGCAGAGACGCGGGCGGAGGGGATTAAGATGTGTCCGCTGGTGAAAGAGTTCCAGAAATATCCTGAGCAGTTTGAAACCATAGTTTGTGTGACGGGGCAGCATCGGGAGATGCTGGACCAGGTGCTGCGGATATTCGAGGTGGTGCCCGACTGCGAGCTCAACATCATGAAGCAGGCCAGGACCTCTACGATGTTACGGCCCGTGTGCTGACGGGTATGCGCGATGTGCTGAAGGAGGTGAAGCTCTGCCGTAATATTCACTAGCGATTTGAGCATTTTGCCGGAATAATAAGCAATTTTGTATTATCAACCTTAGCCAACCTAAGAAGCTCGAGTTCTTTTTAGAGATAGTATAATATCACATTATATATGAGTTTATTTAAAGACAAAACCCTCCTGATTACCGGAGGAACCGGTAGTTTTGGGAATGCGGTGCTTCGCCGGCTCCTTGATAGTGATATAAAAGAGATTCGTATCCTTAGCCGTGATGAGAAGAAGCAGGACGATATGCGGCATTTCCTGCAGGCCAATCGTTCTGATGTGGCTCATAAGGTGAAGTTCTACATCGGGAACGTGCGTCAGCGCGAGGCGGTTGACTTCGCGATGGACGGGGTTGACTATGTGTTCAGTGCGGCGGCCCTGAAGCAGGTGCCGAGCTGTGAGTTCTTCCTTTCGGAAATACGTCAGTTGGCAAGCTAACTTCCTCATCTTCAATTCAATACGCGATTACCGTTACATCAATCGCTCAACCAGTTGCACATAGCCCCAAAATTGGACAACATTGGACACTATTGCAACGCAGCTGCCAGACATTTTAAAGACCTATCCGTTGTGCGTGTTTCATTGCCCGGTTGTGCAAGAAACCAAGCCATTACGCTCCAAAACCAACCGCAAGATACGAATATTTTTTCAGCCATAAAAGGCCTTTTCAAAGAAATCGCTGATATTTCCAAGAAACCGAACGCAATCGAACATTAACGTCCTCCTTCACGGACACCCTATATACACCGGAAGAAAAAGACCTCAACACTCGTCTCGAACACTTCCAAGATGAGCTCCAGCGCTCACCAAATAAACACAGGAAAATTCGTTCAAAAACTATCATATAAATTTCGCGAATATAAATTGTAACATTTCGCACAACAAGGATAAGCAACATAAACCAAACCACCAAATGAAGATAGAGATACATACTCCCGACGCTAAGAAACTAAAAACCAAGATTCTGAAAGACGCTAAAGATGGCGACTTGAGTACCTGGGACTATAGGTCAAACAATGACGATAGCTTCATCACCCACTCTCCAGAGCAATGGGCCGATAAAGTAATATTGGTATTCACACCATCAGATGACAATAAGACGTTATCGGTTGAACCCAGTTTTTGGAAAGGAAAGTATAAGCCCGTTGCCGATGAGATGGGAACAATAATGGGGCGGTTTGCCGAGCGGCTTTGGATCCAGTATCGTGGCGAATATACATCTTTTGAGTCTTTTGCATGATGAATAAACTCGTCATTGCTAACCGTGGCGCTGGGTATATAGGTAAATCATCCTCCGTCAGGTCCGTCTATCAGCTATTGAAGGACAATGGCCATAAACTCCTTGTTGAGGAGTGGCAAGGCGAGGATATCAAAGCCATCTTCGAGATCAATGGCGTCAAAGTCGGTATCGAGAGCCAGGGAGATCCGGATAGTCAGATGGAAGCGACAATGGAGGCTTTTGTGGATGCTGGTTGTGAAATCATCGTGACAGCTTGTCGAACCAAATCTTATACTTACGAAAAGGTTTGGAAGTATCTTGGAGAAGAGCACGGCTATAATGTCCTCTGGGCTGCCCATTTTGTGTTCACGGCTCCTGGAGCCGATGACACCAGAGCCCTCCTCAACTCCTGCTACGCTCACCAAGTGTATCAACTCATTCAGGACAGAATCAACGATGTAATATAATAACCTATGCTCACTGAAATCAAATTGAACGGCTTCGCCTCATTTAAGCACGAGACTTGTCTCCGAACAGACAAGCCGATCAATTTCGTGTACGGTCTTAACGGCACCGGCAAGAGCTCCCTCACCAGGTATCTTGCCCACAGAGACGAACCCAAGTACGCCCAGTGCAGCATAACCCCGGCGATAGACCCGGACAAAGAAGAAATACTTGTCTATAATCAAGACTACATCAGCGAGACCTTCGTAGATAAAGATCGTCAAAACGGAGTATTCACCCTCTCCAAGCAAAATAAAAAAGCTTACGACGCCATTCAAAAAGCCACTCAAAAACTAGCTGAACTGGATGTGCAGGACAAAGCGATAGAGGAAGCACAAAAGAAGTCAGATGCCACGTTAGCTACAGCAGAATCCCAAGCCAAAGATAAACTCTGGGAGCTGAAGACTAAATATTCAGGCGGAGACCGGGTCCTAGACTACTGTCTGGAAGGCTACAAAGGGAGTAAAGTTTCACTTTTCACCAAAGTCAAAGAAACGGAGATTAAGCCAGATGAAGCCTTGAGACCTATCGAGACCCTCAAACAAGATCTCATACAGCTTACAGCAGTAGAAGGGCAGTCTTATCCGTTGCTCCCAGAGGTCCCTAATCTCCCAATCAAAGAAGAAGACGTTAGTCTTCTCAAGAAAGTCATAGTTGGCAATCAGGAAAGTACCATCTCCGATGTGATGGATGAATTTGCTAACGCCGCTTGGGTAAGAACAGGAATCCAGTATATTGATAAAGATGGCCATCGTTGCCCATTCTGTCATCAAGAAACTATTACAGAAGACTTCCTCAAAGAACTGAAGAACTACTTTGACGAATCCTATGAGCACGATATCCAGGCACTGCAACTGCTGGAGCAAACTTTGAACGATACCCTTGCCCGCGTAGCACCAGATACCGGCTTCGAAGACATCCCTATTATTGCACCTCTCCGCGAGAAATACCTCCTAGCCTTCCAAGACTTCAAGGCAGCCCTCACAGCAAGTCTCGCAACAGTTCGCTTGAAGATTGAGCGCCCTAATATTGAACATGAGTTCACAACTTGTCAGGAAGAGGTCAACGCTGTCAATACAATCATAACAGAAGCCAATAAACAGATTGCTGAGTTCAACGCTCGTGTGGCCAAACTTCCAGAAGTCAAAGAATCTATCAAGGAAGAGTTTTGGAAGTTCCAGCGTAGAGAGTACGATACAACTCTTTCTACATATGAAATAGCCGTGAAAGCTCAGAAGAAGGATACGGCAGAAAATAATAAAAAGAAGGAAGATGTAGAGAAGCAAAGGAAGCAGCAGCGCTACATCATTGCTGCCAACCAGAAGGAGGTTGTGAACATAGATGAGGCCATCACTCATATTAACAACAACCTTCAGAGTATAGGCATTACGGATTTCCACATCGTAAAATGTGAAGGGGAGAGTGCTTACCGAATCTCTCGCGCCGAAGAAGGAGAGGAAAGAGTCTTTAATACTCTGAGCGAAGGAGAGAAGATGCTGATTAGTTTCCTATACTTCATTGAGACATGTACTGGTAGGCCTGCAGCTGATGCTCCAGATAAAAAGAAGATAATTGTCATTGATGATCCAATATCCAGTTTGTCGCATATCCATGTGTTCAATGTGAGTTGCTTATTACGTGAAAAGTTCATTGATAAGGTTGATGGCAAGCACCCCTTCGAGCAGGTGTTCATCCTTACTCATAGTTTGTACTTTTTCTACGAAGTTGTATATCGCAAGAAAGAAACCAGAGATGAGTGCGAGAAACTGTTTAGGGTAGCCAAGAATGCAGAAGGCTCATATATTGAGGAGATGAAGTATTCTGAAGTCCGGAATGACTATGAAGCATATTGGTCTGTTATCAATGACCCTGAAACGTCCCCGGCTCTTCTTGCCAATTGTATGAGGAATATCCTAGACTACTTCTTTGGATTTGTAGATAGATTGGAGTTCAATAATATCTTCAATATCCCGGAATTGAAGGATGTCCGTTTCACGGCGTTTAATCATTATATGAACCGGGAGTCACATAATGGTCCTGAGAATATCTCAGACTATAAGGAAATAAATTATGTTGATTTCCACGATGCATTGAAACTGGTGTTTGAAAAGACTGGTTTTGGAAAGCACTATAAGAAGATGAGAAAAGTGTCAGTTATGAAAGTTTAGATTAGCCGTTATGTACACAGCCACCATACACACCGTCTCTATCGTCTCACCAGGCGTGACCATAGAAGAAGAACACATAGCAAGGGAAACCCTCAACCTATGGAATGCAGAAAACGGAGCAGAGAAAGGTAAAGTCTTTCTCCCGCTTCCGTCAGACTCCGCGGTAGAATCGGATATCTACGTACTGCCCATTGACAACTACGTGGACAATGCCAAAGCAAAAGCCATCATCACTACCAACAAGCCTGTCATCCTCCTTTTCAGCGAATACCACGACGAAGAGAACACTATTACTGCGGAACTCAAAGACGTTGAGGCTATCAAGGATACGAAGGCGACCAACACCATCACGGCAACCTACAATGGAAGCAGAGACTTCCAGCAAACCCTCATCGCAATAATAGAACAAATCCATCAATAGACAACAACCCGATTCTAATATATGAAAACCGTAATGCTTGTATTTGGGACCCGGCCGGAAGCTATTAAGATGTGTCCGCTGGTGAAAGAGTTCCAGAAATATCCTGAGCAGTTTAAAACCATAGTATGTGTGACGGGGCAGCATCGGGAGATGCTGGACCAGGTGCTGCGGATATTCGAGGTGGTGCCCGACTACGACCTCAACATCATGAAGCAGGGTCAGGACCTCTATGATGTTACGGCCCGTGTGCTGACGGGTATGCGCGATGTATTGAAGGAGGTGAAGCCGGACGTGGTGCTGGTGCATGGCGATACCACCACCTCGACCGCCGCTGCTCTTGCAGCCTTCTATCAGCAGATTCCCGTGGGTCACGTTGAGGCAGGATTGCGTACGCACAACATCTACAGTCCATGGCCGGAAGAGATGAACCGCCAGATTACGGGTCGCATTGCAACTTACAACTTTGCTCCTACCCCTCTGAGCGAGCAGAACCTGCTGGAAGAGAAAGCCCAAGGCCAAATTTTCGTTACAGGCAATACAGTGATTGATGCGCTGCACATGGTCGTGAATAAGCTGAAGAGCGACAAGTCGCTGGCAGACAAGCAGATTAATGTACTGAATAGCGCTGGCTATGATGTGACACGCCTTAATGGCGGTAAGAAGTTGGTGCTGATTACTGGCCACCGCCGCGAGAACTTCGGCGACGGGTTCATTAGCATGGTAACAGCTATGAAGGACCTTTCGGTGAAGTACCCAGAAGTGGACTTTGTTTACCCCATGCACCTGAATCCGAATGTGCGCAAGCCAATTCATGAGGTGTTTGGCGAGGATTTGACCCGTCCAAATTTCTTCTTTATCGAACCGCTTCAGTATTTGGAATTCGTCTATCTCATGGAGAAGAGCACAGTTGTTCTTACTGACTCTGGCGGCATCCAGGAAGAGGCTCCTGGCCTAGGAAAACCTGTTCTTGTGATGCGAGACACCACAGAGCGCCCCGAGGCGTTGAAGAGCGGCACCGTACACCTTGTAGGAACTAACCACGACCTGATTGTGAATGAGGTAAGCACCCTTTTAGATGATGCGGTAGCATACGAGAAGATGAGCAAAGCTGTGAACCCTTACGGTGATGGATTAGCTTGTGAACGGATAGTTCGGACCTTTTGGAATCAGTAGTTTTTTTATTCAACAGTTATGAGAGAATTATTAACTACACTAAAAAAAATATATAACGGTCTAGCATCACCCTTTAGGAAGAAAGTGTCTGCAAATATAGTAACATTGGCTCCTAACGATTTGTTAGAAGGTAGAGTTGCCGTTATTACTGGGTGCACTAGTGGAATAGGATTGGCTATTGCTAAAGCCTTTTTAAATGCCGGGGCATCAGTTGTTGCAACAGGTAGAAACAAGGAAAAACTAGATAAAACCGCAATGGAACTATCTTCATTGGCGAAAGATGGTTCCAAGGTATATCCATATATATTGGATGTGATGGATATTGATGGTTTAGGTCAAGCTGTAGCAGATATCGTCAGCATAGTGCCAAATCATAAAATTGATATCTTAGTGAATAATGCCGGTCTGGGGGGCGCTCCTGCTGTCAATGAAAGTAGAGAGTATGATATCTTGATGGATACTAACCTAAAATCTGTGTATTTTCTTAGCAAGTATATGGCAAAACACATGATTGACAATAAGATTGAAGGTAATATACTCAATATTGTTTCCTGCGCATGTTTGAGACCCGCTGGGAGTGTGTATGGCGCAACTAAATGGGGGTTAAGAGGAATTACAGAAGGATTTGCGAAAATGCTTTTGCCACACAATATCGTAGTAAACGGAATAGGGCCAGGTTTGACCGCCACACCGTTTGCCGGTAAGACAAACAATGAGGATTTGCTAAATGAAATGAATCCCTCGAAACGCCTTGTCACTCCAGAAGAGGTCGCAAATATAGCAGTAGTCTTGACTAGTGGGATGGGGCGTATGATAGTTGGAGATATTGTGTATATTTCCGGAGGCGCAGGAGTATTAACTTGTGATGATATTGATTATAGTTTCGAATAAATAGATAGATTGATGAAAAAAGTATTCATGAGTCTCAGTACCGATGTGATTCATTACGGACATATCCGAATGATAGAGAATGCCGCTTCGCTTGGTGAGCTGACCATTGGCGTTTTAAACGACCAGGTGGTGGCCAGTTATAAACGATTTCCGCTTCTGTCATGCAAAGAACGCATAAAGATAGCGGCCTCTATACAAGGCGTTTCCCATGTTATTGAGCAGGATGAAATGTCATACCGTAAGGTTATCAGAGAGCTTAAACCAGACTATGTAGTTCATGGTGACGACTGGAGGACAGGACTTCAGCAGCCTATACGGGAGGAGGTTATCCAGCTCCTTTCAGAATATGGTGGCGAGTTGCGTGAATTTCCTTACACTGTCAATGAAGAGTATGATAGGTTGGAAGCCCAGGCTCGTATGCAACTCTCTACGCCAGATATGCGCCGGGGCCGTCTAAAAAAACTTCTAGGCATGAAGGGACTAGTTACAGCTATGGAAGCCCATAGTGGTATTACGGGACTTATAGTTGAGAATACTACAGTAGTACAGGATGGCAAGACCTGCCAGTTCGATGCGATGTGGATAAGCAGCCTTTGTGACTCCACGGCTAAGGGGAAACCCGATATTGAGCTCGTGGATATGACCTCTCGTTTCCGCACCATCGATGACATCATGGAAGTGACTACTAAACCCGTCATCTTTGATGGTGATACAGGTGGCTTGGCGGAACACTTTGTTTATACCGTGAAAACACTGGAGCGTATGGGTGTGAGTATGGTTATTATTGAGGACAAGACGGGCCTCAAGAAGAACAGTCTCTTTGGAACAGAAGTGCAGCAGACCCAGGATTCGATAGAGGACTTCTGTGCTAAGATTGAAGCGGGTAAACGTGCTCAAAAAACGAGCGACTTTATGATTTGCGCCCGTATTGAGAGTCTTATTCTTGAACGCGGAATGGAAGATGCGCTGACCAGAGCTTTTGCCTTTGTAGGAGCAGGCGCTGATGCCATCATGATTCATAGCCGAAAGAAAGATCCGGCTGAAATCTTTGAGTTTGTAGAGAAGTTCCGCGCTAAAGACGCTTTGACTCCGATTGTGGTTGTACCTACCAGTTTCAACACCGTTACGGAACAGGAGTTCAAAGATAGGGGAGTGAATGTTGTCATTTATGCCAACCAACTCACCCGAACCGGCTTCCCCGCTATGCAGAAGGCCGCAAAGACCATTCTTGAGAACCACCGTGCGAAAGAGTGCGATGACATGTGTATGAGTATCAAAGACATCATCTCTTTAATTCCGTCAGAATCGTAGAATCAAGAAGAATTCAAATGGTATACTTATGAAACAATACGACTACGACAAAATGGGAAAAGACGTTGACCTCGAAGAGCGGGTGCGTCTTAAGAAAGCAAGCAGAGACAATCTTTATTCGTTAGAACCCCCATTCCCCAGGTCTAACTTCTTGTTGGAACTTTCCAACGCATGTAACCACGAGTGTCTGTTCTGCGCTCACCAGAAGATGAAGCGCAAAGTGGGCAAGATGAAACCCGAAATGGTAGAGAGCGCACTTCGCCAGGCTCACGAGCTGGGCACACGTGAGGTTGGCTTCTATGCCACAGGTGAGCCGTTCCTTGTCAAGGAGCTTCCTGATTATATTAAGTTGGCTAAAGAGATTGGGTATACGTACACTTATCTGACATCCAATGGCTCTCTGGCTACTCCTGAGAAGATTCGTGCCGTTATTGATGCAGGTCTTGACAGTATCAAGTTCTCGATTAATGCCCCCGAACGTAAGATGTATGAATTCATCCACGGTCACGATCATTTTGATCAAGTGGTTGACCACCTTAAGTATGTCAACCAATACCGTAAAGAGACAGGCAGAAACTTCAAGATTTATGTAACGGGTATTCTTACCAAGTTTACCGAACCTATGAAGGATATGTATGAGCCGCTTTTTGGTGAATTGACAGACCAGATTGTTTTTAAGACTGTATACAATCAGGGTGGTTACATGCCGGAGATTGAGCACCTTCTCAAGTGCGATTGTGACCATGAGACATATCGTCGTTGCAATCTTCCCTTTGATGCTATTTGCGTGACTTGTGAGGGATACCTGTCGGTAGAGAACGCTGATTATGAAAATATGCTCATTGTTGGAGACCTGAACAAAGTGAGCCTGAAAGAAGCGTGGTATGGGCCGAAGATGAAAGAAATCCGTAAAGGCTTCATTGAAGATATGCTTGACGGAACTATATGTGACTGCTGTGTCCATCACAATGATGCTCCGGCTGAGCCTCTTATGCCTGAATATGCCACCAAAAACGATGATATCTTCAATGACAGCAAGGTCCGTATGCGTATCAAAGCTGCGGGCTTTCCTTACTCCAAACTGGTTTATGTTCCTATGTCAGCTGATATCATTCATCCGGGTCATATCAATATAATAAAGAAAGCAAGTGCTTTGGGGCGTGTTATGGTGGGCCTCTTCAGTGATGAGGCTATTAGAAGTTACAAACCAGAGCCGTACATGAATTATGAGCAACGAAAGACTGTGGTTGAGAATCTGAAAGGTGTAACGTATGTTGTCCGCCAGGAGACAAAGGACTATGAAGATAACCTTCGTCGTTATAAACCTGACTTTATGGTTCATGGTACAGACTGGCGTGAGGGACCTCTTGCAGGTGTACGGCAGAAAGCCATTGACATTTTGGCAGAGTGGGGTGGTAGCATAGTTGAACCTGAGTATACACAGGGTGTATCGTCCACTCTGTTTAAGAAAGCAGTTCAAGAAGGGCAGTGCTCTTCATGTAATGACACGAAATGAGTGATAGATGGTAAGTCCAAAGTTTTTTATAAGCACACTGGCAGAGAAGGGCATTGATTTCTTTGCCGGTGTACCTGATAGCTTGTTGAAGAACATTTGTGCCTACATCACAGACCATTTTGATGCCGCACACAACATCATCGCAGCCAACGAAGGCGCAGCCATTGGCATTGCTGCTGGTCATTACCTGGCCACGGGGCAACCAGCATGTGTATATATGCAGAACAGTGGTGAGGGAAATATTATCAATCCGCTTGCTTCGCTAACTGATCCTGAAGTTTATAACATTCCTGTCCTGCTCTTGATTGGCTGGCGTGGCCGGCCTGGTGTTCATGATGAACCCCAGCACGTAAAGCAGGGGAAAATCACTACCGGTCTGCTGGATGTGATGGGTGTGAACTATGAGGTGCTCAGTAAAGAGGAAGACAAGGCAGCCAAGCAGATTGAGAAAGCAGCTAAAGCCCTTGCTAATAAGGAAGTCTTTGCTCTGGTCATTGAAAAAGATACCTTTGAGGATTACAAGCTCCAGAATGTTGAGGTAAATGACCTCACGATGACTCGCGAAGAAGCCATCCAGACCGTTGCAGCAGCACTTGGAGAGAAGGATTGCATTGTCTCTACTACTGGTATGATTAGCCGCGAGCTCTTTGAGTACCGTGCTGCTATGAACCAAGGACACGAAAGAGATTTCTTGACTGTAGGTTCTATGGGACACGCCTCTCAAATTGCACTGGGTATTGCCCTTGCACAGCCCAAGCGTCGCGTGTGGTGCTTTGATGGTGATGGTGCGGCCATTATGCACATGGGCTCTATGGCTATTGTGGCTAACAAGGCTCCGAAGAACTATGTACACGTAGTGTTCAACAATGGCGCACACGACTCTGTCGGTGGTCAGCCTACCGTTGGTTTAAAGATTGATCTTCTTGCTATTGCTAAGGCTGTTGGCTACAAGGCTACTTATAGTGTGGATAGCAAGGCGGAACTGGAAAGTGTTCTTGCTAAAGTCAATAGTTTTGAAAGTCCCGCTTTACTTGAAATCAAAGTCAAGAAGGGTAATCGCAAGGATCTTGGCCGTCCTACCACCACTCCAATTCAGAACAGAGATGCTTTGATGTTTTTTCTTTCAAAAGTATGATTATGTCTAAAAATTATTGGATTTATTGTCTTTTAGTTGGCGTATTTTTGTTATCGGCTATCTCATGTGCTGACTCTTTCGACGAGGGCCCAGTGAAAGATAAGTCAGAAGAACTGTCTTTAAAAGTTCTTTCAATGTCTTTCGCAGTAGCCAATAATCCTATACAACTTGTAGAAGATGCAAAATGCGAGATTGTTGGTGATAGTTTGATTGATTGTTGGGTCCGTAATATCATGAGTGATAAAATTCTTAAACCTCACATAGAGCACACAGGGGATTGTGTTTATATCGACGGGACGGAGATTGAAAATGATACAACGCCAATTGACTTTAAAAAACCTGTAAATCTGACGATTGAATTAGGAGAGAATAAAAAGTTATATACAGTATATGTCCATTCTTTTACAGGATTGCCAATTATGCGCATTGAAACTGATGGACGGAAGAAAATAGAAACAAAAGAAGACTATATCGATGCATCTTTTAGTCTCGAAGAGAATGTTACGACAAAAGGTGCTGGTGATGTAACAACTGCAAGGGTGCAAATTAAAGGCCGAGGTAATGCCACTTGGAGGTACCCAAAACAACCATATAGGCTCAAGTTTGCAGAGAAGGTTTCACTTTTAGGAATGCCTAAAGATAAATCTTGGGTATTGTTAGCTAATTACAAAGATAGAACATCGCTTCGTAATTGGATGTCATTTTTTATAAGTAGCCTGAGCAACCTTGAGTACACTCCAAGATCCAAATTTGTTGAATTAATCTTAAATGGGGAGTATTACGGAACATATCAGTTGTGTGAGAAACTAAAGAAATCGAATAATAGAGTTAATGTTGGGGAAGATGGCTATCTATTAGAATTTGATGAATACGCAAAAATTGAGGAGGATGCGAGGTGCATCTATACGGAACACTTAAGACACCCAATTAATGTTAAAGAACCTGAATGTGAATATGGGGATAAAAAGTATGAGGCGATAAAGAACTATATACTCACAGCAGAATCTGTTCTTTATTCTGACAACTTTAAGGATCCAGAAAACGGATGGCGTAAGTATTTGGATGAAGAATCATTTATTGAATGGTATTGGGTGAATGAAATCACTAAAAATCTTGATGGTTTCAGGTGTTCTAGTACTTTCTTTAATAAAATGCTTGAAGGCAAATTGAAAATAGGTCCTGTTTGGGATTTTGATCATTCTTTTGGAGATTATGTGGATAAGGATTATGGAAGCGAAACGTATTATGGATGGTGGATAAAAGACTTTGGATGGTATAAAAGATTATTCGAGGATGAAGCGTTTGTAAACAATGTTTATGATAGATATGATTATTATTACTCTAATAAGGAAGGTTTTTTAGAGGAGATTAACAATGAAGCAAACTATCTTAAATATTCCGTGATAGAGAATAATGCTAAATGGGGTACTTTATATCATCCCTTTTCTTCTGATAGTGATGTTTGGGGGAGTTACTATAACGAGATTCAATTCCTTAAACAGTGGCTATTAAGTAGAATGGATTGGATAAAATATGAAATCAGTACTATTAATACGTTTTAAACAATAGGTGTTATAATAATGATATCTAAAGAACGTCAAATACAATTAAGAGAAGAATATAACCCAGAAGGATCATTGCTAAGACAGCATCAACACAGGATGCTATACATTCTAGAGGTTGTTTCAAAATTATGTGATCAAGCTGGAATTCAGTATTGGCTAACCCATGGGACCTTATTGGGAGCGGTTCGACATGGAGGGTTTATTCCTTGGGACGACGATATAGATATTTGTATCTTTAGAAAGGACATAAAAAAGTTTAGAAGATTGATGGTAAAAGAACTCCCTGAGAACCTCATTCTTCAGTGTCACAAAACAGATAATAATTACTACCATCCTTACCTCAAGATACGCGATTTGAATTCGGAAATGCAAGAAACAGGAGATGAAGATTTGAATTACAAGAACAAGGGTATTTATATTGATGTATTTCCCGTTGAAAAATCACATCTAACTTTTGTTAAGTACTCGTATATTATTTGGGGCAGGATTTTATACAAGCATATTCTTCCAAAGCGAGTTACGACTTTCAGATTAGTGCTGAATAAACTTTGTTATACGTTCTTTACAATCATTTTCAGTATATGCCGTTTACTAGATTGTATTATACCCTCTAAAAAATGGAATCTTCCTTATGGTTGTTATATTGCAACGGCACCTGGCGGCTTTGAGGATAATGATGTAATACCTCCGCATGTTAATAAATCAGTAGTTTTTGAAGGCAGATGCTATAGCTGCCCAAATGATGTGGATTCATACTTGAGAAAGTGTTATGGGGATTATAACAAGCTTCCGAGAACTGATGAAATAGAGCCCCACATAGAAGGGATAAGAATATGGGGAGATACACCTGTTAATGTATAATACATAGTCTTACGAGGATAGGTAATGTTCAATAGCCCAATCGAAACAAGTAATAGTAGCGCAAATAAACGTATTGCCAAGAACACCCTAGTATTGTATATTAGGATGCTTTTTGTAATGGGCGTTACCCTCTATACAAGTAGAATAGTACTTGCAGAATTGGGTGTTACCGATTATGGAATTTATAATGTAGTCGGTAGTGTAGTAACGATCTTTTCTTTTATTTCACAAGCACTTGGGAATGCTACAAATAGGTTTATAGTTTTCTCCATCGGAGAAGGTGATATAAAGAAAACGGAGCAAGTGTATAACACATGTTTCCGAGTTCATATCATTATTGCGCTCATTGTTGTATTGATCCTTGAAACAATCGGGCTATGGTTCTTGAATGGCCGATTAAATATACCAGAAGATAGATACACGGCTGCCATATTGGTTTTTCATGTGTCAGTCGCGGTTTGTTTTTTGTCCATTATAAGGGTCCCGTCAACGGCTGAAGTTGTTGCGCATGAGAATATGGGCTTCTATGCGTTAATATCTATACTAGAAACTATACTTAAATTTGCAGTTGCAATCTACCTACAGTATTTGGAGCATGATAAACTCATAATCTACGCGATATTACTTCTTTTAGTCCAGGTCTTTGTTAATATTTCGTACCATTTTTATTGCAGATACAAATATGAAGAATGTAGATTGTCATTTGGAATAAAAAATGATTCGCGGTTATATAGACAAATTGGTTCTTTTGCAGGATGGAGTATGTTTGGGAACGTTGTATGGCTTGGATATACTCAAGGAATTAATTTAATGCTTAATATTTTTTGGGGGCCAGCAGTAAATGCAGCAAGAGGGATTGCAGCTCAGGTGGAGAATGCTGTTGCTTCGTTTGTCAGTAGTTTTCAGACGGCATTGAATCCACAAATAACAAAATCATACGCACAAGGGAATCTAGAACGTATGCATAGTTTAATAGTATATAGTTCTAAGTTCTCTCTATACCTATATTTGGTTATTGCTGTGCCAATTTTTTGTGTTACTGAGAGCATCTTAGGAATATGGTTGGTCGAAGTACCAGAACATACTGCTAATTTTGTTAGACTAACTTTGTTGTATCTGATGTTTTTGACTATAGGTAATCCGCTGGGAACATCAAATGATGCGACAGGGAAGATTAGGAATTATCAAATAGTATGCGGTATCATTAATCTTCAAATAATAGTAATCTCATATTTTTTCCTTAAACTAGGATATGAACCGGAAGTGGTCTTTTATATTCAAGTAATAGTTTATGCAATTCAAATCATAGCCAGATTACTTTTCATTAGGAAACAAGTGAAATTGTCTCTTAGATATTACATCAAAACGGTTGTGAAACCGGCTTTGATTGTGATTCTTATTAGCGTTTTCTCCTCTTTGTTTGTGCGGTTATTTTTTGATGATAGCATCTTATCTTTATTAGTGTTTTTAGTCGTTTCTGCGAGTATCGTGTTTTTTACTTCTTATTTATGTGGACTGAATAAGGTAGAGAAACAAATAGCACTTGCAATGGGAAAAAATTTATATGAGAAACTTTTTAATAAGAAAAAAAGCCCTACAGAAGAAGCATAATGTTGTAGTATTATCCTAGACCATGAATTGTTCTCATGGACAATACTTTAGCGGTAAAGACAATTCCTGGTTTATAGATTAGAGATGTTCCTGTTTATGCTATTTTCTTCACAATGTTAACACTTTCGATAATCCTAGTATAGCCACTAGACCTATTGATAGAGCAAAATGACAACAGGAAAGATTAAAACATATCAAATAGTAGAAGGTACAGTTTTGCTTCTTTTAAAGTCTGCTTCATATGTCTTCCTCAAGCTTGGAGAAAAACCATAGGTAGTCTTCATAGTGCAACAAATTATAATGTACTCTGTCCATTTGGTAAGGCTATTTATAGATTGTCCTAAAATACATATGTCATAAATAGAGTACGTTAAGCGAGTTCTTATTCCGATATCAATTGTTACTATGTCCCGATGGCTCTGTTTTTTATCATGCCGGATACTATTATTTCTTTTATAATCATTGTGATTGTTTCTGTGTTTAGTGTGCTCTCTACCTCATAGTATATCGGTTTAATTGAAAGTGAGAAAGCGTTTGTAAAAAAGCAGAGGTCGTGCACGTATTGATAAAATAAAGAGATAGGTTTCGTAATGGAATTTAATTGAAGAGAATATTTTAGAATGAAAAAGAAAAAGGCAATATTATCATATGATTATGAACTGTTTTTTGGAGATAGGTCAGGAACCGTTCAAAAATCATTGATAGATCCAACTAATTCTCTTCTAGATGCAATGGACGCGGTCGGTTTGAAGGGAAATTTCTTCGTTGATTGGCAAATGCTTAAATACCTAAAGGAAGCTAATACCGAGAGGACAACCAACGACTTAATACTTATTGAAAATCAGCTTAAAGATATTATTCGCCGTGGTCATAGAATAGAGTTACATATACATCCTCACTGGGTAGATGCTAAATATAATGGTGATGGCACATGGAACTTTGATGAGTTTAGACACTATAGCCTTCAGAGTTTTAAGGAATCAGAAGTAACAAGTATGTTCAAAGAGGGAACAGTTCTTTTGGAGTCAATAGCACGAAAGATAGTACCAGACTATAAGATAATTGCCTTTAGAGCAGGAGGCTGGGCGGTCCAACCATTTACGAAGCTTAAAAAAGGGTTTGAAGAGGCAGGAATAAAAATCGACTCGTCGCCAGCAAAGGGTTTTCATGTTGAGAACATCCATTCGTTTTATGACTTTCGTTATATACCAGATAAGTGTACATACTCTTTTAAAGAGGATGCATGTGTAGAGTGCGAGGACGGCCCTTTTGTATGTGTCCCTATTACAACATATCAACGTAGTTTTTTCTTTAGGCTTTTGGATAAAGTTAGAAGGATGATAAGTGATGACTTTGTTTGTTTAACAGATGGTACACATCAACGACGTGAAGATTCAAAACTAAACAAGGAGCAAAAGAATTATAATGATAAACAAAGAGTCAGAATGCTTTCTTTTAATATGAGCATCTGGACTCTGCCATTTGTGTTGTATTCGCTACGTGATAGAGAAATGCTTTGTTTTATACAACACCCAAAGGATCAGAATGGAGTTACGACAAGGGTTGTTAAAGCCCTTTCAAAATACATAGAGACTATTAGCTACAAAGATTTAAGCCTGTTTTAAAAATAAAATGGAGAGACATATTTATATCATAATGCATAACGATTTGATGCATTATCCTACGATGATTTCCCTAATTGATATTCTTAAGGATTTAGGTCATCGAGTAACATATATTGGTGAGTTTTCTGAATCCCCTACTACTACTCGTTTTCGAAAGGAGGGGGTCGAGTTGATTCAATTAGGCTATAATAGAATTGGAAGTCAGCTCAATCGGTATTTAGTACAACGTAAGTATAAAAAGAGACTATCGGCTAAACTCCGTTCTATTAAGATGAGAGAGAATGATTTAATATGGTACGTGTATTCAGATTCCGCTACTTTCATTCATAAGCTACTGGCACAATATAAATATGTTGTCCATTTCTATGAGTTTACTCGAATGACTTATAGTTGGAAGTTCAAACTTCTTTACCCTTCCTTTTCCCAGCCTGAATTATGTAAGAAAGCTGTAGGTGTCATTCACTGCCAATATGATAGAGCGCAAATATACAAGGGGTTGGCCGGGTTATCAAGAACACCATATGTTCTACCAAATAAGATGTACGAATCCTCTAGTGAAGCGGACAAAATATCAATTCCCAATAGCATTAAGGAACAAATTGAGTCTATCAAGAAGAAAATAGGTGATCGTAAGGTGATTCTTTACCAAGGTGTATTTGAGTCTAAAGAACGTAAACTGGACGAATTCTGCCAGGCAATTAGCTTGATGTCAGATGATTATATGCTTATTGCTATGGGCCGGGGAGATGAATCTTATATTCAATTGAAAGAAAAGTATGAGTCGGATAGGATATTATTTATTCCTTTCATCATACCGCCCTTTCATTTAGAAGTTACAAAACTGGCATCTGTAGGTGTTCTTTCTTATTCCACAAATGCTCCAACTATAAATGGAGTTATCAATCCCATGTATTGTGCACCTAATAAGATTTTCGAGTATAGTAAATTCAGCATCCCGATGATATCAAATGATATACCCGGTTTAAAACGTATTTTTGAACAGTATCATTGTGGAAGAGTTGTCACCGACCCTATAACACCAGATAAAATATGTGTGGAATTAAATGAACTTTTTTCAAATATTGAAGAATACAGGTATGGCTCATTTGAGTATTATAACTCCGTAGATACTTTTGAAATAGTAAAAAGTATATTAGCTGAGATTTGATCTTATGCCTTCTGATATGAGTTTTCCTTTAGAGTATTCCATCATTATTGTATGGATACTTATTGGATTGTTTACACCAAACAATAAAGGCAAGGCTAAATATTTAGTTTTGCTTCCGTTGCTCATATATATGATTTTTATCGCCTTTTTTAGGGCACCTACTGTAGGCACTGACTATTTGACTTATATAGACTTATTTAAACATGTTAATACTAATAACATAAAATCCATACATGACGTATATAGGACTGAAATGGGTTTTTTGCGGGAGATGATCATATTTAAATGGTTCTCTGATAGTTATGTCGTGTTTTATGGAATACAGTTTTTAATCTTTGCATTGGGTTTTTGGCACTATTGCAAATTCAAGAAAGCGGATGATATATGGTCAGTTCTTGTATTCTTCTTTGTTGGGTTTTATTTTAGGTCATTCAACGCCATACGTCAATTTATGGTGATGGGATTAGCGTTCTTCTGTTTGCCTTGGCTTGAGAAGGGAAAGTATATAAAATTTGCGATCCCAATAGTATTGTTTAGTCTTTTATTTCATTCATCGGAATTATTATTCTTATTGCTAATTCCAATTCATTTGTTCAAAGACAAAAGATTATTCACTTGGAAAATTGTCCCTTTTGTCGCCTTAGTACTATCCTTTTCCTTGTTTTTCTTAGATCACACATTCATAAACGAATTACAATTATTAGGAATGATGGGTGAACGCTTTAATCTCTATTTTGATTCAGGGGCCACTCGCGAGGAAATAGGCTATGCAACAGCAGGAGTATATACATTATATGCTATAATAGTTCTTCTTTGTGCGAATTTAAAAAAATATGGCTTCGAAGTATGGACCGTTGTGCTGTCTGTAATCGTTTTCAATGTGGGTAGCATTATTCATATAACTGTTGCACGTTTAGCACTAGACTTTATGTTGATGATGTGCCCTTTAGGCTCTCTAATGATTAGAGACAAATCCACGAAGATGAGACTACTATTTGCTATTGCGACATTAACGGTGAGTGTAGCATTATTTATTGTACAGTTTGTAATTAATAATAATTCAGATGTGAAACCGTATTTGATGGGTTTTTAACTATGGCAGAAAAAGTTTCTATTCTCGTTCCTATATTTTGCGTTGAGAAGTATATTGAGCGCTGTGTCATTAGTCTGTTTTCTCAGACATATTCTGAGATAGAATATGTCTTTGTGGATGACTGTACACCGGACAATAGTATTTGTGTGCTTAATAAAGTTCTCGAAAAGTATCCTCAAAGACGTGAGCATGTCAGAATCATTAGGCACGAGAAGAATAAGGGACTAGGTGCTGCAAGAAATACAGCGGTTGCAGCTGCCACTGGAGTGTTTGTGATGCATGTTGACAGTGATGATTATTTGGATTTAACGTGTGTGTCTGATTGCGTTGATGCTCAAATACAAACTGGTGCGGATATAGTAGCATTTGATCAAATAAAAATCAGATCAAGCTATCAATACCGGGAAACCAAACCTGATTTTATATCTCCAACTGATATGTGCCTTAATATTATTAGACGAGATTGTCCAAATGGCGTTTGTAGCAATTTTATAAGAAAAAGGCTTTACGACGATAATAATATTAGAGTTGAGAAAGCCGTATCTATGGGAGAAGATTTAATAGTGTTGCCTAGGCTTTTATATTACGCTAAAATAGTTACTAATCAACACAAGTCTTGCTATTATTACGACAATACTAATGAACAATCTTATACCTCTTCTTTTTCTGAAACAAAAGCCCAGCAAGTATGGAATGTTCTTGATTACTTGGAGGAGTTTTTCAAAGATAAGAACAAGAATTGTATAGAAGCTATTAATGTTAGACGGCTTAGAGTGGCAGCAGATCACATAAAGTCTGCCGCAATTTCTGGAGGGCACAATGATTATATAAGAGGGAAAGAGCTTTTAGTAGACGAACTCCTTCCTTCATATGGCTCATATCTGAGTGGGGCTTTACGTCTAGGCCTGCGACTAAGGTCACCATTATTAATGAGATACTTTTTTAAATCAGCTTCTCATATAAAAACTATTTTAAGAAGACTAAAATCAAGGTGACGATGACATTACTTTTTTTTATGGACGGTGTAAAATACGACATGATGCAGAAGCATATGCCTTTTCTGGCGTCCCTTAATTCTAAACCCCTGATAAGCGATTTCGGTTATTCTTGTGCTTGTCATGCAACAATGTACACAAGTCGCTATATAGAAGAACATGGAACGTGGTTTATATGGAAGAGAGGCAAACATTCACCGTACAAATGGATAAACTATGTCCCAGGTTTGAAATATGTCAATTTCCTGCCTCTAAAATTGATACTAGGTCGAGTCACAAGGAAACTCAGCAGGAATAGCTCTTATCCTGGTGTCCCATGTTTGGTAAATCTTCCTTTTAAATATTGGCCGTTGTTCGAGACTACAGAGAGTGTTTTGTGGAATGACGAGAGATATAAGATAGGAATACCTAATATGTTTTCCATCTTGAAGGAAAAGAAGATTAAACACCATGTGATTGCCTTGCATCGTGGCACTCAAGCAGATGATGTAATGAAGGAGGAATGTCAGGTAGATTACCAGAATGATGATTTCGTATATTTTTTTATAGGGTATACTGATAATATGATGCATCAGTATGGTGAATGGCAGAAAGAAAGCCAAGAATATTTAACACGGGTTGATGCATTTATTAAGGATATTTACCATAAGGCGAGAGATATTAGGGGCGATAATGTGACAGTAATTGCATTTAGCGATCATGGTCATATTGATATTGAAGAACCTAAGATAGATATTAATGATTATTTTAAGCCCTATGGATTAAGAGTTAATAAGTATATCCACTTAATTGAAGCCAACTTTGCAAGATTCTGGTTCCGCAATGATAATGAGCGTAAAGAAGTGGCGCAAGTTCTTGCTGATATGACAGGGAAAAAACTTGGTTTTATACTCTCTAAAGAGTATCAAGATGAGTACCATCTTCACGTCAATCCCGAAGAACACGGAGAAATTGTTTTCTATTTGGCTGCTCCTCATGAATTTACAAATACAATTTGGGGATACGGAAAAACTGTAAGATCCGGTCATGGATTTGAGCCAATTCTCCCGAAACATTATGGGATTTTCTGCTCTAATAAACAATTGGCGTCCAATAGGGAATATGCTTATTTAACAGATGTTTTACCAAGTGTTTTGCATGCTTTGAACATCAACGCTGATAATTATAATTTTAGAGGCGAGAATCTTGTTGGTGTGTCATGCGCCCAGGGTAATGGCGTTTATTAGATTGTTAAAATTTAACCCTTGTCGTCTTTTTTCAAATGAATAAAGAAGAGTATACTAGCGAACTTCTTAAAAGACTTGTTGATTCCATATTTAGACATGGAGGAGAACGGTTGATTTCTTCTATTATTTTGACGGGCAGTTTTGGTAGAGAGGAACCCACATGGAGTATAGACCCAGAAGGCAGGCTAGTGTTGAAAAGTGATGTTGAAGTGTCTGTCGTTCAAAAGAAGTACGTAAAGAGTAAAGACGTTCGAAAGTTAATAATGAGCGTGAGGGATGAATTCCCAGAGGATCTTAACTTAATGTCATTCAACGAAAGCCGGTTAAGGAATGCGAGCAATTTCAATTATTCAATATGTAAGCAACGACATAAGACGCTGTTTACATTCGATTTATTTAATGGCAGTAAAACTATCTGGGGCATAGATTACCTTGGTAATCATAGAATAACAATTGACGATGTGGACCCATATGAGGCGAAAAGATTAGTTGCGAATCGTATTGGTGAGTACGCATTCTTAACACATAACAACAATAATGATATATACGTAAGGAAGCAATGGAAAGGGAAAATAGTTTTGGCCATCTGTAGTGCCTGTCTATTATTGAATAAATTATATGTAAGTAGTTATCATGGACAAAAAGAAGTCTTTTTGGCGCATCCCGAATTGGCACTAAAACTTGGAGATAACTTTATTCAGGACTATAATAGTACTTTTTCTTTCCTAAGAGATGGTGGTGAATCATTCGAGGTAGATGACACCAACTTAAGGGAGTATGTAGAGAATATTAATAAAGAGTTTAAAGGCGTCCAATTAGAAACCCCGCGAGTAAATAATTTGATGCGATTGATTAAAGATTCGATTAAATATCTCAAAACGGGTTGTAAGTATGGAATAACTGGTTTTGAAAATAAGATACTCTCTTCTTTACTTGATGCTTTTGAAAGGGGAGATAAAGATAGTCTGAATAAGACAGCACTTGTATGGCATAATTGTATATATTGAAATGAGTAGATATAACATTAAAAGATTCTGGAATTTGTTTTGGTTGGGCATGGCAAAATATTTTCCGTGTACCGGCCAACAAAGGGCAAAAATGCTGAAGATGGGGGGGGTGAGAATAACTGGAGTCAAGAGTTTTATTGGAAGGAATGTGTCTTTTGATACGTTACGTCCCGAATTAATTACAATTGGTGAGCACGTGCATATTGCCAGTGGCTGTGTAATTCTAACACACTTTATAGATGCCACAAAATCTGATGGAACTTGGTACGAGTTTGGTCCTGTGACTTTGGAAAAGTATTGTTTTTTAGGTATTAATACCATAATATGCAATTCTGTGACCATTGGGGAGAATTCTATTGTTGGAGCGGGTTCCATAGTGACAAAAGATATTCCAGCTCATGAAATCTGGGCAGGAAATCCCGCGCGGTTTATTAGAAAAAGATAATTATTTGATAATAATAGGCGTAGGTGGAGGAACGGGCTCCGGAAAACGTAGTAAGAAGAATCCTGGAGAGTCTCCCCGAGGGGGTTGTTGCGGTTATACCTCAGGATTCATATTATAAAGATCAAAGTCATATCCCAGTTGAGGATCGAAGGAAAAGAAATTTTGATCATCCTGATGCCTTTGAGTGGACCTTACTTGCGGAACAGATACAGTCCTTAAGAGAAGGGAAACCAATAGAACAGCCCAAATACTCTTATGTCATCAATAATAGGCTTAAGGAAACAATACACTTTGAGCCCAGGAAGGTCGTAATTGTTGAAGGAAGTATGGCTCTATATAACAAACAGTTACGCGACCCAATGGATTTAAAAATTTTTGTTGATACAGGTGCTGACGAATGATTATTACTCGTGATCGTACGTGGCATTGCTGAGCGTGATCAGACCCTTAGTGTCCTTATAGAAAAGTACCGCAATGTTCTTAAGCCTATGCACGATGAATTCATTGAACCAACCAAACAATTCGCAGATATAATTATACCTTTTGGAGGGGAGAATTCTAAGGCCATTTCGATGTTGCAGCAATATATAAAGGGAGTATATCATATGGTTGAATTATAAATAATGAATTATGAAAGTCCTCTTGATAAATAATTTCTTTTACCGTAAAGGCGGCTCTGAAACCGTATTTTTTAATACGGCAAGGCTGTTGGAACAGGCGGGACACCAGGTTTGTTTCTTTAGTGTTTCCAGAGAAGAGAACATATCAAGTCCGTTCTCAAAGTTTTTTATCTCTGATACTAGCAAGTCATCAAAGATAAAGGGGCTATTGTCCTATTTTTATAATAAAGAAGCAGCAACGAAGTTAGAGCAGCTAATATTGGATGAAAAGCCAGATATTGCTCATTCTCATCTGATGTGGGGGTGTACGGCTCCAGCGATTTTTAAGGTTTTAAAGAAGTACAAGATACCCTTGGCTCATTCCGTGCATGATTATAGAATGATATGTCCGGCATATACTTTCACATCGGGGGGCTCTATTTGCGAGGATTGTAAAGGCAAACACTTCTATAAGTGTGTAAAAAAGCGATGCTCAAAGGGTAGTTTGCTTTTGAGTACGGTTATGGCCGCTGAGATGTATTATAGAAACGCATGCTACAATCCGACGAAGAACATAGATGGGCTGATATATGTAAGCAATTTCGCAAAAAACATTCACGAAAAGTATGCACCAGAATTAAATAAAGTACCGTCAATTGTTCTGTATAATTGCACACAGGAACAAGGCAATGGGGGAAAAGTAAGAAAAGACTACTACTTATATTTTGGGAGGTTGTCTCACGAAAAAGGGGTGGAGATGGTGATAGAGGCTTTCAAGCAATTGCCACAGGCTAAGCTAAAGATTGTTGGAACAGGTCCCATTGAGAAAGATCTTATTCTGGAGGCTAAAGGAACGAATAATATAGAATTCCTTGGATTCAAATCAGGGAATGAGCTACATCGATTAGTTCAGGGCGCACAGTTTGTCATTGTGCCATCACAGTGGTATGAGAATAATCCTATGACTATCGTAGAGTCGTACTCCTTTGGAACACCTGTGATAGGGTCGGATTTAGGTGGAATTCCGGAAATTATAGAAGATGGTAAAACGGGTTATGTCTTCAATCATAGTAATCTGGAGTCACTTATTACAACAATTAAAAAGAGTGAGGGGTTGGATAATGAAGAGTATAAACAGATGTCAGAGAGAGCGGGATCTTTCTATAACGCTAATTTCTCGGAAGATAATTACGCAGACAAACTGGTTGAGTTTTATAATAGTATGCTAAATAAGAAATAACAAACATTTATCAGTATGGACGGATCTATTATTGTAACGTACCGTTGCCCGATGCGTTGCAAAATGTGCAACATCTGGGACAATCCAACTAAGCTTTCTGAAGAGTTTAAGCCAGAGATTTTGGAGAAACTCCCGCATATGGCAGCATGTAACATTACAGGTGGTGAACCTTTCGTGCGCGAGGATATTGAGGAGATAGTAAAGGTTCTTGAAAAGAAAGCTGACCGCATTGTTTTCTCTACGAGTGGTTTCTTTAGCGATCGCATCATTGAAATGGCTAAGAAACATCCTAATGTGGGCTATCGTATATCCATTGAAGGTCTGAGCTGCAAGAATGATGAACTACGCGGTCGCCAAGGAGGTTTTGACAAAGGATTGAAGACTTTGCTTGAGTTGCGTCGCATAGGTATTAAGGATATTGGTTTTGGCATCACTGTTTCTAACAACAACTCTGAGGATATGCTTAACCTCTATGAGCTGAATCGTAACCTGGGTATGCAGTTCGCAACAGCATCTTTCCACAACTCTTTCTACTTCCACAAGACTGACAATTTGGTGACAAACAAAGATGAAGTTTGCGCCAACTTTGACGAACTAATCCAGCGACTGATGCACGAAAAGCACCCGAAGAGTTGGTTCCGTGCTTTCTTTAACCTGGGTTTGATTAACTACATCCACAATGGTCGTCGTATGTTGCCTTGTGAAGCCGGTAATGAGAACTTCTTCGTGGATCCCTTCGGAAACGTTCTTCCTTGCAACGGAATGGAGGACAACATCTGGTTTGATACCATGGGTAATCTGAATGAGCAGAGCTGGGATGAAATCTGGAATGGAGAGAAAGCAAAGCAAGTGCGTGAGAAAGTAGCATGCTGCCCGAAGAGCTGTTGGATGATCGGTAGCGCCAGCCCTGTGATGCGTAAGTACATCAAGCAGGTGGCTCCTTGGGTCGTTAAGAACAAACTTAAAGTGATGAGAGGCGGGAAGGTGGATACCCACTGTATACCGTTCTTCCATGTCGGAAACAACGATAAGCAAGGGTTACGCGAAGGAGTGGGTAATCCTGACCAGAACTGCTATTAGATCAGCAATAGGGGTTCAGTTTTATTCACAGATTTTCTTTTTTGCATGAAGATTGTCTTTATAGGAGGCCGTGACATCCATATACTTGGCGGCATAGAAAATTATATGCTTAACCTGACAAGGGAATTAACCAAGCTGGGGCACAAGTGTATTGTTTGGTGCGAGAGTGATCACCGAGAGGTGAAGAATCTCAACGGGGTAAAGGTTATATATCATCCCGGGCCTAAAAGCAATCTGATTTGCAAACCTTGGTGTGGATTAAAGGCCACGCTGCGTACTGTATTTGGTGAAAAAAAGGTGAATGTTGTTCACTACAACGCATGGCCTCCGTCTTTGTGGTGTTGGATTCCAAGAATGCGTGGTATACCTTCCTTGATGGAGGGGCACGGATTAGAATGGCAGCGCAGCAAGTATTCATCCCGTGCTCAGAGAATCATGAAGGCCATGGAAGGATTCACAGCACGTTTGAATCATCATTTGATAATGTGTAGCGAGTGGCAGGTCGAGTATTTCAAAAAGGAGTATGGCAAGGAGAGTGTCTGTATCCCTGGCGCCGTGAATCTTCCTGATTTGAGCATTCCATGCGAGAGTGAAATTTTGTCTCGTTTCGACTTGGGGCCCAGAAAGTTTTTCCTTTTTATGGGAAGAATAGTGCAGGATAAAAACCCTGATTATCTCATTCGTGCCTTTATTAAGTGCCGCCACTATGGATATAAGCTTGTTATTGCTGGCGGCAATGATGCGAGGCCTGATTATGTGAACGGGCTTCATGAGCTGGCAAAATACTGTAAAGATGTGGTTTTCACAGGCCCAGTGTATGGAAAAGAGAAAGAGCAACTCTTGCGAAATGCATACTGTTTCTGTCTGCCTTCTACGATAGAGGGGTTGAGTATTGTCATGATGGAGGCGGCCTCATATAAACTGCCAACTATCGCTTCTGATATTGATGCCAATAAAGAGTTCTTGGGTGAAGATGCTATTTATGTGCGCCCCGAGAACGAAGAAGATCTGGTTAAGGCAATAGAGTTTGCCATTGAGAATCCATCCAAAATGCAGGAGTTCGTTGACATTAACTACCAGAAGATTCTTGATAAATATACTTGGGATAAGGTGGCGTTGAAGTATGTGGACTATCTAAAGAGTATTGGGGTAAAATAGCGTGAGCACACGTTTATTTGATGAACTTATACAAGTATCACTGGGCACCCGTGACTAATTATCGATTACGCCTGGTGCCGCTGAAGGGCATGCACTATTCCTGGAGGCACAAAGGCAAGCCTTAACGGGTATTTTGCTTAGCGGTTTAGAACGTTTGCCCAAAGAACAACAACCGCCACAAGAGTTGCTACTCCAATGGATAGGATTGACAATCCAAATAGAACAAAGCAACCTATTGACTACCAAAGCGTGCTTCAGACTGGTTGATAAGCTGGTGAAGAATGGATTTAGGGTATGTATACTGAAAGGGCAAGCGAATCATTCATATTACCCAGAGGAACTAGCAAGCAGAAGAAGTTGTGGAGATATTGATGCATGGGTAGCGGGAGATGAAAGTAGGGTAATGAACTTTCTGGAGAAGAATTACACTCTTACAGGTTTATGTTGGCTTCATGCCAGTATGAATGATGAAGAGGGGATTCCAGTAGAGGTTCACTTTAGACCGTCTTTCATGAATGAGCCGTTGCGGAATAAGCGCTTTCAGAAGCATTTCAGAGACATAGAAAAGTGTTCATGCTATAAAGAGATTGATGGCAGCCAGTTGCCGGCAATGAAGATTGATGAGGATGTGATATACCAGATGAATCACATTTACCGGCACTTGATTGATGAGGGTGTTGGCTTGCGGCAGGTTGTCGATTACTATTTCTTGCTACGAGCCTGGGATGAGCAGCATACGCGCACGAAAGAAGAGACAATGAAGATTGTCTATTGGCTTGGAATGAAGAGGTTCGCGGGCGCATTGATGTATGTGCTGCGTGAAGTATGCGGTATGCCGGATGAGTTACTGCTATGTCCCGCATCTTTGAAAGATGGTCAGTTCTTGTTGAGTGAAATCATGCAGGCGGGCAACTTTGGTCATGCTGATGCACGTATGGAGGCATTAAAAGGTGGCGAAGGACACTTGCAATACCAGTTGGGGCGTGCATGGAGACGGTTGAAACGCAATATGCGGTTCCTGACAAGTTATCCCGGAGAGGTTATTTGGGAGCCTTATGCACGGGCCTGGCATTTTGGATGGAAGAAGTTGGAATTGTGGAAATAGTAGTTTTATTATGGCTCAAGATCAACTTTGGCTCTCAAGATATCAAGCGATAATGGATTTCATGGAGAAGAACCATAGAAATCCATCGAAGCATTACCCAGAAGAGAAGCTGAAACACAACTGGATTCATCATAACAGAAAGATGATGAATAAAGGAGAGATGAAGCCGCAGAGGTTGGAGTTGCTTCAGAAACTGTTGGAGATGGGGGAGAAGTACAGGAGGGTGAATCAGTACATTTAATTAATATTGATAGATATGGCTGTAGAAAGTGTTTTTTGTATCGAAGGCGGAAAAACGACAATTTCATGTGAGTCTGTGGCATGCCCAGGATGTGGCACATTGATTTCTCCGCGGTATTTATCTTATGACCAAGTTGCTGGCGTTCTGTTTTGTAAATGTCCGGTAAGGGATTGTGAAACACATTTTTTGCTCAGGGTGTCTGGTAGTTGGGTGCAATTTATCCCTAACCACCCGATGAAAACGGAAGAGTTTAGTGACATTGTCAGAAACATATCATCCAGATTCGATCAAATCTATAATGAGTCGTATGCAGCAGAGCAAATGGGGTTAATGGAAATATGTGGGGTTGGGTATCGTAAGGCCTTGGAGTTCTTGATCAAAGACTATGTGATGGAAGGAAAGGATGAGGACACTCAGGAGAAGATAAAGAGAATGCAGCTCGCAAAATGTATAGAGGAGTATGTGACGGATATGAACGTAAAGAATGTTTCTAAGAGGGCTGTCTGGATAGGGAACGATGAAACTCACTATGTAAGGAAGTGGGAAGAAAAAGATGTTAAAGATCTGAAGGGATTAATCAAGCTCACAATTCGTTGGATAGAGTAGGAGAAAGAAACAGAAGCATTACTTGAAGACATGCCAGAAGGGCGGTAGGGTTTTGCAAAGATTTATCGTAATTTTTGCATAGAAAAGATGAAAAACATGATTATAGATAAGAACCTTTTAGACCAACTGACGGCAAAAGCAAAGGAGAATCCCAGACTCCGAATGAACTATGACCTCCGTGACTCTGTCGACGACGAGTCCCAGCGCATGCTCAATGCCATCGAACCGGGGACGGTGATACCCGTGCATCGGCACGCGGGCACGAGCGAGGATGTGGTGGTGCTTCGGGGCAGGGCGGAGGAGCTGTTTTTCGATGAACAGGGAAACGAAACGGGCCGCTGGCTCCTGGTGCCTGGCAGCGACACTCCCGCCATCCATGTGCCCATGGGTCAGTACCATACCTGCCGGAGCCTGGAGAGCGGCACGGTCATCATCGAATTCAAGAATACGAAGTACGACCCGGAAACGACCGAAGACTTGTTGCATAAACGTTAGAAGTATTGTAATTTCGTAAGACATAAACAGTTAAAAATGGAAATCAATAAAGATGTAATCACATTAAATGAAGTACAGAACGACGGAAAGACAATCCACCTTTATTTCAACACTGAGGTGGGACTTTATGTGGCATACGGGTTCTCCGCATTCTTTGCCTCACACATCGTGAATGTCATCACGGCCTTCAGCGAGGATATGCAGATGCCCGTGGTCCTGATGCGCAAGCCGGATGTGAACGACCTGCGCATGAGCACCGTAAGGCTCCAGCATGACTACCACGAGTATTACCAGCTGGAGTTAAAAAACGAAATTCCGCTGGACGACTACACCCGCTGGGCCAATTCCACGAGATGGTGAGGGAATAATAGTTAAATAAAGAGTTATGACAATCGGACTCTCGATTATACTGATGCTGGTCGCCTTCGTGGTGACTATGCTGGTGTATCCCTACGTTCTCAACTTTGCCCGAAAGCATAAGATAGTTGACAACCCCAATGCCCGTAAGTTACAGCGTGTGCCGGTGCCCGTGATGGGTGGCACAACGGTGTTTGCCGGATTCCTGGCGGCGACGGTTGTTATGTACTGCGTGGTGCCTCATCCGAAGGTAATACCTATTATGGGAATACTCTTTGTGATGTACCTGCTGGGACTCTGGGATGATGTGAAAGACGTAAGCCCCGCTGTCCGCCTTATGGTGGAAGTGCTGGTGGTGTGGTACATGATTTTGTCCCTGGACGCTGGAATCAATGATTTTCATGGATTGTGGGGTATACACGAACTACCGGATGTGATTTCTGTGCCGTTGAGCATTGTGGCCGGAGTGGGGATAATTAATGCCATCAACTTGATTGACGGTGTGGATGGTTACTGTTCCACTTATGGCATGATGGCCTGCATTGTATTCGCTTGTATCTTCTATTTTGCCGGAGATGTGGGTATGTACGCGTTGGCACTGATTGGAATTGGCAGTTTGCTGCCGTTCTTTTTCCATAACGTGTTCGGGAAGACAAGTAAGATGTTCTTGGGTGATGGCGGAAGCTTGATGCTGGGAACACTCCTTGCTTTGTTTGCATTGCGAGCATTAGCCAAGGGCTGCCCCTGTGCCTTATATAGTGACCAGGGTATTTCCCTGCCCGCACTGGTTCTGGCCATCCTGGCCGTGCCTGTGTTTGACACGCTGAAGGTGATGACGGTTCGCATTGCCAATGGCTACTCTCCTTTCCATCCCGACAAGTCGCACATGCACCATCTCTTCATTGAACTTAACTTCAGCCACCTTGCTACGAGTGGCATCATTGTGCTTATCAATATTTTCATTGTCCTGGCGCTGGTGTTGGGCTGGTCCCTGGGCATGAGCGTTGATTGGCAGGTGTATCTGGTGGTTATCCTTTCCCTGGCTGCTACCTGGGGATTCTACTTCTTCGCGGATTGGCATCACCAGCAGAACGATGGACATGGAAGTGCCCTCTGGCAACGCTGGAGCCATTACGCCAAAAGCACCAACGTGAGCGGAACAACATTATGGAAAGGGATTCGCAAAGCTGTCGACAGTCCCTTCCTCGGCGGCAAACCGCCCGAGCCCCCCGAGAATCCCGAAGCCCCCACCGGCAAAATCGATCCGAGAATTCAGTAGGTATCGGGGGCGAAAGGGAAGTGGGGGGGTGTTGAAAAACAGGGGCATAACTAAGAAAAGTCGTGTTGAGCCTATTGACATCCTCGGTCCGCCTGCGGATGAACCTCGACCTCCGCAACTCCCCTGCAGACCAGTCGCAACGCATGCTCAATGCGCTGGAACCTGGCACTTTGATGCCAATCCATCGGCATCGCGGGTCTTCGGAGACTTGCATTTGCATCCGCGGTCATTTCGAGGAGTATTTCTACGACGAGCAAGGCAACCTCACCGACACCATAGACATGCTGCCCGGCGGACCAGTATTGAATATAGAGGCCGGCCAATGGCACAGCCTGAAGTGCCTGGAGTCTGGGACAATACTTCTGGAAGCCAAAGACGGTGCGTATCGTCCTTTGGAAGAGGATGAGATAATGGTTAAGTAAAAAATGTGAAGTATGAAGAGCAAAAAGATCATAGCTATAGCAAAAGAAGTGGGGGCTTTTTGCTCGTATTTGTTTTGGCCAAGGTGGGGTAAACCGAAGGCTGAAGTATGAGGGCTGAGGTATGATGTTCTATTAACCACAAAAATGAGGCGAAAGATATGAGTGAGTACGGAGATAAGGTACAAGCGAAGTGCGATGCATTTGCAGATCGAGTTGTGAAGTTAAATGATTATCTTCTATCTCAGGCCGCGAATAAGAAGCCAGGACTCAAGATGGTTAATGGAAAGAAAGTCTATGAAAAGCCTGTTCCTGTTTATCTCCAATCTGTAGCAAATATCTGCAATCAATTAATGAGAGCCGGTACAAGCGTAGGTGCAAATAACTCGGAAGCCACAAGCGCTATCAGCAAGGCAGACTACAAAAGTAAAAGTTATATTGCCTTGAAAGAGGCTCGTGAAAGTCTTTATTGGATAGAACTTCTGCATAGGAATAAATATCTTGACGATAAGCAGTACAAGTCATTGCATGATGACTGTGAGGAGCTTGTCAGAAGCTTGGTATCTCGTTGTAAAAAACTGGATACAGATTCTTCGAAGGCTGAAGTATGAAGGCTGAAGGATGATGTATGAAGGATAAACGAGGGCTGAAGTATGAGGGATGAAGTATGAGGGATGAAGGGTAATGTAAGAAACGTTTTTCCGTTTATTCATAAAACAATTACTGATGATTCTTAAGGATGTGGAGATAAAACCAAGGGAGATTCCAGAGCATACCTATTTGTTGATAAAATGCCTCGGAGAAGAATACGCTAAGGATTTTATCGAGAAGGGAGCTATGCGATTTGGACATCCTTCGGAGTGGTGTAAACCGGATGGTACTAGTCGGTATGACTCAATGGAAGGCGTTTATGCATCACAAAGAGGATGCGATCCCTCATTGGATACGTTCTTGAAATCACTTAGAAACAATCCTGTAGTTAAGCAAAAAAAAGGATTCACGTTTTACAAGTCTGAAGAAGTTCTGTCTTTAAGGGCATATTGCTTGTATGGAGTGAACAGCAATAATATGCCAATACAGAAAGTCCGATCACAAGACCATCAATATCATCAAGCAGGGACTGTCTCTAAAAAATACTTTCATGAGTTATACCCAAAGGTAACAAAAGATAACATTGACCGACTCCCACCAAAAGATAAACCAGCAGTTCTCTTCATAAGACCAGATTTATTTGTGGCTTATGTGAAAACGAAGTTGATGGAAAAAGGGATAAAGGAAGAGGAAATATGGATTAGTCCTGTATCATATGAGGACTATTTCAAAAAACCTTGCATCCTTGGCAGTGCACCGGAAGAACTGTTTTCAAAACGCGCCAGTTATTCTGATCAAAATGAAGTGCGCATAGTAATAGACACCCGTAGAAAAGAAGTCCGTGATTTGTTTGATAAAAATGGAGTTATTGAACTGGGGAAGGTTGATGAATCAATTGTTACTTTGCAAGAGTTCTACTTTGATGACATGACACTGGAGATAAGAGGAAAGAAACTTCTGCATTCTTTGCCAAAGCCCATACACTATAAGTTTGACGAGATGGGTGACGGTGATTTCATCAATGTGCTGAAGCAATCATTTGCTGACGAGTTGCCTGGTGCCCCAATGATGAGTATTGATGAAATAGAAAAGCAGATTAGTGATATACTCCAGATATTAAAGCAACGTGACCCGAATGTGAGACTTGATAGAAGTAGTAATCTGTTGTTCTATAAAGGAATGGTGATTAATGTAGGTGCTGAAGGCGGGTGCAAAATGCTGTCGCATTACATTGATTATGTATTATCCAGTAATTTTGATGGCGCAGGTAAGGCAGTAGAAAAATTCAAGCATTTCTTCCCAATGTTTGACATGGGCAACTACTTCAAAGCATATTATGATTGGCTCGCAAGACAAGAAAAAGGAGGCTGTCAAGAACAATGACGCAAGATGAGAAGTGGATGAATCGTTATATTGAGATAGCGGCGTTTGATGATAGAAACCAATGACATGATTAGTTTTTGTTGATATGGGAGGAGAGAAGGAATGAAATAAGGATAACAGCTGCGGCCGATGAGGGCGTGGCTGTTTTGTGGTTAAAAAAAAAGTTAAAGGATGAAACTGACCTTTCGGACTTTCAATTGTGGGATGGGAGACTGCATCTTTCTGATATTAAAGAAGGAAGATACCAGCTATCACATCATGGTAGACTGTGGAAGTCTGAAAGGTGAGATTCTCACATTTGTAAAAAATGACCTACAAGAACGGATAGACCTGCTGGTGGTTACGCATATAGACAATGACCATATAGCAGGTCTGAGCACTATGCTTGAAAAACTACCAGACCTTAAAATCGGAAAAATACTGTTTAACTGCTATCACAGAGAACAGATTGGAGAGCAAAAGTCGTTATCCGAGAAGCAAAATGAAGCCTTTGAAGAGCTAAAGCATCGCTTGCCTCTAAAAGAGGTAGAGGCAACAGGGAAAGCCAGTGCAAGGGAGGCAATCGGACTGAGCGCTACAATCCTTAAGGATGAGAGATGGGCGGCAGCATGGGGACGGAAGACGACAGTGGCAGGAAACGTAATAGAACTTAACGGAGGATATGGTAAAATCAAAATACTATCACCGCGTCAAGAAGATCTCGATGAACTGGAGAATCAGTTCAAGAAGGAGTTTTGGATGAAATTCTACCAAGACTATACTCAGCAATTTGTCAAGGAAGAAGAAATCTATGAAGTACTGCTGAGGATATGGGAAACAACATTGACGGAAGAGAGAACGGCAAAAGTAGCCTACACAAAACCGACTGGAGAGTCGTTTGTAAAGGCCGCAGATGAAATGGTGAAGCCTGTTACTCAACCTAACCGATGCTCAATAGCTTTTGTATATGAATATGAAGGCCACCGGATTCTGTTTTTAGGAGATGCAGACCCTAAACTGGTTGCTGATGAAATTAATGCCACTTTTGCGGAGGATAAACCTGTTATGATGGACTTGATAAAGGTGTCGCATCACGGAAGCGCACACAGCACTACGAAAGAAATGATACAGGCAGCCGATAGTGCTCATTACTATTTTACAGGCGGTAACAAAGAGGAAAGACCATCACTGGAAACGTTGTCGCGAATAATAACGGCTGGTCTTCACGGGCAGGAAAAACGTACTCTGCACTTTAACCGAAAGAACAAAGTGGTGAAAGACGTAATGACGCTACTAGAACTGGTGGACTACCCCTGTGAGATAGACCTTGAGAATAATCCGTATGAAATCGAAATATAAGTCATACAACAACGCTTCGATTGTACCGATGGTCTGCGGCTCAGACCAAGGAACGGCATTCTTTGTGGCGGCAGACAAACTGCTGACGGCAAGGCATGTGTTGGCTGATGCCGACGAGAATGGTGATAGCGTAATGATAAGGGTAGGCGAAGAATCCCACCCTTGTACCATTGTATGGCAAGGTGACAATGGCAACTTGATAGATTTAGCTATACTGCAATGTGCAGAATATCAATGCCCGCTACCATTAAAACTACTGTCACTGCCGCCAGACCGCCGTGATATTGACCTGACGGTTTGCGGCTATCCCCACGAAAACGGAGGCGGTATCAATCAATTTGAAATACCTGTAACTCCTGTTTCAAACGTGCAGGGTAGGGAGTATGATGTGATTACTGCTCCTTCAAGTTTGCTTGGATTTAACTCCTATAAAGGTTTTTCCGGTTCACCAGTTCTGAATGAAGCAGGTTCAGTTGTGGGAGTCCTCACCGATCAGTTGAACACAGTGCTTGGGTATAAATCTATAGCATCAGTTTTTGATGTGCTTGCAGAGCAAGGGTTTGTATGTTCATCAAATTGGGAGATAGAAGTACGCAGTGCATACGGTCTGGGACATTCCTTGACATTGCTGGCAAAACAGGTGGACCTTGCCGGAGACAGATATAATGAAGACGCTCATGTGCCCAATGTATCGCTCGTTCAGAAACTGGAACGCTTGACGGATAAGCGATATCTGCAATCAGTTATAGCGAATCTTGAAGAATTGGAGCGCGTGTATGAGGGATATGCAAGCACACTACCGCAAGGAAAACAGATACTAGATTGGGAGAAGAAGCCTTATGAAAAAGGGACATATCTCAGATTGACATACTTCTTGCAGCAAGCACTTAAGATAGCAGATGCAGACCCTAACTTGAAAAATGGTGAAACCGCTCAGAATCTGCGAAGGGCGTTGGATAGGTCGGACGAATACGTAAGCCAATATCTTGAAGCAGACAGACAAGACTTCATTATAGACGGTGATGCCGGTTCAGGGAAGACCCACATGATGTGCTGGTTTGCCCGTCATCATCAATCGCCATGCTACGTTTATCTGATTCATGGTGCTCAACTGGTGCCATCGGACGATGTTGAACGTCAGATTTGCCATCTATGTGGATTCCCAGATGCAACACTGACCTCCTTGGACGAAATGATGGCATCAGTGGATAAATATGGAGTCATTATCATCGATGCCATCAACGAATGCTCTTCGGGTTCCTACTGGGTGAAACAATTGGATGCTTTCAGACAGGCATTTGGGAAGTACAAGAACCTGAGATTAATCATAACGGTTAGGACTGGTACTGTCAGACTGAGCGATGAGAGGGAACAGTATAGCATTACAGGCTTTAGGAACGTGGCAGAGGCTGTAGATAAGTATTTCAGTATATTTGGCATTCCTAAAGGTTTTGAATGGAATAAGTTTAAGGGCGATTTCAGGAATCCGTTGTTCCTAAGGCTGTTTTGTGATTCATTTCCCTATCTAAACAGCTATTGGCATAAGGAACTGAAACAGATTGATGTCTATCTGGCATATATACAGAAGCGTAACTTGAAGATTTCGGAACTCGTGGATGAGGATATTTTCAGAAATGTATCAGAGAAATACTTGCTGAAGATAGCCTCCTATTCACTCTACTACAAGAATTGTCAGGATATCAGCAGGGAGAAAGCTCGAAGGATAGGTGACAGCATTTGCCCTGGCAGATTCTGGAAGCAAAGTTTGTTGAAAAACACGCTGGATGAGAACTTGCTCATCAGTATGCCAGACTATGAATCTATCGAAGATGAGGTAGTAGGATTTCATTTTGAGAAAATGGGAGACTTCCTGCGTGCATACGTGTTAATGAACTCCAAAACCGACGACAAAGGCAAAATAGAACATCTGCTGGAATGGCAGAGGAGGGTTAAAGAGGATGATGACCATGACGGGAAGTTCCGAGGGCTGATAGGCGCCTATATTGATATCTATGATGGAAAGGATAATCTTCTGAAAAACTGGGCTTTTTCAGATGGGCCGCTTCGTGAATATCTGGTAGAGGCACTGCCTTATAACACCAAATACAATAAGGAAATCATAGGACTCTTGCTGAAAAGCACGACACCAGCCTTGGTGCGAGCATTAGTGGTGAAGTTCAATGACTATGGCCAAGATGAGATTATAACCATACATAAAGCATTAAGAGGTATGGCGATGGCGGACAGAGACATAGTGTGGTCGGAAGCCATCAATGAATTCTGCGATATGTACGGTTATGACTTTGGACGTTGGGATTACGAGGTTTCTCAGATAAAAGATCGTAAGAGAGCGCTTGTGCTATTGTCGTGGTTCTTGTGTACATCGTATCCAGAGGCGCGCGCCCGCATTATTCGTAAGATATACTCTATATTACGAGAGGAGGCAGAATCCTGCTGTTTTATTCTGAAAGCGATGGCTGGTTGTGATGACCCATACGTTATTGAAGGAGTTCTCTGTGCGGTTTATGGAGTGGTTGTGGCATCAAGAGATGCGACATTCGTTTCGAAGGTGGCTGACACTGTGCGAAAGATTTTCTTTGGCGAGAATAGAGAAGGTCCGATGGACTTGCAGATAAGGAAATGGGCGCTGAAGATACTTGAACGCGACCATTATCTGACACCTGCTTCCAAGCATTTCGACGAATGTACACCACCATTAAATACCCCGTCCCCTTTTGACTATTTGACGGTGACGGAAAAAGCAGATGGTAATAAAGAGTTTTTTGGTACATCCCAAGGTTCAAAACTTCTCTATGATTCGCTTTTCGGATTTGAGGATTTTGCCAGATACATTATTGGAACTAACAGCAGCACCACCAATCACAGTTTTCTGTATAAGGACAGGGATGAAGAGGTGCTGTTGACTGAAATCCAGGAGATGGTAGCCCAGAGAATCAAGGAGATGGGCTGGAGCGACAAACTGGGAGTATTTGATAATGGAAGATATTCGCCGAGCCGTTATGACAACAAGAAAGAACGGCTGGGCAAGAAATACCAGTGGATAGCCTACAATAACATCTTAGGGCGACTGACGGACCATTGTCAGATGAAAGACAGATGGAACTACAGCAAACCATATAAGAAGTTGCCCAATAACTATCCATGGTGTACCAGCGAAATAAACTATTTCGACCCGACTTTAAAGGGAGGTGTCAGGACAGTAGGAAAATTGAAATATGACAGTCCATTCGGTATTAAAGAAGGAAAGGCATACGAATGGGTGAAAGACGATGCCAAGTTGCCTGAGATACGATTTGACTATCAAGATGAGAGTGGAGAAGAGTGGGTACGGTTGTATGGCTATGAGTCGGAAACCATTAAAGAGAATAAACTTGAGATAGAAGGATTTCTGTTCTTTAATTCCCATTTTATTAAATCTGAGGACGCTGAGGAAGTCAAGCAGTGGGCTAGTGACATCAATTTCTATGGACGATGGCTGCGTGAGGCACCAGACATATATCAGTTCCTTTGGAATGAGTATCCTTGGTCGGACAGCTATAAGTTTATCTTCAATGAGGGCGAGTGGGATGAACTCACCACATATAACGGGTGTAACGCCAAGTCAATGTTGTCAGCCATTGTGCAGTTGCAGGAGGATAAAAGGGGGCTGGACACAGAAGATTATATGAGCAATTCCTACGTGCCCTGTGCCGATATGATGGAGAAAATGGGCCTGTATACTGCTGAACGCGGTGTGATAAGAACCATAGCTGATGATGACATTGTGGCGACCTCATTCCAGCAGTTAGGACTGCTGAAAGGCGGTATTGCCATTAAGAAGAAATATCTGAATGAATACCTCAGAAAGACTGGATACAAGCTCTTCTATTTTATAATGGGTGAAAAACTGGCAAAGATGGCAGCCACCATTACCGGTGAAGGTATCAAGGAACTATCAGCTTGTTGGTATTTGGATTTGGACGGTTGGCATGAGGTGCAGCATATAGGTGTTCGCACAGACAGGCCAGAACGAACAATTCCACGTGATGATAGTGACGACGATCCGACAGGATGGCTTGAGAAGTTCTTGAAGGAGAATAAAGATGTCAGCGTAGGTGACATTCTTAGTGCTTTGGAAGATAAAGAAGAAAAGTAAGATGGATGTGCAGGAATAGTTGAAAGAATCGGAAGTTACAAAGACTTCAGAGGAACTGAAAGGATTTGGCTCATTGATCAATGAAGTCAGAGCTGGTCGGAAGCCTGTCAGTGAGATAAACACCATTATTGAAAGTGTTGAGGCGTTGTTGAAGGATGGACAACTGAATACTTTTGACAGGCTGATGTCGTACTATGTTCTGGGGCAGGCCTGTAACACCAAGAAATGCTTCACCCAAGACCCATCGCAGGCAATGTATAATCACCCGCTGGTGATGAAGGAGTTATTCTGCTATAGGATGACATTGCGCATTGCAGATGAGGTGAGGAGAAAGAAAATATGGGCACTGTATAATACTGTACAGGGGTGTGAATACCAAGCTTACGTGTATTTGGGAAATGTGTATGACCATCTGGGACGGCACCAAGAAGCCTTACATTCCTATTTTAAGGCTGGACTGTTGATGCCCAACGACTATATGTGGAAGTTCAATATCGGATTTTCATTTGGAGGGATGTTTGGCTATTATGAAGAACGGGTGCAACCGTCTGTGGTGGCGAAAGCAAAGGAACTGTTGAAGCAATTCCTGAACAAGCCGGAAACGTCGTACGCCCCCGATAAAAGACGTCTATTAAAGCATCAGGTTCGATCCTACCTTTGCGCCAAAAGGAAACATCGATGATGACAAAGGAAGACGTCGCTCAGGTGGTTGCTTACTGCGACGAGAATAATGTGAGCCAGAAGCAGCGGCTTGAAGAACTTGGGATACCCGCCTGGAA
>Ga0310696_10000903_pt1 | contig 43775 bp, 40 predicted proteins | sample AusTroGonzalo_MG_4_FD_203885 | JGI IMG/M metagenome (GOLD analysis project Ga0310696, IMG submission 203885) | Bovine rumen microbial communities from tropical cattle in Woodstock, Queensland, Australia - Gonzalo_02 (v2) (version 2) | ecosystem: Host-associated > Mammals > Digestive system >... | reverse complement strand
GTTATCCCAGATTTCGTCCATGTTGTTGTCGAGTTTGTTAGCGGGTTGCGGAAGGACGCCCTTAGGTTCGATGACGCGGTGCGTTCCGTACTTGTTTCCGTGTTTCTGTGCCATATTATTGATTAATATTTTTTGTTATTGTTATTCGTCTTCTGTCGGGCTCCACTTTGCTCTGGTGTTTGTCCCGCTCGCTAAAAAATGCTCGCGGCTCCAAACACCACCCGCTCCGTTACGCCCTTCTTTTGCTATCGATTAAAGTGACCGTCATATTATCGTTTGAGTCCAAGGATTTCACGGGCTTCGTCGCTGGTGGCGATGGGACGGCCTAATTCATTGGCCAGTCTCACGACCTTCGAGACAAGTTCGCCGTTCGATTTGGCCAGGACGCCTTTCGAGAGATACAGATTGTCCTCGAAACCGACACGGACGTTACCGCCCATGGCAATGGCGGCAGCGGCCATCGGGAATGCGCTGCGGCCCACTCCGGTCACCGTCCAGGTCGAACCGGCGGGAATGCCGTTGACCAGCCAGCAAAGATTTGCGACGGTAGCGGGGGTACAGCCGGGAACGCCCAGCACGAAATTGAACTGCATCGGAGCGCCGGGAACCTGTCCTTTGCGGGCCATATTGAGAATGGTGTCGAGATGACCCATTTCAAAGCACTCGTATTCGGGCTTAATTCCGCGTTCCATCATCCGCTTTCCGAAAGCACGCATGGTCGGCATCGTGTTGTCGAAAATTTCGTCGCCGAAATTGCAGGTACCGCAATCGAGGGTAGCCATTTCCGGCAGCGGGTTCGTATCGGTCGACTGCAGGCGCTCATCGGGCGTCATGCCCACGGCACCGCCCGTCGAAGGAATCAGGATGACATTGGGACATACCTTCAGGATGGCCTCTTCGCACTCCTGGAAACGACCGCGGTCCTGCGTAGGCGTACCGTCGTCCCAGCGAACGTGCAGGTGCACGATCGCGGCACCGGCGTCGACAGCGCTCTTCGCCTCACGTACAATCTCTTCCACGGTATACGGAACGGCAGGATTCTGCTCTTTCGTAACCTCTGCGCCGCAGATGGCGGCGGTAATGATGAGTTTGTCCATTACTTACGCTGGCATTTCTTGGGGGTTACACACGTTCCGCTGGCGCGGCATACGACGACCGGCTCTTCGAGGAGATCGGCAGCGGAGTCGGAGATATCCGGGCGCGGAGCGATGACTTTGCGGGCTTCGAAAACCATCTTGCGCGAAGTGTTCCCTTCGGAAACGATCTCGCCCGTGGCTTCAATGAAGTCGCCGGCATAAACCGGAGCAATGAATTCCACCATGTCATAGGCCTTGAACAAGCCCTCGTCCCCGTCGCGGAGGATCAGCAGTTCGGTTGCCACGTCTCCGAAAAGATGCAGCATGTGTGCACCGTCAACCAAGTTTCCGCCATAGTGCGCATCCTTGGCGCTCATGCGGACACGGATCATCGATTTATACTGAGCCATATTCTTACAAGATTATTGTTCAACATAGATATAGTCTACGAACAGGGCGGGCGTATGCACGGACTCCGGTTCGATCTCCCCTACCTTCACGAGCTTTTCGGCTTCGACAATCACCGTATTGGCAGCCTGGGCCATCATCGGGTTGAAGTTCTTGGTCGTGCCACGGTAGAAGACGTTGCCCGCCTCGTCGACGATGCTGCCACCCAGCAGGGCGAAATCAGCGCCGAGCGGTTTCTCGAGCAGGTAGTCCTTTCCGTCCACGTTGATGACCGGCTTGCCCTCCTGGACAACGGTGCCGAGGCCCGTCGGGGTGAGGATGCCGCCGAGGCCGGCGCCTTTCGCGCGGATACGCTCAGCCAGCGTGCCCTGCGGCACGAGATTCATCTTGAGTTCGCCGTTGTTCATCTGCTCGATGGATGCCTTGCTACCGCCGATGTAGGAGGCGTAAATCTCCTTCACCTGATGGTTCTCAATGAGTTTGCTCCAGCCTTTTCCGTCAAAGACCGTGTCATTGCAGATGATGGTCAGGTTTTTCACACCACTTTCCACCAATGCGTCAACAATCTGTTTCGGCGCACCCGTTCCCAGGAAACCGCCGATCATAATCGTAGAGCCGTCTTTAATCAATGCGACAGCGTCTTTCAGAGAGATGTTCTTTTTCATATGTTTGATGAATAATTGTTTATCCTTAGCTATAGCTAGCCTAATCCGCAAATTTAATCAAAATTGCGGTCAAATCAAAGACAAATCGGAATGAAAATCCCGACTTATCAACAAACTATTAACCTTCGGTTAAAGACCCTTGCGAAGTGCAGGGGTTGCGTAAATGGAAATCAAGGCTTCGCGAACGGGCCTGCGATTACCTGAAAGTGGCAGAGAACGCACCTCATCGTTGAGATACTGCTCAAAATCGGCCGTCACCTGCTTGTCGGATGCCGGACGGCCTTCCATCAGTTCGGCAGCTGCGATATTGTACGGCCAAATCTTCCAGGAGGCCAGGATCCGCTCGTCAATCAGGCGCGCCAGAGCCCGGAAGCACTCGTTCTTGCCCTCGGCCTCGCAGCGGGAGAGTTCCTCCTCTGTGATGGGCTTGCAGAAGGATACATGTACCCGCCCCTTCTGCTGCAGGATCCCCGAAACGATGCTTTCCAGATCCTCGCCGGGACGTTTCACGTACGAGCCCATCATCTGCTTGACATAAACCTCATATGCCTTTTGGATACCGCACGGCTCAATTTCATAAGAAATGGCCACCGGCATGATCTTCAGTTCTTTCATGTTCTCGGCAAAGCCGGACGGACCGCTCAAAGACAGCATTTTGAGCAATCCCTGCTCCGTCTGGTCGCAGCCGTCCTTTGTCCGGCCGTTCCGGTGCGAAATCCACACAGAAGCCGGATTGTCGGCGTTCAGCCGCATCCGGATATACGAAGACAGCTCCCGGGAAGTCTCGTAAAGTTCGCGGTGGGTGGTGCCGCGTTTGACCTTGATCATCCGGTTCGAGCGCATCAAGTCTTCAACGAACCGGCTGTAAAGCAGGTTGTCTCCGACAGCAATTTCGGAGAGCGGCAGGTCATGGTCCTTGAAAATATACTGGATAAACGCGGAGTCCAACACAATGTCTCGGTGCGACGAAAGCATCGTATAGCAGCGGTTCCCCGAAAAATAACGGGTCCCTTCATACGAAAGCCCCCGGGTCGTCTTGGCAATAATGCTGCCGACGGCAGGGACCATCACGCGCGATTGGAAATCCTCGATACCCTGGACCGTATTGAGCGTATTCCGCAGGATATCAGGATCCTTCCCCGGAAACAGAAAGGCCGAGATCTGGTCCATCAGGCGGTTTCGGGAAGCCCGCTTCAGCGCCGCGACCGTTTCGGCGTCATTGTAGGGTCGGATGTCGTCGTACATAACGTTATTTTTGCTTAAAAAAGGCCAGGGAGAACATTGGAAGAACCATGGAGAGGAACAGCGGTATCATCGCCAGCAGCGGCGTATAGCCGAAGCCCTCATAGGTCAGCACGGACTGCATCCAGAAAAAGGCGTATGCCAGGATCAGCAAGCCGCCCAATGCGAACCAGAAACGCCACTGTGTCAGCGAGAAGAGCAGCAACGTAAGCATGGTAACGAACATTGGCACCAGCAGATGCAGGATGCTGTCGCCGCACGCCACACGGACCACGCAGATAACGGTCGCCACAAGGGAACCTGCGAACAAGAGCGCAAAGGCATATTTCGACGCCCCACTCCCCGCCGCACTACGGCGAATGGCATTAGCAGTAACCTGATCCACAAAATGTTTCCTGCGTTTACGGAAATACAGGATATAACCCACCAAAATCACGACAGCGGCCGGGACCCAGACCCACAGCGGGTTTCCCGGCTTTAGGAGCGCCTCCCCTTTGGGCCAGTAGGCCAGCAGGCTCAGTGCCTGAATGCCGAAATACCAGAGCAGTGTCCAGCCTGTCTCGACAAACATGGTACGCGGCTTTACGCGACCGTTACGGACGGCAATCAGGAAAAAGACGCACAGCAGGGCAAAAAGAATGGCCCCGATGAGAACCCAAAGGCCGTTTGAAAAACCTAATTTATTGATTATAAGGCTATTAATATCAAAAATAGCTTGCATATCCTTTTCGTTGAGATGAATGGCTTACAAAGTTATCATTCTTTTTGCAAAAGTGACGAATCTCCGTAACTTAAAAAACGGAAATCATTGCTGAGCGCATAGTCGTAAATATCATGCCAGGCCTCGCCGACAAATGCGCCGATGAGTAACAGCAATGTGCTTTGCGGTTGGTGGAAATTGGTCACCAGGTAATCGATGACACGGAACCGGTAACCCGGAACGATAATGATGCGCGTACGTGAGGTCAGACTGTCCAGTGCGTTACGGTCCATATAGTCGATCAGGGCCGTCATCGCTTCGCGCAGCGTATAGCCATAACCCGACTCACGGTAGGGTTCCCACTGCTCCACAAGGCCGGGTTCTCCTTTCTCAATGCAGTGTACACCAATAAAATAGAGAGATTCCAAGCAACGTGTGGAAGTGGTTCCGACAGCTGTCAGCGGGCGTTCTCCCTTATCGCGAAGCATCTGAATAAAATGACGCGAGACAGAGAAGGGCTCGCTATGCATCGGATGTCCGCCGATCGTTTCGCTTTTAACAGGCAGGAAGGTGCCCGCACCTACGTGCAGGCAGAGGTTATAGCGCTCTATCCCCCTGGCATCCAGCGCATCAAGTTCGCGGGGCGTGAAGTGCAGACCGGCGGTCGGTGCCGCTACCGAACCTTCACGCAAGGCATAGCAAGTCTGATAGCGTTCCAAATCAATCGTTTCCGTCTCTCTTTTCAAATACGGAGGAATCGGAATCCGGCCGCAATGCTCCATTACCTGCGAGAAAGACCAGCCGCCTTTCCAGGAGAATCGAATGGTCGATGTTTCCCCCTCATTCCCAATACGTTCAGCTTCCAGCGACATTTCCTCAAGCAAAGATGCTTCAGGCCGATCAGACGCGATGTAGAGCTGCACACGGCCTTCTTTCCAACGTTTGCTGTTACCGACAATAGCTTTCCAGCAGCAAGACTCGGTCTGCGCAAAGGCAAGTTGATAGTCAGTAGGGGAAATCGGCTCGAGGCAGAAAATCTCAATCAGTGCCCCGGTAGACTTTTTAAAGAAAAGGCGCGCAGGAACGACCTTTGTTTCATTGAAGACGACAAGTGAATTTTCCGGAAGATATCCGGCAATGTCACGAAATTTTGCAGTCTCAGGACGTCTATTTGTCGATTTTGTATATACAAGCAGCTTAGAATCATTGCGTTGCGCTAACGGATAGCGCGCAATTCTGTCCTCGGGGAGGGGATAAGTGTAATCTTCGATGCGAATATCCTGTACCATTCGGTCATTTTTAACACTGCAAAATTACAACATTGTAAACGCAATTACAATTTTAACTCTCACGACAAAAGTGTTCACAAAATCAAACACGAATAGCGCGTTTACAAATGTAGATATCAATACTCTCATTCTTGTGAACAAACATGTACCGCTACTCGTGAAATGTTACATCCGTTTTGGACTACAGTAAGGTTCTATATTTATAACTTGCTTATTCCCAGTAATTTATTATCAAAATACTAAACCATTACTTTGATGACAAACCTGAACAAGACAGGGGATTGACCAGAAAATAGGTATTTTATATTATCTAACTACCTATTTATCAGTAATATATATTGGTAATCTAAATCTATACTACAATAAAATAAGGGGAAGATTGTTGTATTTTTGTGTTCACAATTTTTGATTACAATTGTAATTGTTTATTTACGTGAAATTCGCGTCAATTTTTCTTGGCGTTTCCAACGATTGTTTTTACATTTGTATAACCGTAAAAAAACACGTTTCATGCACGACCGACTCAAGCGATTCCTCGAAATGGAGGGTCTCTCCCCTGCCCGGTTCGCCGAAGAACTCGGCATCCAGCGTTCCGGCGTCACGCACCTGCTTGACGGACGCAACAAACCCAGCTTTGCCTTCCTCCAAAAAATGATGACTGCCTACCCTGAACTGAACTATGAATGGCTCATCCTGGGCAAAGGCCGGCCGTACAAAGGGGACTATGTACCCGAAAAAACAACTTCTTCGGGTTTTGAACAGGATATTTTCACCGAACCGGATGATTTCGGTACAGAGGATAACGAGGATTACACCTCTGATTATCAAGAATTTGGAGAAAAAATCAAGGCTTCTCAACCCGCTGAGAATAGAAAATCTGATGATCATCCCGCCGACATCCCGCCGAAAACGGGTAAAAAAATCACGAGAATTCTCGTCTTTTACAATGACGGAACCTACGAAGAAAAATAAATCGTAAATTTGTAGCAGACATTGTTTCATTGATGGCTGCTCTCAAGACCATACCCTTTCTTCGGGTGCTAAAGCACACCCCTCACCTTCGGCCGCTCATCCGTACCCTTTACGGGAAGAAGACCCCGCTGCTCAGTTGCACCTTGATGGGCATGACTTTCGACAGTCCGATCGGCATAGCCGCCGGCGTCGACCGGCGCGGCGAGTATACCGATGTCATTGCACAGTACTCCCCCTCTTTTATAGAAATAGGTCCGATCCGGGACGTCCGCTTAGCCATTGAGTGTCTCCAGAACCGTAAGGAAAGCATTATCGTCCTGGCCAACCTGAGCAACAACAAAGAAATCCAACGGTCCTTCTCGCTGCTCTACGACTTTGTGGACGGTTTTATTCTCAACGTGTCGCAGAACACGGAAGTATCGAAAGTCATCGACCACCTCCTTGAACTGCGCCGATACAATGATACGTATAAACCTATCATTTTCAAGCTATTCCCAGATCTTGACGGAGAACAGCTGAACATCGTCTGCACCTATATGCTGGGGAGCGGCATAGACGGCGTCATGATCAATGCGGAGTTCGTCGACATGATCTGCGACAAGACTCAGGGACTGATGCCGGTCATAGCCATCGCCGAAATTTCCACTCCGGAACGGGCAGCACAGATCCTTGACACGGGTGCAGACCTGATCGCCCTGTCGAACTCTCCGTTCCACTACGGACCCGCCTACATCAAGAAAATTCTCAAATATCTGGAAAAGAGATGAAAACAGCTTCGATCTGTACCATCGGCGATGAGATTCTCATCGGCCAGATTGTCGATACGAATTCTTCCCATATAGCCCGCCAGCTTAATCTGCTGGGCATCCAGGTCAAATACATGACCTCCATCGGGGACGATCGTTCCCGCATTATCTCCGAGATTGGTAACTGTCTGGATAACACCGATATCGTAATTGTCACCGGAGGCCTTGGGCCCACGAAGGATGACATCACCAAAGACGCGCTCCGCGAGCTTTCCGGCGCCGCCGGCTATAAACACTCGGCTGAGCAGATGGCGCACATTGAACGCATCCTCGGCGCACGCGGCATCCCCTTGATAGACACCAACCGCGCGCAAGCCATGGTACCGGACACCTGCACCGTTATCCCCAACAAACTGGGCACGGCGCCATGCATGGCGTTCCACGGCCTTGGCAAAAGCGGCCATTCTTCGCTCTACTCCCTGCCCGGCGTTCCGTTCGAAGCACTCGGCCTGCTGCCCGATGTCATGGCAGATATCCGTTCTCACTTTGATTTAGAAGAAATTACGCATCACACCGTCGTCACTTTCGGCATTCCCGAATCGACGCTGGCCAAGCGCATTGAAGCATGGGAAGACGCACTGCCCGCCAACATTCATCTGGCCTATCTGCCCAACCCGACCATCGGCGTTCGACTGCGCCTCACGCAGTTCGGAGGCCAGGCGGATTTCAAACCGTATCTTACTGAGCTCCAGAAGATTCTGGGCGATGCTATTTACGGAGAAGGAGAAGACACCCTTCAGAGCGTCATCGGGCAGAAGCTACGCGCAGCAGGTAAGACACTCGCTCTCGCCGAGTCCTGCACAGGTGGTCATCTTTCGGAACTGATCACCTCCGTGGCAGGATGCAGCGACTACTACAAAGGATCCGTAACCTCCTACTCCAACGAAGTGAAAATGAAGGTATTGGGCGTTCGTGCAGAAACGCTGGCACAGTATGGCGCGGTCAGCGAACCGTGTGTTCGCGAGATGGCCGCCGGTGTGCTTCGCGCGCTTGATACCGATTACGCCGCTGCGACATCCGGCATCGCCGGGCCTGGCGGCGGTTCCCCCGAAAAACCGGTTGGTACAGCCTGGCTCGCTGCAGCCAAGAAACTTCCGGACGGAAGTATAACCGTCGCCACCCAATGCGTACATTTCGCCTCCTCCCGAGCCGTCAACATCGAACGTTTCGCCTCCTACGCACTCGACTTGCTTCGCCGTAACCTATAAACTCCGAACTATGAAAAAAACGATAATTCCCCTCTTGATCTTCTTCGCAATGATGATGGTATCATGCAATCAATCTCCTGAAAAACAACAAGTTGAAAAACTTGACAAACTTTGCTCCCAATTGTTCCCCGCCGATGAGCCGGGTGCTGCCGTTCTGGTTATGAAGGGGGACAGAATCCTTTTCGACAAAGGCTATGGCATTGCCGACATCCAGACTCGCAAGAAGATAGACGGCAATACGTTCTTCAACATTGCCTCTGTCTCGAAGCAGTTCACGGCCGTCGCCATCCTGCAGCTTGCCGAGCAAGGAAAATTGTCGCTGGAAGACCCAGTGTCCAATTTTTTTCCGGAATTCAAGCAGGATTTCTGGAAAGACATTAAGATCAAACATCTTCTCTCCCACTCTTCCGGCGTTCCCGACGCTCGCGGCGGCATTCCCCGCGAACTGAAGATCAAAGGCGACGAGGCTCTGGCCATGTCTTATCTCCCCACCCTCGATTTCTTACATTTTGAACCGGGAACGGCCTACGAGTACATCAACCCGACATTCGTCATGTGTGGCGCGATCGTGGAAAAAGTGTCCGGACAGTCATTCTCCGATTATGTTACGGAACATATCTTCAAACCGGCCGGCATGCAGAATACGCAATATTTCGACCCTAACCATCAGGACTTGATTCCGAATATGGCGCACGGCTACGAATATGCCGACGTGGAAGACATGCCGGAAGAACGAACGGCAGACAGCACACCGAACAACGAGCCCAAGAACTGGTACGAATACGATTACGGTGAGGAGACCTTCTTTGCAACACGCCCGGATGGCGGCATCTATTCCGCTACCCATGAATTCGTGGAGTGGGAAAAGGCCCTGCGCGCAAACAAGGTGATCAGTGAAGCTTCGCGCATTGATGCGCAGTCGCCGCACACGTATGTGACTGGCAGCACCTGGAGCGACTACCAGAACCGCCCCAATACGTGGTACGGTTACGGCTGGTTCATTGAGCCTAAGACCGATACGACCAAGGAAGTAATCTACCACACCGGCGACAACGGCGGTTTCAAGATTCTCGCTGCCCGTTACCCCGAAGACAACGCCCTCGTTCTGGTCTTTTCCAACCGGGCTGACTGGGACCGTTACGAACTGATGCAACAAATCGAAGAGATCTTCGGTTTCTAAAAAAAGAAAGCCGCCTTGCGGGCGGCTTGTGGAAACAACTGGATTCGAACCAGTGACCCCCTGCTTGTAAGGCAGGTGCTCTGAACCAGCTGAGCTATGCTTCCAGGTTGGGAGTGCAAAAATAGGAACTTTTTGATAAAATGCAAAATATGATGAGAAGGATTATCTTCATTTTCGTTGCCATCGCACTGCTGGCCGGATGCAAGGAGCCGCAGTTACCCGTTTCTCCCAGGGTCGTCAATGCTTTGTCCGAACTTCCGGAACAGGTGAAGACGTGCGGGATTCCGGTACTGCAGTATTACTATTTCTCGCCCCGGGGCGACCTGCACAAGGCTCTTCGCGATCGAGACACGACGTTTGATATTTCGCAACCCATCAACGAACACAGCATTTTTCAAGCTGCTTCGCTCAGCAAGCCCGTCTTTGCCTATATCGTGATGAGAATGGTGGACCGGGACGAAATCGACCTTGACAAACCTATCGCTGATTATACCGACATCGACCGGTTCGAAGATAAAGAAATGGCGAAAAAATTGACGCCGCGCATGGTCCTGTCACACCAGACCGGCCTTCCGAACTGGGCCACCGGTCCTTCTTCTGACGAATGGCCCACCAGCACCATCAAGTTCAAGTATCCGGCAGATTCCTGCTTCGCTTATTCTGGTGAAGGATATGCCTTCCTGCAACGGGCTGTTGAAGCTATTTGGGAGAAGCCCCTCGACCAGATTGCCCGTGAAGAAGTGTTCGATCCCTTTGATATGCCGACAACTTCTTACTCCTGGCTGCCGGCCTATGACACGCTGGCCCTAGTCGGCTTCAACCGCGAAGGCGAAAACCGCGGTCAGGGTCGCCATCCCCGTGCCAACTGCGCATATACGCTCCGCACCAATGCAACGGAATACGCCAATTTCCTTCGCTATGCACTAATAGAAGGTAAAGGGCTCTCTGATGAAGCCTACCAAGAAATGTTTAAGATGCAGGTTCACGCCCAGCGCTATGCCGACGAACCCCGGGCCTGCGATTCTTCGGTCTTCTGGTGCCTGGGCTTCGGCGCCGTCAAAGAGCCGGAAAACACCGGCGATTTCTTCTGGCACTGGGGTGACAATGGCAACTTCAAGGCCCTCTGGATCATTCACCCTGCCACGAAAGAAGGTTTCGTCTATTTCACCAACCGCGCTACCGGTCACGACCTCCTCACCCCCTTCCTGAAGGACCTTACCGGAGCTGATCTTCCCTTAGACGAGTGGATCAATAACTAGCTTTGCGAAGCCCGGCGTAAAAACGCCAACGGCTATTCTTCCTTCAAACTATCCAGTAGTTCCTGATAACCAGGGATCGCGAGGCCTGTGGCCTTGTGAAGCGATTGGAGGTCACCGGCGACGGTCAGGACACGGTTGTCGGGCGTTACCGTAGCATAACCCTTGTCGAAAATCTTCTTTCGGCCCTTGCTCAGCTTCGCCTCTCCGGAAAACGCATAATCGTAGTAAGCCACGTTCAGCGTATCGTCGCCCATCAGGTCACGCATCGCCTCCAGCTCGCCAAGAATCTTCTGCCCGCGCTTGTACTCCTGAAACACCTTCTCGGCATTCTTGCGTTTGCCCTCTTTCGTATATTTCTCGAGGCGCGCGGCATTCTGATTCAGCTGAATCTCATAGACATCGATCCGACGGGCAAATTCCGTCGCGAAAGTCGTCGAATCAAGCAAAGTAAGTTCCTGGAAAACAAATTTGTAGGGATCATTGACGTCCTTCATCAACTCAGCCGCAATGGCATCGGCCACCGGACCTTCCGGAGCCTTTTTCGCGCAGGCGCACAAGGAAAGCGTCGCCAACGCCAGTATCAACATTCTTTTCATATCCTGTTTCCTTTGTATAAACAACCTCCGATATTATCCCTTTCGGCGCCCGTAACCGACGACAGACAATTAGGGCAATCCGACATATATAGCGCGCCAAGCAGCGCAAAAATCAGCGCTTCCTTAAAGTCTACGGTCAGCGGATCGGGCACCGTAAACCGCACTTGGGGCGCAACGGCCTGCATCCGTTCCAACAAATAGGTGTTGTGTGCACCACCACCCGTAGTCAAAACTCTGCCACCACGGACATGGCGGCCGATCTGCACCGCCACATGCTCGACAAATGTCGCAAGCACGTCCTCCGCCGGAAGGTCATACGCCTCGATCAGCGGAAAAACCTCCGCCTCGACCCACTCACGTCCAAGCGACTTCGGGCCGGCCTGTGAATAAAACGGCAGTGCATTGAGCTCAACCAACAGCGCTTCACACACCTGCCCGCTCCTTGCCATCTCCCCATCTTGGTCAAACTTCATCCCCCGCAATGCCGCATAATGATTCAGCACATAATTCACCGGCGAGATGTCATACGCCAGGCGCCTCCTCCCTTCCGCATACGAGATATTCGAAAATCCTCCCAGATTCAGGCAATATGCATATTCCCCGAACAGGACTGCGTCGCCGATGGGAACCAGCGGGGCTCCCTGGCCACCCAACGCCACATCCGTCGTACGAAAATCGCATACCGTATCAATGCCCGTCACGGCAGCAATGCCAGCCCCAGAGCCGATCTGGCCCGTAAACCTAACGGCAGGCTGATGAAAAACCGTCTGACCATGCGAAGCGATCAGATCCACCTTCAAGTTATTGCGCTCCAGGAACGCCTTGACCTGGCCACCCAGGTACAGGCCGTAGTCCGAGTGAAGGCGCGCATAATCCAGCGCCGTCATCGACTGCGCCGTGGCCAGTTTCTGCCGTAGGGCTTCTGGATAGTCCACGCTTTCAGCCTTCAGGATACGGTAATGCCACGTGCCGTCGAAATCAAAGGACACGCAGCAGAGGTCAAGTCCGTCGAGCGAAGTGCCCGACATCAACCCGACGACATCAAAATGTAAATTCCCTAGTTTCATAGGCTTCATTGCCGCATTGGTCGACAGCGGTCAAGGTGATGGTATGTTTTCCGCGGCCTAGCCGTGCTTCGTCCAATTCCAGCGTCACGATATCGCGCTTATACATCGAAAGGTACCAGTTCCCGTCTATCTCGACGCGCGTCGATTCAACGCCTGATGCCTCATCACGCACCCGGATGCGGATAGCATTGCCGCTGACAATCTCCCCTTTCTTGGCCAGGAACTGGATCGACGGCGCCATCGTGTCGACCGCCACGCAGTAGGTTCCAAAACGCACATTGACTCCAGCGTACGAAAGGGTCTTGCCATAATTGGCCATGTAAGCCTTTCCTTCAAGTTCTTCCGGAATGTCTGCCGTGATTTCCAGCGCTCCGGGCATCTGTAGCGGGATATCAGGGTCGCCTATCTGCCAGATGTCGGACCAGATACCGCGTGCGGGATCCGGTCCGCCAATGCAGCGGTATGTAAAGTTGATGTTATTGTACAGCGCCCCGGCCGGGAGCATGTAAGTCATCGTGCTGTCGCTCACACCGTTCTGGATATACCAGAGCCACGGAAGGCTGACCAGCGATGAATCGGCGGAAGGTGCCTGCATCGCTTCATCGCGACGAACACGGTAGCGCACAGAAGCCCGGTTTCCATGCTCGTCAACGGCCTCTATCCGGACCGTATGAACCGCATCGTCCCCGAGTACGAAAACCCCGTCTCCCCGGCTCTCAATATGACTGGCCAGCAGGTTGTTAGGGTCGACCCGACTCTTGACCAGATCACGACCGCCACGCCGGCTCTCGCCGTATTGAATCAGGGACTTGATATAACGGCCCTCTTCAAAGCCGATGTCCCCTACTTTAAAGGCGAACATCAACGAATCGTCGAGCAATACCCTGTACTCCTCCACGGCCAGTTTGGAACCGGTACCCTCTTGGCGGTCCGTGGCATCGACGCACACATAACTACGAGCAGGAAGACGTAGTGTATCACGTACTTCCGTGGGTTTTCGAAGATTATGGATCCGCCATGTCTGCGGGATGGGGCTGTCGTCAAGGCCGTAGAAACAGACGCGGTGGAACTGCGGCGCCGTCTTGTCGACGGGTTTGTAGCATCCCGACGAAATATAGTTCAAGGGCATATCTTTCTCAGCGTCGCGAATTTCCATATGAAGATGAGGTCCGGCCGATGAGCCGGTATTGCCCACGCGACCGATGACATCGCCCTGATTCACAGGAATATCCTCCGGACCGAATGTCAGATTGACACTGTAACGTTCCTGGGCATATTGGGCCTCTTCCACCCGTTTCGCAATATCCGCCCGGAATTCGAGGAGATGGCCGTAAACCGAAACGGTGCCGTCGGGATGCGTCAGGTAGATGCCGTTCCCATATCCCCAGGGCGACACGCTCACGCGTGAAACATAGCCGCTCTTGATGGCATGGATAGGGTCCCCCACCTGGCCGCCGACACGCCAGTCAAGTCCGCCGTGAAAATGGTCGTGGCGCAACTCGCCGTACGTACCGGAAAAGGACATGGGCACATCGATCGGCTTCACCGGCCGTTCCTGTGCCCACGCACCTGCGCTGAGAACCAGCGCGATAACCCATCCTGCCAGCCGCTTCATCCCTTCGGGGTGAAGGACGACGATTCGCGCCAGCCTTCCATGATTTCTTTTTCCTTGCGGTCCAGACGCTTAGGCATATAGACCTGCACATAGATGAGGTAATCGCCACAACCGTAGCCATTGACTTCGGGAATTCCCTTACCCCTGAGTTTCAGGATCTTGCCAGGCTGCGTACCGGGATCGACCTTGATTTTCAACTTACTGTCGATATACGGGATCTCCACCGAGCAGCCCAGGACTGCATCGGGGATAGACAGGTTCAGGGTGTAGACAAGGTCGTTGCCATCACGCTGCAGACCACCTTCCTTGGGTGCCTCTTCCTCGATGACCACGAGGAGGTTGCCCGGCACACCGCCGTTGCGGGCCGCGTTTCCTTTTCCTTGGATGGTTAACTGCATACCCTCCTGAACGCCTGCGGGAATCTTGAACGAGATTTCCTCGGCATTCTTCACCAGTCCAGTTCCGCCGCATTTACGGCAGGGTTTGGTGATTTTCTTTCCTTCACCCCCACAGTACGGGCAGGGCGACGAAGTCTGCATCTGTCCCAGGATCGTATTGGCAATTTTGGTCACGACACCGGTACCGTGGCAGTGGTCGCACGTTTTGATGTCGGCTTCCGATGCAGCACCGCGTCCCTGGCAGTCGGGGCACGTTACCATTTTATTGATTTTCACTGTCTTCTCGACACCCTTAACCACCTCGGCAAGGCTCAGCTTCACCTTGATGCGGATGTCTGTGCCACGGGCTACGCGACGGCCGCCACTGCGGGAGCTTCCGCCAAAGGCGCTGCCAAACGCACTGCCGAAACCGCCCCCGAATGCGCCGCCGAAAATATCGCCGAACTGCGAGAAGATGTCTTCCATCGAGAAGCCACCACTGCTGAAGCCACCCTGGCCGCTCATACCGGCATGACCAAACTGGTCATAGCGGGCACGCTTCTGCGGATCGCTCAACACATCGTAGGCCTCAGCCGCTTCCTTGAATTTTTCCTCAGCATCCTTATCACCCGGATTCTTGTCGGGGTGATACTGGATGGCTTTCTTGCGGTAGGCCTTTTTGATATCCTCGGCCGAGGCGTTTTTCTCGACACCGAGAACCTCGTAATAATCTCTCTTATCTGCCATATACACTCCTCCTTAAATACCGACCACGACTTTCGCGTAACGGATCACGTTGCCATTCAACGTATAACCTTCCTGCGTTACGTCGATCACCGTGTTCTTCTTCTCCGGCTCCTGTACCGGGAACTGGGCCACGGCCTCATGGTAGTCGGTGTCAAAAGCCGCACCGCGTGCTGCGATCGGTTCTACGCCGCGCGACTTCAGGTATGCCATCAACTTATTGTAGATCAATTCGGTTCCCTCGATTGCAGCCGGTGCTGCATCCGAGTCGCGAAGGACTTGCAGGGCTCGTTGGCAGTCGTCCACGACGGGCAGAAAGCCTGTCAGGATGTCCTTGCCGGCATTATCGATCAACTCAAGACGCTCTTTCGCCGTACGGCGACGATAGTTATCCCATTCCGCCTGCAGGCGCAGATATTGGTCGCGTTCTTCGGCCAAATCTGTAGTCAGTTGATCGATCTTCTCCTGCAATTCTGCCATCTTGCGTTTCTTGCGGTCTTTTTCCTTGTGCTCCGAAACCGGTTCTTTTTCAATATCTTCTTTTGTCATATTATTCGCGTTTTAAAGCATGTCTTTCCGGCCACAAAGATAATCAAAATACCTGCCATCGCGAAAGGACCGACAATTTGTCAGAAACGCGTCAAAAGCATTTTTTCAAAAATATTTTGCAGATTAAAATGTTTCCGTTACATTTGCAATCCCAAACCCATGGCGCTATCGAATAAGGGTTTAGTTCGCGGCCCTCTCAAGGCTGAAATCCGGGTTCGAATCCCGGTAGCGCTACAAAACGAAAACTCGGCACTAGCCGAGTTTTTCTATTTGTAGCGCAGTGTTGCAATGCAACCCTCTTTTACCGGGGCACATCCCCGGACCCCTCGCGCTCCGCGCGACGTCTGCGGATTTCCGTGGAAGAAATGGGATTCTGCGGTGCGTCGGCGAAGAAAGTGACGCCTTTGCATAGGCCAGATGCGTTCAGGCAGTCGACAATCGTAGCAGCATCCGTTCCGGGACGTGGGTAGACCCAAACCTGGAATTCACGGAGGATTTCCGTTCCTTTATGCCAGCGTTCGAGGGAGGTGATGTTGTCTCCGCCCATGACCAGGACAAATTCCCGGTCGGGTTCCTGCTCCTGCAGAAAGCGAAGTGTATCAATAGTATACCAGGGTTCCGGGAGATGGAATTCCACATCGGACACCGTTACGTCCAGTCCGGCCGCAGCCACGGTTTCCCGTGCGGCGGCAAGCCGTTCTTCCGCATTATCAACCAGCCCCTGCCCTTTCTTGAACGGGCTCTGGGGCGACACCACCAGACGTACTTCCGACGCTGTTGTATGCTCCAGCAGGTAGCGCAGGATGGCAAGATGACCCTCGTGCATCGGATTGAACGATCCGAACAGGAGCGCCACAACAGGCTTCTTTTTACGGAACAGCCGGCACATCGTATTACTTATTCACGAAACCGCCAATAACCTTTTCAGCCTCGGCCAGACACGTCTGGAGATCATCGTTTACCAGGATGTAATCGAACTTCGGCTGATACATCATCTCGATGCGCGCCTTGCGTACACGCTCTTCAATAAATGCCTGGGAATCGGTTCCACGCGTCTCAAGGCGCCGGCGAATCTCCTTGATGGAAGGCGCCTTGACGAAAACAGAAAGGGCGTTGTCACCGAAATACTTCTTGAGGCTGACACCCCCTTTGACATCGACGTCGAAAAGGATGACCTTTCCCATGGCCCAGATGCGTTCCACCTCCGACTTGAGCGTACCGTAGAACACGCCATTGTAAACCTGCTCATACTCGACGAAAGCACCGGCAGCGATGCGCCGCTGAAACTCATTCACCGATATAAAATGGTATGCCTCTCCGTTCTTTTCCGCTCCACGCGGAGCGCGCGTCGTGGCTGACACCGAGAAAGCGAAGCAGTCGAACGACTCCAGCAGGTGGTTGACCACGGTGGTCTTGCCCGATCCGGAGGGCGCCGATACGATGACAACTTTTCCCATTGTTTATTTTGTATTTGTAAAATACAAATTTAACAAAACTAAGCGAATTTCCATTATCTTTGCGAGTGATAGACTGAGACAATTTTTATTCAATAAACGATCAATATGGTTTCTTACAAAGAATTGGGCCTTGTCAACACCCGCGCGATGTTCGCCAAGGCAGTCAAAGGCGGTTACGCCATTCCCGCATTCAACTTCAACAACATGGAGCAGCTGCAGGCCATCATCAAGGCATGCGCAGAGACCAAGTCTCCCGTCATCCTGCAGGTTTCCAAAGGTGCCCGCAACTACGCCAACCAGACCCTTCTCCGTTACATGGCGGAAGGTGCAGTCCAGTATGCTAAGGAACTGGGTTGGAAACGTCCCCAGATTGTCCTTCACCTCGACCACGGCGACAGCTATGAGCTTTGCAAGAGCTGCATCCAGACCGGTTTCTCTTCCGTGATGATCGACGGCAGCGCACTGCCTTACGACGAGAACGTCGCCCTCACCAAGAAAGTGGTCCGTTATGCACACCGCTTCGGTGTCACCGTTGAAGCTGAACTCGGCGTCCTCGCAGGCGTGGAAGACGAAGTCGCTTCAGAAGAATCGCATTATACCAAGCCCGAAGAGGTCATCGACTTTGTGACCAAGACCGGCTGCGACTCGCTCGCTATCTCGATCGGTACGTCCCACGGTGCTTATAAGTTCAAACCCGAACAGTGCACCCGTGATCCCAAGACCGGCAAGCTCGTTCCGCCGCCGTTGGCATTCGACGTGCTGAAGCAGATCGAGAAGAAGCTTCCCGGCTTCCCTATCGTGCTCCACGGCTCTTCCAGCGTTCCGCAGGAGTATGTAGACATTATCAACACGCACGGCGGCAAGCTCCCCGATGCAGTGGGTATTCCGGAGGAGCAGCTCCGCAAGGCAGCAAAGAGCGCCGTCTGCAAGATCAACATCGACAGCGACTCGCGTCTCGCCATGACCGCAGCCATCCGCAAGGTATTCTCCGACAAGCCGGGTGAATTCGACCCGCGCAAGTACCTCGGTCCTGCACGCGACGAAATGGAGAAACTCTACAAGCACAAGATTATCAACGTGCTCGGCTCCAACGGCAAGGCGTAATTAAATCTTCAGCTTCAGCCCCAACTTGGTGAAACACCAGGTGAGGCCGATGATGACAAAGGAGAATCCCAGGGCTTTCAGGAGTCCTGGGATTCCGTTTTCCAGAACGGAAGGCCAGGAAAAGCCCAATAACTGCTGGACGGAATACCAGATGGTCGGCATCATATAGCACGTCAGCGTGGCCGTGCCTGCGGGGCTAATAGGACGAGCCCATCGCGTCCAACCTTTCAGATCGGCCACCCACCACAGTGCAGTGAACATAAACACGCAGAACTCGACGCTGTAGCAGAGCCACGTCGGCGTGGCCAGGTTCTTCGACATGATCCAGAAACGGTGGCAAAGCATTCCCAGTCCGATCATACTGATCCAATAGAAGAAGAACAGGTACTTCAGCTCGCGCGGACGCTCGCCATAGCGAATAATCAGCATCGACGCAAACATACCCGAACAAACGATCGCCGGATGCGTCCAACCGCCGGGCCAGAAGCCGAGAATGAGAATGTGGCCCAGGGAATCCTTCGGAATCGCCGACAGGTTGTTCAGAACGCACAGAACCAGGGTCACCAGCCAGAAGATCCAGTGCTTGTTGAAGTCACCGCGGGCCAGCAAACAAAACAAGGCACAAGGCAGATAAGCCCATCCGATCAGGCCCAGAATCCCCCACCAGCCGTGCCGGAAGGGCATTCCGTGGCTGTACTTGTAAATGGCCAAAAACGCCAGAAGCGCGATACCCAGGGCGCGCAACAGCCAGACCCAGACAGGACGCTTTCCGTCAGCGAGACGGGGATAATCATTCCAGATGAGGAAGAAGCCCGTAACGACCAGCAGCGTATAAATCGGGCGGGAAAGGCCGCCCGTCACACCGCCCATATTCATCGCGAAGACACCCATCACCACCAGTGCGAGCGAGCGCAAAAGGATATGTCCGAAAACTTGCCATCGTGTGGCACCTTTCTGAGAACGCGCGTCAATCGCAAACGGGATGGAAAGGCCAACGCAGAAAAGGAAAGCCGGGAACACCAGGTCGGAGAAACCCAGCATATCCTCGTTTGTCGCTGCATGGCCGAGCCAGTGCGGCAGTCCCGTCATCCCGGAGAAGTCGTTGACGAAGATCATCATCATCATCGTCAGCGCCCGGAAAATGTCGATAGAGGCAATGCGTTTCATCAGAAGGCATTGCTATGCCAGCCGGAAGGGAGTCCGCCGGCACTAACCGGAAGGGTCCCTCTCGCGCTGCGATATTCCGTCAGCGCACGGGCGGCTGCAATATTGTTGAAGTGCGAATCGGAATAGCCGATGATAAACGTTTTGAAACGAATATAATCGTTTAATCCATTCAAATCATAGGGATTTCCCCAGTATACACCATATAGCCGATGTTTCCGGCTCCATGCGGCAATGCGGCTGAATTGTGCCGTATCGATGGACGCCTGACGCCTGGGACCACCCGTGCGGGGAACAGGGTCGCCGGCATGGATGCCGACGATAACTTTGCGATAGCCTTTTAGCAGGGCTTCCACGCTGTCAATCTGCTGAGGTGTAGCATCGCCAGGCAGGTCAAATCGAGCTACGCGACCATGGCGCGAAATCTCCGTGAAAAAGGCTTCACTTTCGGGCGTCGTAGCATTGAAAGCTACGTAAGCCACTTTCGGGCGGGTCGTGAACGCCATCCTGCGATGGAGCGTCAAAGGACGGCGCAACTTACCCCGAACCACTGTCATGGATCGGTCGCAAATCTTCTGAATCAAAACTTCGGTCTTGGGGCGGACAGTTTTCAGCAACACGGTCGCCGTATCGACATAAGGCGAATAATCAGGCGAAAGCATTCCCGCTTTCTGCTTGAGAAGCAGCATTTTCCGAACACGGGCATCCAGACCGGCCTCGTCCAGCTCCCCTTTCTGAAATGCGGCATCCAACTCGTCGATGGTCGTCAGCACATTCCGGGGCATCAACAGGATATCGGCGCCAGCCTTGTATGCCTCGACTGCCGCATTGGCATTACCGCCAGACACGCCCTTCATCCCCAGCGCATCTGTGATGACAATCCCCTTGAAACCCAGCTGCTCGCGCAACAGCCCCGTAACGATGGGGCGTGAAATGGAAGCGGGAGTTCCTGTCGGATCCAGGGCCGGCACACTGAGATGACCCACCATCACCATCGCGACGCCTTCATCAATCAGGCGACGGAACGGATAGAGTTCCAGCGAATCCAGCCTGCTCCTATCGAATGGCAGAACGGGAAGTCCCAAGTGGGAATCGACATCGGTGTCACCATGACCGGGAAAATGCTTGGCGGAACCATAAACCCTTTCTGCCTGCATTCCGCGCATATAAGCGGCACCCAGACGAGCCACACGCTCCCGGTCTTCCCCGAAAGAACGGATATTGATCACCGGGTTGGACGGGTTATTATTGACATCGACAACCGGGGCATAATTGACGAAAACTTTAATGTCGCGCAATTGCTCGCCGATGGCCCTTCCCGCCTCCTCTACCAGCGCTTCGTCATCGAGCGCGCCGAGCTGTATCGCATGCGGGAATGCCGCAAAATCGTAGAAACGCATCGCCGCTCCCCACTCCCCGTCGATAGAAATAATCATCGGGATGGAGGCAAGCGTTTGTAACTCATTGACCTTCTGGAGACAGGGAGCAAGCCCGTCGTCCATCACGATCAAGCCGCCCAGCCCCTCTCGCACCCATTGCTCGTAGGTCGCGCGCGTTTGGGGCGAAGCCTGGGAATTGATGTCATCGATAATGATTTGTGCGATTTTCCGGCGGCGGCTCATCGATGACAGCAAAGAATCCACATCCTGTGCGGAAGCGCACGGAACGGCAACTGCCAACAGAAGGATCAGGATGAGGAATCTGCGCAACATGTGAAAGACTACTACAGTTTGATCGTCGTCATCAGGTTGATGAGCTGGGTCGGTTTAACCGCACCCGGCTCGTTCTTCAGCGAATAGTTCAACTGGAGGCGCAGAAAAGGAAGCGGGAACCAGGAAATGCCGGCCGTATAGTATTGCTGCACATGGCCCGGCTCAAGGGAATTCGTGTTGAAATAATCGTAACGGAAACCGATATTCAGCTTGCTATTGAACTTATAACCCGCTGTTCCATAGGCACCTTCGTTACGCCAGCCATACGTGTGTCCTGCCATGTACTCGGCACGCAGCCAAGCATATTTTCCGTCGTAGGAAATACCGCCGCCATAACGGTCAAAAATATACCAGTCATAGTCATTATATTCCGGCGCGGTGTCTGCGTGCGGACCCACGGAACGGGCATAATAACCGGACAGGCACAAATCCTTGATCGGAAAGACCATCAGGCGCGCAACGAAATCCTTGCGTTTGTCATCATCCATCTTGTTGATGCCGTTACCGTTGAACAGGGCCACATTGTACTGTAGCAGATGATGCCCATCATTCATTTTGAACACGTTTCCATAGAGTTGGATACCCATTTCACGTCCTGTGGAACTGCCTCCTCCGGAGAGGTCGTTAGCGCTCATCTTGCAGAAGCGCTGTACCAGCAGGGAATAATCGATCATTTCGAGCCGCAGGGGCGCAAATTCAGAGTTCTCGATGGAAAGCGGAGATTTGAACTGACCTAACTGGACACCGAAATAATCGCGAACGGTATACTTGAAATAATAGTCCACCATTTTCGGCGAGTTGGCCAGGTCGGCCTGCACCTTATACTCGAGCTTGCCAAACTTGGGACTCTCAAAGAGCATTCCGCCCAGGGAGATACGTACGCGCTTGATATAGAATGAATTGTTAAAATCAAAGTCGGACTGGTAGCCGGTTTGGAAATAGCCCGAAGGAGTGATGTATTTCATCCAGGGTCTTTCCTGCGCCGAAAGGCTCATGGCAGAGCCCGTGGCCAGCAGCAGGAAAAGCGTGAGAATCAGTTTTTTCATAGTATTGTTTTAAATTATTATCTGCATTTCTTTTTCAGCCATTTGGCCACTTCGGGAGCCAGACGGTTCTTGAGCATGCGGTATACGACGCGGTTATAGGATTTCAGCCAGTTCCACTCGTCGTCGGTAAGGAGTTTCCTCTTCACGATGGATGTGTCGATGTGGCAGCATGTCAGCGTTTCAAAGCCCAGGAAAGTGCCGAAATCGTTCTTCTCTTCTTCCCGGCAGAGCACCGCGTTCTCGTGACGGATACCATGCTTCCCCTCTCGGTAGAGACCCGGCTCATTGGATGTCACCATGCCGGGCAGCATGGGCTGGCTGTTGAAATTCTGGCGAATGGTCTGCGGGCCTTCGTGGACGCCGAGATAGAAACCGATACCGTGGCCTGTCCCGTGACCAAAATTCCTGAAGGTACGCCACAGTGGTCCGCGGGCGAAAGCGTCGATCTGGCAACCGGCGGTTCCTTCCGGGAACACTGCAAGCGTAAGATCGATCATCCCTTTGAGTACCAGCGTGTAATCTTCCTTTTCCTGACGCGAGCAACGGCCCAGGGGGATGGTGCGCGTGGTATCGGTCGTGCCGTATGTGAAGTGTGCACCCGCATCAACCAGGTAGAGGCCGCGCGGCTTGAGGACCGCCGAGCCTTCGACGGGCGTGCTATAGTGAGGCAAGGCCGCGTTCGGGCCATACGCCGAGATGGTTTCGAAACTGTTGCCGCAATATCCTTCGATTCCCGAACGGAGTTGGTCCAGCTTTTCGGAGGCCTCGCGTTCGGTAATTTTAGCGCCGTCTTTGACCGAGGTTTCAAGCCAGCATAAGAAACTCTCCAGCGCTACGCCGTCCTCGATAAATGCGCGACGGAAGCCTTCGATTTCCTTCTTGTTCTTGACTGCTTTACGGACGATGACAGGCGAAGCGCCGAACACCACGTGCTCGTCATCGAGGTTTTTACGGAGGGTCTTGTACACGTGCCAGTTAAGCGTGGCAGGATCGGTATACAGGCGGCCGCATGCTTCCTTATTCTCTCCAAGCGCATCTTCCAAAACCGCATAGTCAGCGCAAGCAACATCCGGCACCGTGGGCACCTCAGCCACATTACGGACGAACCAGATGACGCGCTGTTGCGTAACCAACAGGTTCGAGATGACGTAAGGATTATAATCAATATCCTGTCCACGCACATTCAGGAGCCAGGCGATCTCATCGAGCGCCGTCAGGAAAATCGAATCGCAACCGGCCTTCTTGATTTCGTCGCGGAGCCAGGCAATCTTCTCCCGGCGGGTCTCCCCTACGCTCTTTTCGTCGATCCAGATAACGGGAGAATTTGGAATTGCTGGACGGCCTGTCCACAAAGTGTCCAGCATATCGGGCACATCGACAAGTTCATATCCGCCCAGACCATAGGCCCTGCGGAGGGTCTTGTCGAGTTGGCTGACGGCTTCTACGCTTTGGCAAAGGCCGTCGAAGGCAATCCGTACAGGCTTCTTGGTGAACTGTCTGGCAAGCCAGTCAGGAATGGATACTTCTTCTGGTACCCGTGTCTTATGAAGCTCGATGCCAGTGCCGGCCAGCTGCTGGTTGGCCTGGATGAAATAACGGCTGTCTGTCCAGAGGCCGGCATGGTATTGTGTGATGACGAGGTCACCCGCTTCGCCGGTAAAACCGCTCACCCATTCGACCTGTTTCCACCTCGGTGCAGGATACTCGCTGCCATGCGGGTCCGTCCCCGTAATGATCACGGCATCATATCCCATCTTACGGATCTGCTCGACCCGATGCGCATATTGATTGTTGCTATCTGCCATAATTTGCAAATATAACAATTTCCGGGCTTTTCAGCATGTAAAAAAGCTCTATTTCAGCTGAATCCAGTCAACGGGAGCTTCGAGGGTGATTTCTTCTTTCTTGACAGGATGGAGAAAGGTGATGCAGCGGGCGTGAAGGGAAATGCCGCCGTCGGGATTGGAACGGGGTGCGCCATATTTGAGGTCGCCCTTGATGGGGCAGCCGATGGTGGAGAGCTGGCAGCGGATCTGGTGATGACGGCCGGTCAGGAGTTCGATTTCAACCAGATGGTAGCGGTCGGTGTCGCGCAACACACGATAACGGAGACGGGCGAACTTCGTGCCGTTCTTTTCATGGTCGTATGCATACGTTTTGTTCTGCTTCTCGTTACGGTAGAGCCAGTGCTGGAGTTCGCCCTCCGGGGGCTCGGGACGGGCACAGGTCAGCGCCCAGTAAGTCTTGTGCACATCACCGTCACGAAACATCGCATTCAGCCGTTCCAGGCACTTAGAGGTCTTGGCAAAGACCGCGACACCGCTCACCGGCCTGTCCAGCCGGTGCGGAACACCCATGAAGACATGGCCCGGCTTGCCGTCCCGCTGCGCGATAAACGCCTTCAACGTCTCGCTCAACGGCTCGTCGCCCGTCTTGTCGCCCTGCACGATCTCCCCCACCCGTTTATTCATCACCAACAGGTGATTATCCTCATACAGAATACGACCCGCCAGGTCGGAATATTCTTCGGCTGCCAATTCTCGATAAATCATAGTACAAAAATACAAAAAAGGAGACAACCTGTCGATTGTCTCCTCTCATTCATCACGATCGATGATAATCAGGCTTTCAGCGGAGCGTTAACTATTTCACCTCCTCGTAGTCGACATCCTCGGGACCGTTGTTGTCGGTCGAGCCGCCGTTGTTCTGAGGACCCTGCTGGCCACCGAAACCCGCACCCGGATCCTGCGGACCCTGCTGCTGAGCAGCGCGGGCCATATCCTCGCTGGCTGCGTGCCAAGCGTTGTTCAGCGCTTCCGTAGCACGCTCGATATCTGCGATATTCTGGTTCTTGTGCGCCTCTTTCAGCATACCAAGTGCATTCTCGATCGCACCCTTCTTGTCTGCCGGAATCTTGTCGCCATATTCCTTCAGGTTCTTCTCCGTCTGGAAGATCATCGCGTCAGCGCCGTTGATCTTGTCGATGCGCTCTTTCTCTGCCTTGTCGGCAGCCTCGTTGGCCTTCGCCTCGTCACGCATCCGCTTGATCTCGTCGTCGGACAGGCCGGACGAAGCCTCGATGCGGATCTTCTGCTCCTTGCCCGTCGCCTTGTCGCGAGCCGACACGTTCAAGATACCGTTGGCGTCGATGTCGAAGGACACCTCAATCTGCGGCACGCCACGCGGTGCGGGAGTGATGCCGTCGAGGTTGAAGCGGCCGATGGTCTTGTTGTCGCGGGCCATCGAGCGCTCGCCTTGCAGCACGTGGATTTCCACGCTCGGCTGGTTGTCCGCTGCCGTCGAGAAGACTTCGCTCTTGCGGGTCGGGATCGTGGTGTTCGCGTCAATCAGTTTGGTCATCACGCCGCCGAGGGTCTCAATACCGAGGGAAAGCGGAGTGACGTCGAGCAGCAGCACGTCCTTCACGTCGCCGGCAAGCACACCGCCCTGGATAGCAGCGCCCACAGCCACGACTTCGTCGGGGTTCACGCCCTTGTTAGGGGTCTTGCCAAAGAACTTCTCAACAATCTGCTGGACAGCGGGGATACGGGTGGAACCGCCCACGAGCAGCACTTCGTCAATGTCGGAGGTCTGCAGACCTGCGTCGCGCAGCGCCTTGCGGCAGGGCTCGATGGTTGCCTGGATCAGGCTGTCGCAGAGCTGTTCGAACTTCGCACGCGTCAGCGTCTTTACAAGGTGCTTCGGAACGCCGCCGACAGCGGTGATGTACGGAAGGTTGATCTCGCTCGAGGTCTGGTTCGACAGCTCGATCTTCGCCTTCTCTGCAGCTTCCTTCAGGCGCTGGAGTGCCATCGGGTCTTTGCGGAGGTCGATGCCGTTCTCAGCGTTGAATTCGTCAGCCAGCCAGTCGATGATCTTGTGGTCGAAGTCGTCACCGCCCAGGTGGGTATCACCGTTGGTGGATTTCACCTCGAAGACACCGTCGCCGAGCTCCAGGATGGAGATATCGAACGTACCGCCGCCGAGGTCGAACACGGCCACCTTCATATCCTTGTTCTTCTTGTCGAGGCCGTATGCCAGTGCAGCGGCTGTCGGCTCGTTGATGATTCGCTTGACATTCAGTCCGGCGATTTCGCCTGCCTCCTTCGTTGCCTGGCGCTGCGAGTCGCTGAAGTAAGCCGGCACCGTGATGACGGCCTCCTTGACTTCCTGGCCCAGGTAATCCTCGGCCGTCTTCTTCATTTTCTGCAGCACCATTGCGCTGATTTCCTGCGGGCTGTAGAGCTTGCCGTCGATGTCCACGCGCGGGGTATTGTTGTCGCCGCGGACTACCTTGTAGCTCACGCGTTCAGCCTCTTTCGTCACGCGGTCGTAGGTCTCGCCCATGAAACGCTTGATCGAGAAGATGGTTTTCAGCGGGTTGGTGATGGCCTGACGCTTAGCCGGGTCGCCGATCTTACGCTCGCCGTTTTCTGCGAACGCCACGACAGACGGCGTGGTGCGCTTGCCTTCGCTGTTGATGATGACGGTCGGCTCGTTGCCTTCCATGACCGCTACGCAAGAGTTCGTAGTACCAAGGTCAATACCAATGATTTTTCCCATGTTTGTTATCTCCTATTTTTGTTTTGTTTCAACATAAAAGCGCCGGTGCACTGTCGCACCGACGCCTTGTCTTTTATCGAAGATTGTGCCATGGCCGGAAAACTGACATTGTGGCAGAAACGGCCCTGACGGATACTACCTATACCCAGGCTTTCAGTCCGTTTTCAGCTACGGAAAACCGGATATCCAGGCCCGCGTACGAAAGCCCGTACACGCGGGCAGGATCATTATGGTACGCTGGGCGCGGATCCTGCGCCAGGATTTCGTGTAGCGCAGCAAGCTGGTTTTCAGAGAGTTTCTCCGCAAGCTCCGGAGCAATCTCCACAGCGAGCAGTTCCTGCCTGTGCGCACCGACAAAACCGTCGGACGCATCGGGATGCGCGTCCGTGCCAGGAAGGTAGGGCTTGATGTCATAAATGGGCGTGCCATCCTTCAGGTCGGCACCCGAAACGACGAGCACGAGGCCATTCGCACCGTCTTTCTCGATACCCTCCAGCCGCACGGACGATAGGCCGATCGGATTCGGCCTGAACGGTGACCGCGTGGCGAACACACCCATGCGCACGTTACCGCCCAACCTTGGCGGCCGTACCGTCGGCGACCATCCTTCAGACTCCGAGAAACCCCAGATCAGCCAGATATAAGAAAACGACTCAAGTCCGCGCAGCGCCTCAGCAATGCGGTAGGCAGGCTCAAAGACAATCTTTGCCCGCAAAGACGGAGCCAGCCCGGCCTGCCGCGGCAGGCCGAACTTCTCCGGCAAGTCGTTGTGTATCCGGGCGATGACCTCCACTACCGGATCACCTGCGTAAAGACGGGCGCTTCTCCCTCGACGACAGTCACATAGACCTTCATATCGCGCATCGGCGGCATCTTCGGGTCAGCCGGAGCGCCTTCACGCGGCTGCTGCACGGCGGTAAAGAGATACTCCGTGCCCCCGGGAATCACACGCGATGCGACTGTCGAAGCCTGAACGCCGGCCAGCATCGGATAGTCCTTTACGGCTGCCGTAAAAATGGCGGCTTCTTCCTCCGTAGCAGGCTGCTGTTCCGGGAATTCTTCCAGTTTCACAAACTCTCCTTTCAGAAAACCGTGCTCTTTCAGGAACTGGTCGACCTCTTTCGGAACGGCTGCCATCCGGGCGGCACGCACACCATAGCCGGGCAGGATAACTCCCTCGGGCTGCTTCGCCGCTAAATCGCGAACGCTCGAATCGAGTCCGCCGCTTCCGAACGAGCAGAACGGCACGATATTCTTGCCCTTGAGGTCTACTTCATTCAGCCAGGATGCTACCGGCGGCGCATATGTGCCAAACCACACGGGATAGCCGAGGAAGATGTAGTCATAGGCAGCGATGTCTGCCTTAACGGGCTTGATTTCCGGGATTTCTCCCTTTTCCCGCTCTTTCTGGCAGCGCTCGATGGTTGCCGCAAAGTCTCCGTCGTACGGGTTTACGGCCTCAATGGCCTCGATGTCAGCGCCCAGGCGCGTAGCAATCTCTTCAGCAACCACTTTTGTGTTGCCGGTCTGTGAATAGTAAAGCACCAGCACCTTCGGTGCTTCTTTCTTCGGGCCGCAAGCCACCGCGGCCACGAGAGTGGCCGCAAGGGCCAGCATCCGTTTCATCGTTTTCATACCGTAAAGATACGCATTTTTCCTATCTTTGTCCCGCGATGGCGTCCTATCTCCAGATCGAAAACATATCAAAGTCGTACGGTCCGAAAGTGCTGTTCGACCATATCGGTTTCAATGTCAATGAAGGCGACAAGATTGCTCTCATCGCACCGAACGGTACCGGCAAGACCTCTCTCATGCGCATCCTGGCAGGAAAGGACAAATCCGACTCCGGCGGACAGGTCAAGTTCCTCAAGGAGATCCGCATCGCCTTTCTCGAGCAGGATTACGACTATAACCCCGAGGCTACCCTTCTCGACCAGGTAATGACCGGCAGTACTCCCTTCCTCGAGCATCTTGACGACGCAGGGCGCTTCGAATACGAACACCGCATCATCCGCCTGCTCACCGATTTCGGCCTGCAGCCCGCTCAGCAGATGAAGGAACTCTCTGGCGGTGAAATCAAGCGTGTCGCCATCACCCAGGTTCTGGCCCCCGAAGCCGATTTCCTCATTCTCGACGAGCCCACAAACCATCTGGACGTCGACGCGATCGAATACCTTGAGAACTACCTGAGCCGTTCCCGCTGCACCCTTTTCATGGTCACACATGACCGCTACTTCCTGGACCGTGTCTGCAACATTGTCATGGAACTCGATCACGGACAGGTTTACGTCTACAGGGGTGACTATGCCAACTTTCTGGAAAAGAGAGCTGAACGCATCGCCAATTACAACGCCGAAACCGACAAGGTCCGCAACCTCCTGCGCCGCGAGCTCGAATGGATGCATGCGACACCCTGCGCCCGCACCGGCAAGGCCAAGTACCGCAAGCAGGCCTTCTGGGAACTGAAAGACCGCGCAGAGCAAGTCCATACCGTCCGCCAGATCTCGATGGAAGCCCTCGAAGGCGCCACCCGCCTCGGCACCAAAATCATCGACTGCTACGACGTGTCGTTCTCCTATGAAGGAAACGCTTCGCTGCTCCGGAGTTTCCCTCCGGTCGCTGAAAAAGGCTCCCTGCGGGAAACCCCGCCCGCAGCTGCGCTTGTCAACGGACGGAAGACGGACGGTGAGGGAGCCTCTTCCCCCTATTCAGCGACCGAACCGTCCGTCTGGAGTCCGAATAGCGCTGCGCTGATTAAAGACTTCACGTATAAGTTTCAACGCTACGACCGCATCGGCATCGTGGGCCGGAACGGCATCGGCAAAAGCACGTTCATCGACCTGCTTATCGGCGCGCTGGAGCCCACGGCCGGGCGGATCGAACGCGGAGAATCGCTCAAAATCGGCTATTACCACCAGAGCGGCATTCAATTCGACGAAAACCAGACCGTCCTAGAAACCGTCAGCAACCTGGGCCTGCTCAACCAGTTCCTGTTCCCCCACGACATGCTGAACAATCCCGTCTCAAAGCTCTCCGGCGGCGAAAGGCGGCGACTCTACCTGCTCACCATCCTGATGCAGCAGCCCAACCTGCTCATCCTCGACGAGCCCACCAACGACCTTGACATCGTTACCCTCAATATCCTCGAAGAATACCTGCTCGACTTCAAAGGCAGCCTCATCGTCGTCTCCCACGACCGTCACTTCCTCGACCGCGTCGTCGACCACCTCCTCGTCTTCTGCGGCGACGGCGTCATCAAAGACTTCGTCGGCGGCTACACGGAATACCGCAGTTTCATCAAAGACTACGAAGCCGAACAACGAAAAAAACAAAAAAACGACAAACTTGCGGGGCAAACCCGGAACGACGATGCGAGCGTAGCCGCGGGTGGTTTTTCGGGACGCGAGCACTTTTCCGCGAGCGGAACGAAAAACCAGAGCGGCGAAGCGAAAAAAAGACTATCGTATAAGGAGCAGCGCGAATTCGACGCCCTCGAAGCCGACCTCGAACGCCTCAACGCCGAAAAGCAAGAAATCGAAACCCTCCTTTCCGAAGGAACCGCCCCCTACGAACAGATCCGCGCTGCCTCCGAACGATACGAAGCCCTCAAGGCCGAACTCGACCAAAAGGAAACACGTTGGTTGGAACTCTCGCTATAATATGTATCTTTGCGCCTGATTATGAAGAAAAGACCCACTGTAGCACTGATTTACGACTTCGACGGAACCCTCTCGCCGGGCAACATGCAGGAATTCGGCTTCATCCAGGCCATCGGAAAAACGCCGGAAGAATTCTGGTCCCAGAGCAATCAAGTTCCCGAAGGACAGGAAGTCAGCAGCATCCTGTCCTATATGAAGCTGATGATTGACGAAGCGAAAAAGAAAGGGATTTCCCTCACCCGCGACTCTTTCGTCTCCTTCGGCAAACACATCGAACTCTACGAAGGCGTGCGACATTGGTTCTCCCTCATTAACGAATACGGTCGCCGGCACGGTGTCGATGTGGAACACTACATCAATTCCTCCGGCCAGACCGAACTCATCGAGGGCACGGACATCGCGAAAGAATTCAAGAAAATCTTTGCCTGCTCGTTCTGGTACGATGAAAACGGCGTCGCCGTCTGGCCCGCTGTCGCCGTCGACTATACCGGAAAAACGCAGTTCCTCTTCAAGATCGCCAAGGGCATCATGGATATCAGCGACAACACCAAAGTCAATGAAAGCCAGCGGGAAGATGACAAGCCCATCCCCTTCAGCAACATGATTTACTTTGGCGACGGAACCACCGACGTCCCGTGCATGAAGATCGTCAAGATGTTTGGCGGCAACTCCATTGCCGTCTACGATCCTGCCAACAAACGCAAGGTGGAAACAGCCCGGAAATTGCTGAAGCAGGACCGCGTGAATTTCATGTGTGAAGCCGACTACCGCATCGGAAGCCAGATGTATGAAGTAGTTACGACCATCATTGACAAGATCAAGGCGGAAAGTGACTTCCACACTCTACAGCGCAAGAACAGGAGATAATGCCCCGTAAACATCCCATACTCTACCGCGTGACGGTGATAGCTCTTTTCGCACTCTACCTTGCAGGAGTGGCCTATCTGTGTTTCAGTTCCGGCGAATCTGATCTGAAGATGCCGGAGACACTTTTCGGCCTGCCGTTCGACAAGTGCGTCCATTTCGGGATGTTCCTGCCTTTCACCATTCTCGGAACAATCGCCTTCTACTTCCGTTCCTGGTGGCGTTCATTGAGCATGACGACCCTGCTGGCCATCATCAGCGCATTCACCTTCGAGAAATTACAGAGCGTGATTACCGAATCGCGCGTAACTGATCCAGCCGATCTCAACGCCAACATCCTCGGCATCGCCTCCGGCCTCTTTTTCATGATTGCCATCGGCCTGATAGCAAAAAAGAAATAAACCCTTTCGCTGTAGCCTCCAATCCTGCAACAGGCGGAGACTTAACAGTTATATTTCGAATTGACGGGAGACCGGGAAGAGGCCGAAAAGGCCGCCGGTGTGGATGAACAGGATGTTCTCGGAGGTGCGGAGACGGCCGCCGGGTTTTAGTTCGTTGACCATCCCATATGTCGCCTTGCCCGTGTAGACCGGATCGAAGACTGTCCCTTCGAGTTTGGCCAAACGATGGATATGGGCCAGTTCTTCCGGCCGGCTGAGCGCATACCCGATACCGACATATTCTTCGAACAGTTCAAAATCTTCCGGTTTCAGGGCGGCCGCAACGCGGTTGGCGCGGTCACGGGAAAGTTCACCCTGGGCGACGAGATACGGGAGTGCATCGCGTGATATACGTGCCGCAATCTCTTGGAAATAAGCCGCGTCATCACACACGCAGACACCGATCACCCGCTTGCCGAAGGCGTTCACCAGATTCGACAGCTGCAAGCCGGCCAGCGTACCGCCCGAACCCGTTGCCACGACCACGGTATCGAACGTAATGCCCATCTCACGCTCCTGTGCCACAATCTCCTTCATCGCATGGTAATATCCCAGCGTACCTACGCCGAACGAAGCACCCTCGGGAATAATGTAGGGCTTGAGTCCCTGTGCCGCATACCCTTCAGCCATCTCCTGCATGATCTCCCCACGATGGTCACGGTACTCGTCGCGCGTACAGAAACGCACGTCGGCTCCCATCAGCCGGTCGAGGAAATAATTGCCCTCCAGCGGCGGCTGTTCGCTGATGCGAAGCAGCACGGCTGACTTCATCCCAAGCCTGGTGGCGACGGCCACCGTGGCACGGCAATGATTCGACTGGATGCCACCGCAGGTAATCAACAGATTGCAGCCCTGATCAATGGCCTCGGCCACGGCAAACTCCAGTTTACGGATCTTGTTTCCGGACCATTCGCTGCCTGTCTGGTCGTCTCGTTTGACATAGATGTTCTTACCACATTCGGCCGACCAGCGCGGCATGTGCTGGATGCGGGTCGGCAAGTTTGCAAGGGATAATTTGTTCATATCTTGGTCTTCAATGAAGGTTCAGTTTCCACAAATATACGTAAATTTGTCGGATAAAGAAACCTTCCGATGAAACGCACACTCAACTTGTTGCTGACGGCCATCCTGCTGGTCCTTCCCGCCCTGCCCGTCCGGGCTGCACGCGACAAAGACCTCAAGCCGATGGCCGATTCGCTCTCCAGTTATCTCACTGAAAAGACCACCGTCCGCAGCTTCGTCCATGTCGACAAAGCAACTGTCCTGAAGGATGGAACACTCCGGCTCGACCTTAGCCGTGGATTCGTGGACTTCCCCATCCGCGAACAAGAAATCAAGGACATCAAGTCCATCGTCCGCGAAACGATGCCGAAGAAATACGCGAAATACAAGAACAAGTTCACGCTTTACGCCGATAAGAAGCCCATCGAATTCTACAAGACACGCTATTATCTCGACAAACCGTCAACCGAGCCCGCAAAGGAGCATTACAAATATGCCGGCAACTACCACGAACGCATGATTGCGCCGCTCGTCACGCGCGTTTCATCGCCCAACACGCCCACAAAAGGCCTGCAGAACCGCCATATCGCGATGTGGCAGAGCCATGGCTGGTATTATGAACAGTCGCTCAAGCGCTGGGAATGGCAGCGTGCCCGCGTGCTCGAGACCGTGGAGGACCTTTACACGCAGAGTTATGTCGTCCCGTTCCTTGTGCCGATGCTCGAGAACGCCGGCGCCGTAGTGATGCTGCCGCGCGAACGCGACTGGAACTGCAACGAGGTGATCGTGGACAACGACCTGCCGCAGCAGGGCTACCGGGAAGTCGGCTACTGGACCGCAGCGCCCGACACGGGTTTCGCGCACCCCAAAACGAGCTATCTTTATAAGGAGAACCCCTTCCGCATGGGAACGTCCCGGATGTCCGATCCCGAGTTTGAAGGAAACAGCCGAGCCAGCTGGATTCCTGACATTCCGGAAGACGGAGAGTATGCCGTGTACGTTTCCTACCAGACCCTGCCGCGCAGCACGACGGCAGCCCAGTACGAAGTCAAGCACAACGGCGGCACCACACGCTTCCTGGTCAACCAGCAGATGGGCGGACGCACCTGGGTCTACCTTGGCAGATTCCCCTTCCGCAAAGGCTCGCACGAAGGCCAGGGCGTATTCCTGACCAATAAGGGCCAGGGCATCCTGACCGCAGATGCCGTGAAATTCGGCGGGGGCATGGGCAACATGGCCCGCAAGCCCAATGAAGTGAAGGAAGGCGACTTCGATGTGGAAGCCGAAGTGTCGGGATATCCCCGTTTCACAGAGGGTTCGCGCTATTGGCTGCAATGGGCCGGCTTCGTCGACACTGTCTACTCCCGCAACCTCAATACGACCGATTACAACGACGACTACATGTCGCGCGGACTCTGGGTCAACACCCTCTCCGACGGCTCCTATCTGAAGCCCGGAAAAAAGGGCTATAATATTCCGCTCGACCTGTCGTTCGCTTTCCATACCGATGCAGGAACGACGCTCAACGACTCGATCGTCGGCACGCTTTCTATCTATACCCGCCTGTCGAACGACGATGACAAGTACCCCAACGGAGAAGACCGCTCCATTGGCCGCGAATACGCAGACATTGTCCAGACGCAGATCGTGGACGACATCCGCGCGCTCTATGAGCCTCAGTGGAGCCGCCGCCAGCTCTGGGACCGTTCGTATGCTGAAAGCCGGATGCCCGAGGTGCCCGGCATGCTGCTGGAACTCCTTTCCCACCAGAACCTGGCCGACATGCGCTATGGCTTAGATCCGAACTTCCGGTTCACCGTATCTCGCGCCATCTACAAGGGTATGCTGAAATACCTGGCCTGGCTCAACGACTTCAGCTATGTCGTGCAGCCGCTGCCGGTCAAATGCTTTGAGGCGCACTTGAACGGAAATGGTGAGGCTTGCCTGAGCTGGTCACCCGTGAAGGATCCGCTGGAGCCCACGGCAGACGCTACGGGTTACATCCTTTATACCCGCATGGATGACGGCGGATTCGACAACGGCGTTGCCGTAGATGAGGCCAAAGCCACAGTGGCTATTCAACCCGGCCATGTGTACAGCTTCAAGGTGTCGGCCACCAATGCAGGCGGCGAAAGCTTCCCGAGCGAAATCCTCTCGGTGGGCATCGTATCGGAAGATGCTCCAGTCGCGCTGATTGTCAACAACTTCGACCGTGTCAGCGCGCCCGTTACCTTCGCATCGACCGACTCCCTGTATGCGGGCTTCCAGGATGACCTGGACGGCGGTGTCCCCTACCTCTATGACATCTCCTACATCGGCGCCCAGCACGATTTCCGCCGCTGGATTCCTTGGATGGACGACGACAGCGCAGGTTTCGGCGCTTCGGACAGCGATTACGAGACGCAGGCCCTGGCAGGAAATACGTTTGACTATCCTTTCACTCATGGCATTGCACTGATGCATGCCGGCGTCAACTTCGTTTCGGCCAGCCGCAGCGCCATGGAAGAAGGGGTCATTGATCTGGCCCGCTACGAGACCGTCGATCTGATCTGCGGAAAACAGCTCACCACGCAAATCGGTCGCCCCGGTGCCAGCGCTCCCCGCTATGAGGTCTTTACTCCTGCAATCCGTGGACAGATCGAGCGCCTGACCGCCGCCGGCGGCAACATCCTCGTTTCGGGGGCCTACGTAGGCAGCGACCTGTGGGAACCTGTGTTCAAGTTTGAAAGCGATTCGACCTACAAGGCCGATTATGTCACGGCAGGCCGCACCTTTGCGCAAGAAGTGCTTCATTATAAGTGGCGGACTAACTCAGCCGCCGTGCGCGGAGAAGTCAAAGGCGTCCAGAACCCACTCGGCATCGTACCTGGCAGCCGTTACATCTTCAACCAGGAGCGCAACAGCCGCATCTACGCCGTGGAGTCGCCCGATGGCATCGAGCCGGTCGGCAACGGTGCCTATACCGTGTTCCGCTACAAGGAAAACAACATTTCGGCCGGTGTGGCTTACCAGGGCGATTACAAAACCATCATCCTGGGATTCCCCATTGAGACACTTGAAACCCAGGAGCAGATCGACTGCCTGATGCAGGAAGTCGTCCGCTTCTTCAACAAATAAACCAGGTTAGCCTTCTTGGGGAAGGCGGTGGATCTTATAGTTAAATGCCGCAAAGCAGATGGCGATCACCGGCGTGATGAAGCAGAAAATCGCGAAGGGGAAATAGGCCATCGTAGCGACGCCCAGCACGCTGGACTGTACCACCGCGCAGGTGTTCCAGGGAACCATCACGGAACTCACCGTTCCGGAATCCTCCAGCGTTCGGCTCAACACCTCGGGCGCCAGCCCGAAACGGCGGTAGGAATCCTTGAACATGTTACCCGGGAGCAGGATGGCCATGAACTGGTCGGACAGTGTCAGGTTGCAGAAGATACAGCTCAGCACCGTCGCCGAAACCAGGCCGCCGGTACCCCGAACTCTCCGGATGATCGCTGAGGTGATGGTTTCCACCATTCCGCAAGCCGACAGGCAGCCGCCGAAAAGCATCACGGCGATGATGATCCATACCGTGTTGACCATTCCGGACATTCCGCTGGTCGAGGCCAGACGAGTAATGAGCGGATCGCCGGTCTCGATGGACACATCGGAGGACATCATCTTCATCAGCGAGCCGAAGAAGCGCTGCAGGCCCGTCGTATCGGCGCCCACAATCTGGTCGATGATCTGCGGCTGTGCGAAATACGTCAAAATGCCGCCCGCCAGCGCTGAGAGGAACAGCGTCACGACCGCAGGAACCTTCTTGAAAATCAGAAAGATGGTCAGTGCAGGAACCAGGAGGTACCATCCGGAAATATGGAAGGTCTCCCCCAGCACCTCGATCTCCCGGCCCACTTCCACCATCGAAGCGGTCGGGACCACAAAGCCCACGATACTGTATACGATCAGGCAGATGACCAGCGCGGGCAGCGTTGTCAGCAGCGTGTAGCGCACGTGCGTGTAGAGGTTCACGCCCGCTATGGAAGCAGACAGGTTCGTCGTATCGCTCAGCGGCGACACCTTATCGCCCAGATAAGCACCGGAAATGATGGCGCCGGCCAGCCAGCCGGAAGGAATTCCGACGAAGGCGCCGGCTCCGAACAGGGCCACGCCGACCGTTCCCACCGTCGTCCAGGAGCTGCCTGCGAGCAGCGATACGAGGGCACAGAGCAGGAAGGTCAGTACGATGAATATCTTCGGATGAATGAGCTTCAAGCCGTACCAGATCATCGTCGGAACGATGCCCGACAGCATCCAGGTAGCCGTCAGTGCGCCGATGGACAGCAGGATGATGATGGCCGATGAAGTGGACTTCAGGTTTTCACCCACCTTCTCCTCGAAAACTTGCCATGGCACCTTAAGGCCATAAAGGCCGATCAGGAGCGTCAGCACAGCAGCGGCAAAAATGGCAATCTGAGACGGCCCGGAGGTCAGTTCATCGCCAAAACATATCACGCCGACCACCAGCAGGGCGATCAGGAACAGGACCGGCACGAGTGAAAGAAAGAGTCCCGGCTTTTTCATAAGCTACATCATTTTCTTTCTGCGGAAGAACAGGAAGACCGTCAGCACGATCAACAGCATCGCGCCCAGCACGATGATCATGTCCCACACGCCACCGACGAGCGGCAGCTGGATGTTCATGCCGTAGAAGCTGGCAATCAGCGTAGGCGGCATGAGCAGCAGCGACACCATCGTGAAGATCTTCATGATCTTGTTCTGTTCCAGGTCGATCAGACCGAGCACCGTATTCTGGAGGTACTCCAGGCGTTCAAAACTGAAGTCGGTGTGATTGATCAGGGACGAGATGTCTTTCAGCAGGATGCCGAGTTTACCGTTGATGATGTCAGGCGTTTTGTCGCTGCGCAGGATGCTCGAAATCATGCGCTGCTTGTCGACGATGTTCTCGCGTACCAGCATCGTGTTCTCCTGTAGCTGATTGATGTCCAGGAGGAATTCCTCGTTGACATCTTCACCCAGACTGACGCGGCGGCTGTACTGCCCGATCTCCTTCGACATGAGCTCGATCATGTCCGCATCGAGGTCGATTCGGTTTTCCAGGATGCCTACCAGCACATGGAAGCCCGTGGGATAAAGCTTCGCGTTGAACAGGATACGCCGTTGGATATCGGTGAAACTGCGCAGGGAGACCTGGCGGATGGAGGTAATGGTACGGCCGGTCAGCACGAAGGAAACCGATTCCATCGTGTAGTTCTCGGCGCTCGGGATCAGGAAGTTCGTATTGGCGAAGATGGCATCGACCGTCTCGCTGTAGCGGGACGAACTCTCAATCTCCTCGGCCTGTGCGCGGCTCTGCAGGGTTGTGTGGAGGAACTGCTCGACGGCCCGCTTTTCCTCACCCGTCGGGGTAAAGAGGTCGAGCCAGAGGGCATCCTCCAGCGTTATTGTCTTGAGAAAGGCGAGGGACTCAGATACTTCGACCTGGCCGTTCTTATTGTAAAAGATCTTGATCATTTCTCCTCGGGTTGTTGTTAGTTTTCCATTCCGTGAACGAATGCCGGCGCGGCAGGCCGGTACGGGCAGGAACTAACAGGCTCGAGGGGTCAGTTTCTCCAGGGCAACCCGCCTGAACTCATTCAGGCCGGCCCGCTTCTCGTCGTCGAGGACGAAGGAGATGTTCTCCTGCAGATACCTGCAGGCATACTCCCTGGGAAACTGATGATTGTACTTGCTTACGGCCTCGGACACATGGCTGACGCCATAGGCCAGGGCCTGGTTGAAAGATGTAAGGAACGAAGGATCCAGCGGCCGGACTGCCGTCCAGCAAGCAAAGACAAAGGGCATGTGCTTCAATGCGATCCACTCTTCCGCCAGATCGTAAACATGGCGGAAACGTGCGGAGTTCTTCAGGGCCTTATCGCCGATCAGCAGGCAGCACTTTTCCGTATCGACCGGTTCACGGCTGAAGTCGCATGGCGTGAAACGGGGATTGATGTGCCATTTCTCAGCACAGAGGTAGCGGGTCAGCAGGACGGAAGTACGGCTGTCCGTATCGAGAAAGATTTCATCTACCTCCCCGACCGGCTTGCCCGAGCAAAGCACGACGCTGGCCACGGGGCCGGTGGCACCGATGCAGTAGTCCGCTATGATGCGGGGATTCTCGAGTTCGGACAGCGCACCAACGGGAACGAGCCCCACGTCGCAACGACCATCCTGCAAACGCACGGCGGTATCGGAGGGGATGCAGCAATCCAATACGACGCTTCCGGGGGCCATACCGGCCTCCAGCCCGTAAATAAACGGGATCGTATTCAGATAGTTGATTGCTGCAATTCTCACCATAGCCTGCAAATGTAGCAATTATTTCTTAACGACGGCACTCTTGGAACTGAACATCCACATTCCGAAGAAAGTAAGCAACCCATTGACGATCAACAGCGAGAAGCCCAGGTCGAATCCCCAGAAATGCTTGCTCACAACATTGAAGACCAGGCAGAGGACCGGAGAAGCGGCGGCAATCCAGGGCGTAGCCTTGTCGTTGACAATCCGTTTCGTCAGGATGCCGAAGAAAAACAGACCCAACAGCGGACCGTAGGTATAGGATGCCAGCTTGTAAACCAGGTTGACGACCGCATCGTCGCTCACCAGGAATAGCACCACGATGATCACCATAAAAACCAACGCCACGATGCCGTGTACGCGCTTGCGGATATACTCCTTCCCTTCCTCACCCAGGTCGGTGCGCTTGTTGAAACTCAGGTAGTCCACGCAGAACGACGTGGTAAGCGACGTCATCGCCGCACCGGCGCTCGGATACGATGCCGAAATCAAGCCGATCAGGAACAGCACGCCGGCGCCTACGCCGAAATACTGGCTGGCGATGGTCGGGAACAGTTCGTCGGTCTTGGTGATGCCCAGCGCGTCGAAACCGCCCAGGCTCTTGGCATAGACGCAGAGCAACGCGCCCATCAGCAGGAAGAAGAAGTTCACCACGACAATGATGATTGACGTCGTATACATATTCTTCTGGGCCGCCTTGATATCTTTGCAAGCCAGGTTCTTCTGCATCATGGCCTGATCGAGGCCCGTCATTGCGATGGTCACGAAGATACCCGAGATAAACTGCTTAATGGCATTCGTACCGTGACTCCAGTCCCAGTCGAACCAGCTGGTGAACGTCTTGCCGTAGCCTATGGTGCCGGGATTTCCGTTGAAGGTATTTCCCACCACGGTGAACATCTGGCCGAAGCTCCAGCCCATGTTCTTGCAGATGTAGTAAATGGTCATGCCCACAGCCAGCAGCATGAAGGTAGTCTGTAGCACATCTGTCCAGATGATGGTCTTCACGCCTCCCTTCACCGTGTAAAGGAACAGGAGCGTCAGGAACACCACGGTGATGAGCATGAACAGAATTTCCGGAGACATGGCGTTCATCAGGCTCTTCGGCATGAAGGCGTAGAACACCACAATCACGACATATACGCGTACTGCGGCACCCAAAAGGCGGGAAATCATGAAAACGGTTGTACCGGTCTTGTGTGAACGCACACCGAAACGATCCCCCAGATACGTGTATATCGAGGTCAGGTTCATCTTGTAGTAGAGGGGCAGCAGCACCTTGGCTATGATGATATAGCCGCCCACGAAACCGAGGACAAGCGGCATATAAAAGAAATTCTGCACCCAGACGTTGCCCGGGACAGAGATGAACGTGACGCCCGAAATGGACGCGCCGATCATGCCGTAGGCCACCACGGGCCAGGGAGCTTTCTTGTCACCGGAGAAAAACGAGTTGGACCCCGCCTTGCGTCCCGTAAGCCAGGAAATAAGGAACAGCAACGCCGTGTAGGCGCAGAAGGCTACCAGGAACCAAACCAGGGGAAATTCGTGTCGCATAGAAGGATCAAGGTTTGAAAAGTTGTCGGTTTTTGATGGAACGGCCGAGCGTCAGCTCGTCGGTGTATTCGAGGTCGTCCCCGAACCCGACGCCGCGGGCGATTGCCGTGACGGTAACGGGGAAGCGGGCAATCTGCTTGTACAGATAATAGGCGGTTGTCTCGCCTTCCATGCTGGTGCTCAGCGCCAAAACGACCTCGCCGATACGGCCTTTCTCGAGGCGTTCGGAGAGCTCGTTGATACGCAAGTCGCCCGGGCCGATGCCGTCGAGCGGCGAAATAATGCCGCCCAGAATATGATACAGGCCGTTGTACTGTCCCGTATTCTCGATGCTCAGCACGTCGCGCAGGCTCTCCACCACACAGACCACGGTCGGATCGCGGCGGGGATCGCTGCAGACGGGGCAAGTGCCGTCATCCGAAATCATCCCGCACTCCGGGCAATAGCGGACGTCACGCTTGAGCCGCACTAGCGATCCGGCGAACTGCTCCACGTTCTCGCGCGGCTCACCCATCAGGTGAAGGGCTAGGCGCAGAGCGGTACGACGACCCACGCCGGGCAGCGTGGCAAGCTGGTCGACCGCTTCTTCGAGCAGGGATGAGGAGTAGTTCTGACGGAACATAGAACGGGTTGAATGGCTGATTTACTTACGTTTATCCGGATTTTCCTTGAAATATGCATCGACGGCGTTGCGTACGGAGCCATAGCGGAGCAGCATCGCCTTGGCCTCACCGTAGTCTTCGATGCCCGCCTCGTCCATGATCATCTTCGTGCCGCGGTCCACGAGCTTCTTGTTCGTGAGCTGCATGTCCACCATCTTGTTGCCCTTCACGTGGCCCATGCGGATCATCGTCGAGGTAGAGATCATGTTCAGGATGAGCTTCTGTGCCGTACCCGATTTCATACGGGTGCTGCCGGTCACGAATTCGGGGCCTACGACGGCCACGATGGGAATCTCTGCGGCGGCGGCGACGGGAGCGTCGGGGTTGCACGTGATGCAGCCGGTAAGCAGACCGCGTTTGCGGGCTTCCTCAATGGCGCCGATCACGTAGGGCGTGGTACCGGATGCGGCAATACCGATCACGATATCATCTTTCGTAGGACGATAGGGCTCGATATCCTTCCATCCCTGTTCCCGGTTGTCTTCCGCACCTTCCGCAGCCCGGCGGATGGCGCTGTCGCCACCAGCCATCAGGCCGATGAACAGGTCATAGGGCGCACCGTACGTCGGCGGGATTTCCGAGGCATCCAAAATGCCCAGGCGGCCGCTGGTGCCGGCACCCATATAGAAGACGCGGCCGTTGCGGCGCATGCGATCGACAATGCCGTCAACCAGCTTTTCAATCTGCGGAATGCATTCAGCGACAACCTCCGGAACGTGCCGGTCTTCGCGGTTCATGTTCTCAAGCAGTTCCCGCGTCGACATCTTGTCGAGGTTCGCATAGTTCGAACTCTGTTCGGTTACCTTCATTATTTCGTATTTTTATGATATTCGACCAGTCCGTCGATGGGGCCCTTGAGCACGACACCCATGCGCATGCCTGCAGCATTCACGGCCTTCTCCAGGATATCCTTGTAGTAGAAGGCGATGGAGCCCACGAAGTTCACCGGATACTTCTTGTAGTCGTAGTGGACAATGTTGCGGCGCAGGAATTCCTCGAAGCTGCTCTTGATCAGGTTGGCGATGTGCGGGTGATGCTTGAACTCGTTGATGAAGGGCGAGAACGAAGCCAGGAAACGGCTCGGCATCTCCTCGCGGTAGACCTTCTGCACGATCTTCGGATAGTCGAGGTCATAGCGCTTGACAAACTCCTTCTCGATGGCGTCGGGCAGCAGACCTTTGACGAAGTCGGAAACCAGACGCTTGCCCAGGTACGCACCGCTGGCCTCATCTCCGAGAATGAAGCCGCCCGCACGAACATTCTGCACAATCCCCTCCCCATCATAGAAGCAGCTGTTCGAGCCGGTTCCAAGGATGCAGGCAATGCCGGGCTTGTGGCCGCAGAGCGCGCGTGCCGCCGCGAGCACGTCGGAATCGGCCTCGCAGGTCGATCCGGGGAACACCCTGCCGCAGCAGCGCTCCAGCTTTGCGGAAATCTCACCGCCCACCATGCCGGCGCCGTAGTAGTATATGTTCTCGACCTTCGAACCGATCACCGGAACGAGGTTTTCCTTCAGGATCTTTTCAATGGCTTCATCCTCCATGAACACAGGATTGATGCCGATGGTTTCGATCGAAAGGACCGAACCGTCATCGCAAATGGCCCGCCAGGAAACCTTGGTGGAACCGCTGTCTGCTATCAGTTGCATTGTTTTCGTATTAAGCTTTGGTTATAACTTACAAATGTACTAAAAATACTATTATTTAGTCTACATATACCCCGTTCTTGCGCCAGGTGTGGATTCCGACACTGGAGATGACGATGTAGCTCACGTAGAGGGCGGCCATCCAGTACATCCCGCTGCGGATGAAGACCGCCACCGTGATGATGTCCAGGCCGATCCAGACATACCACTGGCACATATACGACTTGCTCAGGAAGAAGGTTCCGATCATGCTGCCCACCGTGATGAAGGCGTCCCAATAGGGCTGGCTCGGGAAGAGGAGCGTTCCGTGCGATACGGCGTACGATTTGAGGATCGGCGCCAGAATGAAGAAAACCACAGCGGCGATGCCCAGCGTGACGCCGCCTACCTTCCAGTCAAACTTTCGGATCAGGACACTGTGATGGGCGCTGGGCTTCGCATCCTTGTTCAACTGCTGCGCGGCGGCCTCGCGATGGAGCTTTGAGAAAGCGTAGATGCCATAGACGGCCGTCGCAATGTAATAGAACTGCAGGACGGTCATCGACACATAGTTGTTGTGCCAGTACACAAAAATGTTCAGGATCGAGGTGGCGATGCAGACGTACCAGAGCAGCTTCGGCTTGCGGATTTCGAGCAGCACATAGAAGAAGCCCACGACCATCGCCGCGATCTCCAGCCAGCCCCATTTATCCAGAGAGGCAAAGTAGTTGAGAACCGCTTGCATCGGCTAAGCCCCGGACAGGTCGAGCACCGTGGTCACGGGCACGTCTTTCGGGAAGCGGGCAGCACTTCCGAAGTCTTTCAGGTATATAAT